>ENA-ORXT01001595-ORXT01001595.1-marine-metagenome-genome-assembly--contig:-NODE-1595-length-29883-cov-4.045394_pt1 | contig 29883 bp, 24 predicted proteins | sample MGYA00237868_ERZ511482 | MGnify/ENA metagenome assembly ERZ511482 | reverse complement strand
GTGAGTATCAAAGGACAATTACCTTCGCGTAATGTCCTTAACCTTCCGCCTTTCGGCCTTGCAGTTCCTCCAGAACGCCGTTTTCGCCACCAGCGTCATCTGCCTGGGTACTTACCTGCTGCAAACGCTCGGTTTCAGCGGTCGGGAAGTAGGGATGGTCTACGCCACCAACGCCATTGCGGCCACGGTAGCTCCGCCGGTAGTGGGCTGGCTGGCGGATCGCCATTTTAGCGCTGACCGGATGCTGGTGCTACTCAACGTGCTGGCGGCAATAGCGCTTACGGCCTGCTTTTTCGTTACTTCTTTTGCTGCGGTGTACGGCCTGATTCTACTGTTCAACCTGTGCTTCATGCCCACCTTCAGCTTGTTGGCCTCCATCTGTTTTCACCAGTTGGAGGAACCGGCCAGGAGCTTTCCTGCCGTCAGGGCCTGGGGCACGGTTTCCTTTATGTTGGTGGGCCTGGGGCTCAGCTATTTCGCGATAGAAAATTCGCCCTTGCCGCTGGTAGCGGGGGGACTGATGGCGGGGCTTACTGCACTCACGGCGCTTACTTTGCCCCGCGTTCCGCCACAGCCGGGCTTCGACTTTTCCATGCTTGCCAGCCCGGAAGTTGCACGAATTTTCCGGGAGCCGGGGATGATCATCTTGCTCGTGGCAACGCTTTTTTCCTGCGTTCCCTCCGCCTTTTACTACAGTTTCGTCAATCCGTTTTTGAATGAGATTGGCTGGTCGGCAGCCGCAGCGAAGATGTCGTTGGGGCAGTTTTTTGAAATCGGTATTCTGTTTGCGATGCCTTACTTTTTTCGAAAAATCCGGTTCCGCCGGATCTTCTTTTGGGGGCTTCTGCTGTGGGGACTCCGCTATTTTCTTTTTGCTTTTGCCCGGCCGGACAACTACGAATTTCTGCTCTATCTCGGTATTGCCGTCCAGGGAATCGTTTTCGCCTGGATTGTGATCGCCGCCCAGATTTACGTCGACAATCGGGTGCCGGTGAGCCTGCGCAGCACCGCGCAGGGGCTGATCTCGTTCGCCAACCAGGGCATCGGTATTTTCATCGGCAGCTGGATCGCCGGAGAAGTCGTACTAGCCAATACATTGGCCAACGGCACTCATGATTGGGGCGCGATCTGGCTGGTGCCGGGAGTGGTGGGGGTAGTGGCGGCGATTGGATTTTGGGCCTGGTTTCCTCGGGCGGGGCGGTTGTGAGATTCCGTGTTTCCCGGTGACTACTCTCACTCCCATTATGGTATTATGTGTCCTTTGTTTTCCTGAGTGCAATCTCCTTTGGATCTGACTTGTAAATATCAAAGTCTACAATAGTTTCTGTTATGCTTAAGAAGCTTATAGCTCTTTTATCTAAAGGAAAAAACGGGGTTGATGCTTCTGGGTCTACATCGATATGAATTACAAATTGTAACCTTGTTTCCAAACCATATATTTGCTTGAGGCTGTTTATTACGGTTGTTTTTGCCTCAAACGTATCAATAAGTTTGCTTAGTGGCGCCTTTAAATCAATATCATTCCCAACATCAATTTGAAACTTCCACGACGTTAGTTTTGGAACAGGTTCTCCTTTCTGCCTTACAGAGGTAGGCTTCAAGTTTAACTGTTGAGTCACATCTTCTATGTCGAAATTATCTGCATAGAGTGAAAAATAAATGTAGCTATTGCATTTTGACTCACTGTATGTTAGTTTATTCATTGCCATAGTTACAATAAAAATGGAGCGTATTTTGGGAGAAAACAGGAAGTAAGCACTATTGCAGAGCGTCCGGGTTACAACTTTCCTTCTATCCGCATTTTGATTAACTGAGCATGAGATAGAGGCTTTTGAGGGTTTTCTATTTCCCCATTCGTTTCGTAATCCAAAAGAATAAGAGTTCCGTTTTCAGATATGCTTCTCAGTTTGTTGATTTCCTCTTTTAAATGATTGTCTAAAACCCATTTGTAAGCTGGGAGATAGATTAATTTTCTTGCTGTTATATAGTCGAGTAGCTCTTTTCCTTCGACTCCCTTTCTATGGCCTTTGGGAAGTCCATACTTACGGACGGTTCTTTTTAAGCCTTTCATTGAAGTGATTCCAAATTTTGCTTCATCCACGTCATTGTTTTCAAAAACCTTTAGTCCCTGCCAAATACCTTCAACCGATTGAGAAAACCTCTTGGGTGAAAATGGAATAGGTATGTTTCCAACAGGGAAAAACGGACTAAATTTCACCATTGGCATTTCTCCTTTTGAAGTCACGTCAATGATTACTGCATTGGGATAACCCTTCTTGATGTTTTCAATTTTCCTTCTTCGATTTTGAACTTCTACCATTTTGGGTTTCCGTTTTTGGTAATAATGCTCATACAAGCAATACTAGTAGGTGCTGAAAACTACTTCTCCCCTCACCGCCCCTTAAAAAACCGCAACAAAGCCTTCGTATAATCATCCGTCGTCTCGATACTCATGCTGTCGGCACCGGATTTTTTAAAGGAGTTTTTGTAGTACTCCAGGTGGTTTTCGTACCACTCGGTGTACTTCGTCCGTACGCGGCGGCTATCGGTGTCCACCCATTCCATTTGTCCGGTTTCTGCGTCGCGGGCGTGGATGAGGCCAACGGCGGGGAGCTCGCGCTCGCGGGGATCGAAGAGGTGCATCCCGATCACGTCGTGGCGGCGGGCGCAGAGGCGGAGGGGCTTCTCGTAGCCGTCGGCCAGGAAATCAGAGAGCAGGAAACAGATGCTTCGCTTTTTCACCATGTTGGTGAAGTAGGTAAGGGCCTTACCAATGTCCGTTCCTCCGCCTTCCGGCTTCGTATCCAGCAATTCGCGGATGATCCGGAGGATATGGCCCCGCCCTTTTTTGGGCGGCAGGAATTTTTCGATCCGGTCGCTGAAGAGCAGCAGCCCCACCTTGTCATTATTGTTTGTGGCGGAGAAGGCAAGTACGGCGCAGATCTCAGTGATCAGCTCATTCTTTAGTTGGCGGGTCGTGCCGAAGAAACTCGACTTACTGATGTCTACCAACAGCATCACCGTCAGCTCCCGTTCTTCTTCAAAGACCTTTACGTAGGGATCGTTGGAGCGGGCAGTTACGTTCCAGTCGATGTTCCGCACGTCGTCTCCATATTGGTAGTTGCGGACTTCGCTGAACGACATCCCCCGGCCCTTGAAGGCACTCTGGTAGTCGCCGGCAAATATCTGCCGGCTCAGTCCCTTGGTCTTGATCTCGATGCGGCGGACGCGCTTGAGGAGTTCGGTCGTTTCCATATCTCCGCTAAGGTAATGCGTGTGGGCTAATTATCGGCCGTAGTTCCGAAAGCCCTAACCTCGTGTGGATAACACATAAAGTTCAAAGGCAGCCGTGACGCAATCGGGGCTGACGTTGTGCTTTGTTTGACTAACCCGCCACCCACCCGGTTAATGGGTATTTAACCGATTTGGCCAGTCCGATGGGTAGGGTCGGGTGCGGGAAATTGATATTACTCTACCGACTCCTGAGCCGAATCACCGGACAAATAACCTCCTCCAAAGAAATGCCTCCGTGCTGGAAGGTATTCTTGTAGTAGTTGTGGTAGTGATTGTAGTTGTTAGGGTAGAGGAAGAATTTGTCTTCCTTGGCGAAGATAAAGGTCGAGCTCAGGTTGGGGCGTGGGAGCATGGCTTCCAGTGGGTCGCGGACCTCCAGTACGTCGCGACTTTCGTAGTTTAGGTTGCGGCCGAGTTTGTAGCGGAGGTTGGTACTTGTGTCCCGATCACCGACCACGCGGCTGGGCGTATTGACCCGGATGGTACCATGATCGGTGGTGACGATGAGGCGAACGTCGCGCTCAGCGAGCTTACGTAAAGTTGCCCAAAGAGGGCTGTTCTCAAACCAGCTGCGCGTCAGACTTCGGTAGGCCTTCTCGTCGCCGGCCAGCTCCTTGAGCACTTCCATCTCCGTGCGGGCGTGGCTCAGCATATCGATGAAGTTGTAGACGATGACGCTGAAGTCGTTGTTGAGGAAGTCCAGCGCCCGGTCCTGCATCTGGCGGGCGAAGTTGGTGCGGGTTACTTTGGTATAGTCCCACTTGATGTCTCCGCGGCGGAGGACGCGGTCGATTTGGCTGCCGAGCAGGTCCGCTTCGTGCATATTTTTACCGCCTTCTTCGGCGTCATTCTTCCACCACTGCTTGTAGTGCTTGGCGATCTCGGAGGGCATCATGCCGGCGAAGATGGCGTTACGGCTATACTGGGTGGCGGTGGGGAGGATGCTGTAGAAGTAGTCTTCTTCCTCCACCTTGAAGAGTTCACTCAGGTAGGGCTCGATGACTTTCCATTGGTCAAAGCGCATGTTGTCAAGCAAAACCATCACCGTGGGTACTTCCTTACTGAGGTGAGGGAATACCTTCTCGCGCATAAGGTTGTGAGACATGATGGGCGCGTCGTCGCCCTGGACCCAGTCTACATAATTACGCTCGATGAACTTGCTGAATTCCGCATTCGCTTCCTTCTTCTGAACGGAGAGAATCTCGCCCATCTCTTCGCTGTTACTCTCGTCAAGTTTGAGCTCCCAGTTGATGATCTTTTTGTAGACATCTACCCACTCTTCCTTGTCGAGGCCGCTGTTGATCTGCATCAGTAGCTGACGGAAATCCTGCTGGTAGTCGGTATTGGTTTTTTCCCGGACGAGGCGCTTTTCGTCAACGATGGTTTTCATCGTCAGCAATATCTGCATCGGGTTGACGGGCTTGAGCAGGTAGCCCGCAATCTGACTGCCGATGGCTTCTTCCATTACATCTTCGGCCTCATTTTTGGTGATCATCACCACGGGGATGTTGTTCCCCGTTTCCCGGATGCGACCCAGCGTTTCCAGGCCGGTAAGGCCGGGCATGGATTCGTCCAAAAATACAACGTCAATCTCGTCGTTTTCTCCCAATTCTTCCAGGGCGTCGTGGCCGTTGGTAACGGTGACCACCTCATAGCCTTTCTTTTTCAGAAAGAGAAGTTGTGGCTTGAACAGATCGATTTCGTCGTCGGCCCAGAGAATTGTGATTTGGTCCATGTATTGCTTGGGGTTTTTGTTGGCCGGGGGGAAGAGCCGGCTTTGGTAAGAGTACGCTTTTGCGCTGGTGAAGGTTGGAACGTAGTGGGAAGGGGCGTTAGTCTATTGGATCGCTGGTAGGTAGAGGATGTTCACAGAATGTCTATTTTTAGACATGAATCATTCACAAAACCTTCTACTCGTTTTTTCGGTAATCTTATTTGGTTGTGGCCGGGAAGAGCAGGTGACCATAATTGATCAGTATGCCGTGCACGAGATCGTATTGGAAGCGGCGACGGCGTATGAGAATCCTTACACTGACGTAGAGGTCAGCGCAACCTTCCGCAATGAACAAGGAGATAGTTTATTTCGGCCCGCTTTTTGGGATGGAGGCAAACGCTGGAAAATTCGCTTCAGCAGCCCGACGGGGAACACGCATTGGGTTTATGAAACCAGGGCCTCCAATCCGGAAGATACTGGCTTGCATGGCATAAGCAGCAAGTTGGAAAGTACAACGAATCGTGGTGGCCATCCCTTGGGTCAACACGGCCTGCTGCAAATGTCTCCCGGCAAGCGCAATGTTGTTCATCATGACGGAACACCATTATTGCTAATCGGAGATACGCCCTGGGCCCTTCCCTTTCGGGCCACGTATAGCCAGGCTGAAATTTATGCTGCTAAGCGCTCCGGGCAGGGCTTCAACGCAGCTTTGTTGATGACCGTTCAGCCGGATATGAACGCTAGAGGCCCGGATGCCCGGGCTACTGACCAGGGATTCGCCCGTGGCTTTGACGACCTTCATGAAGGGCACCTCAATCAACTGCGACCTGAATATTTCGCCTATCTGGATTCCATGACAAACACCTTGCTGGAGCACGGTATCGTGCCGGTCTACCAACCCGTTTTCCACGGCTTTGGCTGGAAAGGGTTACAGGTGCTCGGGCCGAAGGTGGTGCCTGAAGAGTACGTCCGCTACTGTCGGTATTTGCTCGCCCGCTACGGTGCCCGACCCGCTATCTGGCTGGTGTCAGGTGACCACGACGGCAAGGACCCCGGCGTACGGGAGGCCGGTAGAATGCTGGAGCGCGAAGACGCTTACCGGCAGCCCACGGGGCTGCACTACAATCCCTGTGATGACTTCGTCGCCGAATGGGCAAAACAGGATACCAGCAAGCACTGTCTGCACTACAATAAGTCTTACCAGGAAGACGACTGGCTCGATTTCCAGTGGGCGCAAACGGGCCACGGCCAGGATCACCAATACCACAAAGTGAGCCGGATGTACGACAACCAGCCGACCAAAGCCGTTGCCAACGGCGAACCTACTTACGAAGGAATGAATGACGGGAAGAACGGCCGGGGCTGGTGGCAGGGAGAGGATGCCTGGGGGCAGCTTTTTAGCGGAGGCACGATGGGCGTCGTGTATGGAGCAGCCGGTCTTTGGCAATGGAAGGTCTCCGAAGGCGAAGCGGGGTGGGAGGCCTGGGCCAGTCAGCCAAAATCCTGGCGAACGGTACTGAATCTTACAGGGGCAGAATACGTTGGCCTCATGAGTAAAGCACTGGAGGGAGTAGACCTGACCGATATTCGCAAGCTGCCGCCATCCGCAGGCCTGGAGTTCCCCCACTTGGTCAAAACCGGTGAGACCTATCTCACCTGGATGCCGCAGGGTGGTGAAATGATGGTTAACAACCTTCCCGAAGGAATGCGCCAGCGGTGGTTTAATGCTAAGACCGGTGACTTCAAGCCGGCGGTGGAAGAGGACGGGCGTTTTGTCAGCCCGGATGATAGTCCCTGGGTGCTAATTATCAGCCAGGGAACGGACTAAAGAACATTGCTCATAAAAACTTTCTCTGCACCTGCGGACGCGCCCACCTCCCTGACTTATCTTTGCGACTTACTCCAAAAAACTCCACGATGAAATTCGGTGTAATCCTCTTCCCCGGCAGCAACTGTGACGACGACATGATGCACGTACTTGGTACCGTGATGGGCCGTGAAACGATCAAGCTCTGGCACAAAGACAAAGATGCGCTGAAGGACTTCACGACCGACGACTGTGTCATCGTGCCCGGTGGTTTCAGCTACGGCGATTACGTGCGTGCCGGTGCGGTGGCCCGCTTTAGCCCGATCATGGAATCGGTCATCGATTTTGCTAACCGGGGAGGCTATGTATTCGGCATCTGTAATGGTTTCCAGATCGTCTGCGAAGCTGGCCTTCTGCCCGGCGCACTACTCCGCAACCGCGACCAGAAATTCATCGCCAAGAACTGCTACCTCCGCACTGAAACGAGCAACAGCCACATCACCAGTAAACTTGACGTGGGGGAAGTGATCAACCTGCCGATTGCCCACGCCGAAGGCCGCTACTACGCCGACGATGAGACGATCGCCAGCTTGATTGTCAACGATCAGGTACTGTTCCGCTACAGTGATGCACTCGGGGAAATGGGCGAAGAAGCCAACATCAATGGCAGTACGCAGCACATCGCCGGCATCTGTAACGAAGGCCGAAATGTGTTCGGCATGATGCCACACCCGGAACGCGCCAGTGAATCCATTCTGGGCAATGAGGACGGGCGGGCACTGTTCGCCAGCCTGATTGAAAGTGTGGAAGGCGTGACGGCTTAAGGGGCGCTGGACGCGCGGGTGCAATGCGCCCCTGTCTGCGGCTACGCCGCAGTCCCCAAACGGGGATGGATGAAAAGCAGTGAGGCAGGAAATAAAAGACTTACCGTGAAAGCGTGGTGGAAATACCGAGGTTCAGGCTCATTTCCCGGTTGCGGGAAGTAAGCTCCCGGTCAACATCCGTCATGGCATAGAAGCGGGCGTAGCGGGCGGTAATTGAAAACGTACTGAAATGATAATTGAGGCCCACAGCGGCTCGAAACCCATGATCGATACGTCGCATGCTGGAATTGGGAATGTCGAGATCATCGTCCGAAAGGATACTGCCGGAGCCAAGGTCAAAAACCTGCCGGTTCGCTGAAAGTAAGTAGCCAAGGCTGTAGCCGGCACCAACGATGGCTTCTAAGCGTGGCGAAAATAATTGTTGACTGTACTGCGCTAGCAGGGGAAGTTCTAGGTAGTCAAGGAATAGCTTAGTATCACGATTAAACACAATAAACCCGGGTTCGCAGGCAGCCCCTCGTTGCACGTAGGAGGGCTCAACACCCACCGATAAGGATTGACCGATGGGCCGGTAAACCGTTGCGCCAAGCCGGAAACCTTCTACATGAATCCGGGCATCTTCGGGCAATTCTACCCGGTACTCTTCCCAGGCTTTAACGTATCCCACCTGAATACCAACTTGCCACTGTGCAAAGCCCGTAACGGAGCAGGTGAGCAGGAGAATGAGGGAGGCAAGCATTCGGTTTGCAGGAAGAAGCATAACTATTGGTATAAGAGAAATAAGTACTGTAACGGGTAAGACGTAAGTCCAGACGAATAGCGTTGGTTTTCCTTTGCCTTTTTCCACCTTCCAGGATATTCTTACCTTACCTTCTTATGAAAGGAAAAGCCCAAAATACCTACGATGCCATCGTAATCGGTACCGGTATAAGTGGCGGCATCGCCGCTATGGAACTCTGCAAAAAAGGGCTGAAAACGCTTGTTTTAGAACGAGGCAGAAACATTAAGCATGGCGACTATCCGACGGCGAACCTGGATGATTGGGAGCTGCCCCATAATAACGCCGTGCCGGATGCCGTAAAGGAAAAGGAATACCCTTACCTGAGCCGCAAGGAATACATCATGAAGCAGGACGGGCTCCATCACTTCGTCAAGGACAGCGACCACCCCTACACCGAGAAAAAGCGCTTCGACTGGATACGCGCCTACCAGACAGGGGGCCGGAGTCTGGTCTGGGGGCGGCAGTGTTACCAACTGTCTGACCTCGACTTTGAAGCGAATGCCAAAGAAGGTATCGCCATTGACTGGCCCATCCGGCATAAGGACCTGAAGCCCTGGTACGATTACGTGACCCGCTTTGTGGGCGTTAGTGGCCGGGCGGAAGGTTTGTCTCATTTTCCGGACGGTCCCTTTCAGCCGCCGATGCCGCTCAACTGCGTAGAAGATCATTTCCGGGAAGGCGTACACGCCAAGCTTCCCCACATCCGGGTATCCGAAGGGCGGGCCGCTCACCTGACCGCCTACGACCCCGCCGTCAATCTGGGCACCCGGGGCAACTGCCAATATCGGAACCGCTGCCGGCGCGGCTGCCCCTACGGCGGGTACTACAGCAGTAACTCCGGGCCGATCCCGGTCGCCATCGAAACGGGGAATATGACCCTCGTCAACGGCGCTGCCGTGCGGGAAATCATCTACGACGCCGACAAAAAACGCGCCAGTGGCGTACGGGTAAAACTGACGGAGACCGGCCAGGAGACGCAGTTCTTCACGGACGGCGTTGTCTTCCTCTGCGCCTCAGCTCTAAATTCCGCCGCCATTCTGCTGGCCAGTAAATCAGACGCACAACCTAACGGCCTGGGCAATGATAACGACCAGGTGGGCCGCAACGTCATGGACCATCATCACAGCGTTGGTGCCGGCGGTACGATGGAAGGCTTTGACGATAAGTACTTCAAGGGACGGAAACCCAACGGTATTTACATCCCCCGCTTTGTTAATTTGGAGGACCGGTCTACTAAGCGCGACTATCTGCGCGGCTTCGGCTACCAGGGCGGCGCCAGCCGCTCCAACTGGACCAGGCTCGTGCGGGAACTCTCCGTTGGCCCTGGCTCAGAGCTAAAGCAAGCGGGCCTCCGCCCCGGTGAATGGTCCATCGGCATCGGTGGTTTCGGGGAGAGCCTTCCTAACCCGGATAACCGCGTCACCCTGAACTACGACAAGCTGGACGCTGACGGCCTGCCTACTTTGATCATGGACGTCGCCTTCGGCGAAAACGAGGCCGCCATGCGGAAAGACATGAAAGCTTACGCCGTTGAAATGCTGGAAGCTGCGGGTGTAAAAAACATCAGGCCCTTCGACCGGAAAGTATTCCCAGGATACGCGATCCACGAAATGGGCAGCGCCCGGATGGGGCGTGACCCGAAGACAAGCGTTCTCAACGCACATAACCAGGTCTGGAACTGCCAAAACCTCTACGTTACGGATGGAGCAGCGATGACGAGTGCGAGCAACGTCAATCCCAGCCTTACCTACATGGCGCTGACGGCGCGGGCGGTGGATCATGCGGTGAAGGGGTTGAACAGGCGGGAGCTGTAGTTTTTAAGGCCCATCGTTTTTTGTCCATGACAAACGATCATTTTCCCGGCAAACACCAAAGGTCACAAAGAAAATCAGGGAGTACTTCTCTTTCCCTGCTTACCTTAGTCCTTCCACCAACACATCGATCAAGCATGAACCGTCGTAAAGCCATGAAGTCTACCGCCCTCGGATTGGGGGCCATTGCCATCAGCCGTTGCGTCTCCGCAACGGAGGCGGCCACTGCCCTGGCCGGGAGCCAATACACCACCAATCACAGTACATGTAAATGGTGCTACCCGGACTTCACGCTGGAAGAATTGTCTGAACGTGGGCAAGACATCGGCCTGAAGAGCATCGAGCTCACTACGGTCAAAGACTGGCCAACGCTGAAGAAATATGGCATGACCTGTGCCATGGGTACCCTCGATGCATTCAGCATCGAAAATGGCTGGAATGAGCCAAAGAACTGGGACAAACTCCGGGCTGCCTACACCATCGCCATCAAAGACGCTGCCGACCACGGCATCGAAAATATGATCGTGATGAGCGGTAACCGCCGCCGGATTTCCGATCTCGACGGTATGCGAAACTGCGCCATGGGACTGAAGCCGATGGTGAAACTGGCCGAAGAAGCTGGGATAACCCTGCAGATGGAGCTACTGAACAGTAAAGTTAACCACCCCGATTATATGTGCGACCGCACGGAATGGGGGGTTGCGCTGGCTGAGATGATTGGCTCGGATCGCTTTAAGCTCCTCTACGATATCTACCACATGCAAATCATGGAGGGAGACATCATCGATACTATTACTAAGTACCACGACTACATTGGTCATTACCACACCGGTGGCGTGCCCGGCCGCAATGAAATCAACAACAGCCAGGAATTAAACTACCCGGCCATCATTAAGGCGATCCACGAAACGGGCTTCCAGGGCTATATCGCTCAGGAGTTTATCCCCACCTACGAAGACAAAATTAAGGCACTGGAGGAAGGGCTTCGTATTTGTGAGGTTTGATTAGGGGCAGGTTGCAGGGTTCTAGTTGCAGGGTTCAAGTTGCAGGTTACTAGTTGCAGGTTGCCGAGGGGATAGGATTCTAGGATGTAAATAGAACCTGTAGAATGCCATTATATAATTTTCTCATCCTATAATTCTACCCCCCTTGCTACTAAAAGAGCCTGCCATTCTCTCATTCAAAATTCTTCCATTCACTGTTCTCTCTAATGAAAAAGACCCCTCCCTACCGCAAAATCGGCGGCATCTTCAGTGCAATACTCATCGTATTGCTGGTGTATGCACGCTTTGCTTTACAAACTGTCCTGAGCGGTTGGGCATTGGGCTTGGCAATATTCTGCGCCGTAGTTGTATTGCTGATGGCGATGCTGGAGATTGGCCTGCTGATCATGGATTATCGGAAGGGACATCTTTTTCCCCTGCGCAATACCAGTCTTTATCTGGCCATATTCACCGTTGTGGCCTTGCCGCTTTTGGCTGCTTATAAAGCTTTCTTTGCTGGCGGGATTGACATCTGGGTATTTCTGTATCCGGTGTTGATGTTCATTTTACCGCAGTCGGTGATGAACGTCCGCCTGAACGATGTTCTGCTCGAAACAAAGACCGGTGTCGGTGAGCCCGTAGCTATTCCTTTGTTTAGCATCCAGTCCGTAAAGGAAGAAGCAGATGGCATGACGGTGCTCACCAACGAGGAGAAAGAAGTCGTGTTGCTCAAACAATACTTTTTTGCGGGCGACTTTGCCCGCATGCGAGATCAGTTGATGGGCCTCAATGCAAGCACCGAAGCGACGGTTGGTGATGCAGGCTGGAGTAGCTATCAGGGCGTGGCCGGTTTTGGCGTTCCTGTGAGCCAGGAGGAAGAGTAAAGTATAGTCTTAGATTTACGCTTTCCACAGCTCCCACGTGGGGTAGCCCAAAATACTAAAGCACCAAAAGACCAATTCTCCGCATCTTTCCTTAACTTAGATCGTTCTAACGGAAAAGTAATTTAACATGGGCTTCCTTCGCCTCTTCAAGCCACCCGGCCACCAACAATTCAGCTACAAGCCCCGCTACTGGGATCCTAAGAAAGAGGAGTCCGAAGCGCGGCAGAAGCGCGTTGAGCAGCTTCAGGATGGTGGCGTGGACGCCATGAAGACCCGTATTTCGGGTGGATTCCGTAAGGACGCCGGTGGCGCCGCCGCCGGGTCATACCGCAGTGCTCGGGTTAAGCGATCCAATGCGACGCTGTTCATAGTGATCATCTGTTTGATGGTGGTTTCCTACTTGGCACTGATGGTCTATTTCCCGGATATGTCGGCTTGGTTGAGTTAGTATAACCGTCGAATATAGTTCAGAAAATCTATACTTGAGAAACGAGGAGATGCCAAAAAATCAGGACTTATGCTCTTCTTCCTCGTCTGGCAGCAATTCTGCCACCACGACCTCTCCGGCGAGAGGACTAACAAAGGTCTCTGACTCTTTATAGTGAGTTACCGAGCCATAGATTTTTTGTTCGGGCTGGGGCTTTAGATGAACCTCGATTTGGCGATTCAGCAAATTAATTATCCAAGTATTCGGCGAGATTAGCTTCCGCGTATAGTTGTACTTTAATCGTGCGATCATCTTTCAGGAAGCTCTTCGCCACTTCTGCAATCAGGAAGACTTCTTTACTGGTGGGCTTTCGGTTGGAGTAATTACGATCAGCAACCACAACAAGGTCTGGCTCAGGTAATGATTTTTGGTTAGCTAAAACCAACGATTTCTCTTCTCGAAGCGGGTAATCTTCTCCAAAACGGCGACGAAAAGATTTTGATAGCAGCGTGATACAGTATTCATGAGAAGAACCTGCTGGTATAATTTCAACAATTTTTCCGTATAATAATTCAACCTTATCCTCTTGCGTAAATACGCCCTTTTCAATGGCTAATAAATAGCGATCGAGGGTCCAGTATAAATCTCGATTAGATATCGTTGGTGCTTCAATGGCCTTAGTCATGATAAGGGATTTGTGGTAATTACCTATAGATAACGCGGAAAACTAAGATTCCGTTATGGCGCCAATCAAATAACGCATCCAGTGTGTATATCAAATTGCAGGTTGTTAGATATTTTGCCGCCGGAGACGTCTCCCCTCTCCTTCGGAGAGGGGCCGGGGGAGAGGTTTTTAAAGACGGTACCGATTACCACTTCCACTTCAAACCTGCAATTTGAGATACACACCACGAATCCATGGTAAAAGCCAAAGAAAATGGTTTTCCGTATCTTGCCATCCCCTTCCAACCGCCGACACGTGTACGTCGTTAAGGAAGGTGATTGCTTTAGTATAACTGCTGATCTAACCTGTTTTCCACATGACGGACAACCTCGTCCAGCTTCTCCCTGACGCCATTGCCAACCAAATCGCCGCCGGTGAGGTCATCCAACGACCCGCCAGCGTAGTGAAGGAATTGGTGGAAAACGCCATTGATTCTGGTGCCAGCGAGATAGAGTTAATGGTAAAGGATAGCGGTAAAACACTGATCCAGGTCCGGGACAACGGCTGCGGGATGTCCGAAACCGACGCCCGGATGAGTCTGGAGCGCCACGCCACCAGTAAGCTGCGCAGCGCCGATGATCTTTTCGCCCTGCGAACGATGGGCTTCCGCGGAGAAGCACTTGCCAGCATCGTAGCCGTCGCTCAACTGGAAATGAAAACCCGCAGGGCGCCGGACGATCTCGGTACCCGCCTGGTCGTAGAGGCCAGCGAGGTGATGACGCAGGAACCGGTGGCCACTGCACCGGGGACGATCATCTCCGTCCGCAATCTGTTCTTCAACGTGCCGGCCCGCCGAAATTTCCTCAAGAGCGACACGGTGGAACTTCGGCACATCCGCGACGAATACATCCGCATCGCCCTGGCGCACCCAGAGGTGCGCTTTGACCTCCACGTGAATGATCGCTTAGACCTGGCACTCCCCGCCGGAAGACTCCGGCAGCGCGTCGTTCAGGTCTTCGGCCGTAAGTACGACGCTTTGTTGGTGCCCATCCAGGAAGATACCGACGTGCTTTCCATCAGCGGCTTCGTGGGCAAACCGGAAGCAGCACGAAAGAGCAGGGTCGGGCAGTTCTTCTTCATCAACAACCGCTTCATAAAAAGCAGCTACCTGCACCACGCAGTAACCTCAGCCTACGATGACCTGCTGAGTAAAGACAGCTACCCCTTCTACGTCATTTACCTCGAAATTGATCCGGCACGGATCGACGTCAACGTCCACCCCACCAAACAGGAGATCAAGTTTGAAGACGAACGCCTGATCTACAACTACCTCAAGGCCACCATCCGTCAGGGGCTGGGCCGGGCGAGCATAATGCCCTCGATTGACTTCGAGACGGACAACCCCTTCTCGCCCTCCCGAACGACGATTACGAATACCCGCCGGGATACCTCCGATCAGGGCGAGGCGCTGCCGAGCCGGATGAACGATGACTACAAGGCACCGGGCTCCTCTTCCGGCGGAGGTGCTGCCACGGGCGCCTCCTCCGAGGCCAAACGCAATGCCAACAACCTACGGAACTGGCAAATGCTGTACGAAGGCCTTGGCAATGACAAGCCGGACACCAACGGCGAAGCAGCTTTCATTGACTTCGGTGAAACCGACGGCAGCAACCCGGAACTCGGTGAGCTACTGCCCAGCCGGATGAGCCAGGAGGAAGACGGCAGCGCCCCTACGACCTCGCAGGATCGTGATCCCTATCAGCTGCACCACCGCTACATCGTTTCTCCGATCAAAAGCGGTTGGCTGCTCATTGATCAGCGGGCGGCGCACCAGCGGATCCTCTACGAACAATTTTTGCAGACGCTGCGGGACAAACCCGCCGCCAGTCAGCAATCCCTGTTCCCCCAGACGCTCGAATTACCGCACGCCGACGTAGGGCTGATGACCGACATCCTCCCCGACCTGAAGCAACTCGGTTTTGATGTAGAACCTTTTGGCGGAGAGTCCTTCATCATCCGAGGGGTGCCTCCGGAACTGGCCGGCGAGAAAAACGAAAAAGAATTGCTCGAGCAACTACTTGATCGCTACCGTAGCGATATTGAGCTGGAGTCGGACGGGCACGCGCGCCTGGCGCACGCGCTGGCGCGGGGAGCAGCCATTAAGCGTGGGCAGTTGCTCGACGTGGCAGAAATGCGCTCCCTCATCGACCGCCTCTTCGCCTGCGAGCAACCCTCCACCGCGCCCAACGGGCGCAAGTGTTTCCTGAAATACGAACTCGACGAGTTGGAACGCCTGTTTGAATAGTCAACGTTCTACCGACCACAAAACTACCGACTACCGAACTACCGACTACCATGTTCCCACCCCCTACTCCGCTGGTCAAAAACCTGATGATCCTCAACGCGATCATTTTCCTGGTCGTCGTGCTGCCGGGCTTTTTGGGCTACCCCATCAATATCGAGGATAAGCTGGCGCTCTACTATCCGGCAAGTCCGGACTTCCTGCCCTACCAGTTTGTGTCCCACTTTTTTATGCACGCCAACCCCGGGCACATCTTCTTCAACATGCTGATGCTCTATTTTTTCGGCCCGGCAATGGAAGAACGGCTGGGACCAGGACGGTTTTTACTCCTCTACATCCTTGCCGCCATCGGGGCGATGGGCATGCATGTTGGGGAAATCTGGTGGAAGCTACAACAGTCTTATGAGTATCTGGCCGCCTTTGAGATGGATCCGGTGCTGGCCAACTTCAACGGCTTTTTCGCCAAAGTAGATCTCGGCGGCCTGATGATGGACAACGGTAAGAGTGTGCTGCCCATATATGGCAATATTCAGAATGACCTGGCCATGGGCACTGATCCGGAATACATCACCAACCGGTCCATCATGCTCATGCAAGACTACCTCGATTATCAGGAAAACAGCCGGATGGTGGGTGCCTCCGGAGCCGTGTTCGGGGTACTGGCTTCTTTTGCCGTCTTCTTCCCCCAGCGAGAAGTACGGCCGCTGTTTCTACCCTTTGGTATTCCGGCCATCTACATCATCGGGGCGATTTTGGGAAGTGAGTTGCTGCTGGGCGTTATGGATTACAATGACTCGATTGCACATTATGCCCACATCGGCGGAGCCATCGCGGGGGGCATCGTGGCCTACATTTTTAAGAAAACGGTGCTCCCGCCGTGGCTGAAACGGGGGGATAAATGACCAGGCTTTTTGGGCACTTAGGCAAGGTCAGCGGGGGCCGCCGGAGCGCAGGTGCAAAGGGGGCTTGTAACCCCGGCTTCAGCCGGAAGCTTATGGGCTCGTCGGCAAAGCCATTCAGGCACCCATTGTATACGGATAGCCAAATCCGCCATCCGAGACATCGGATGAGCCCGCGGCTTCGCCAGCTCGATGCATCCGATGCAGGGCGGATTAAACATTGCTTCTTCATCCTTCCCCTTTGGGGAACGGGCCAGAGGCCCGAAATGGGGCCATTGCACCCGCGGACCCCGCTGAGCCTGCCGAAGTGTCCGCGCCCAAAAACCGCTATCTTCCGCACAAATTCCTGGTAGATGCGCCCACTATTCTTTCTTCTCCTCTTTACCCTTTCTTCATTTGTTCTTGCTCAGAACGTCAGTGTAAAACTCCCCACCGGACTGGCAGATAAGCCCCTTGACGGCCGCCTGCTGCTTATGCTCACCCCCGCTGACGCCGAAGGCGAGCCCCGTTTCCAGATCAACGACGGGCCGAACACCGGGCAGGTCTTCGGCATGGACGTCGACGGCTGGAAACCAGGCTCCGAGATTAAAATTGACGCCTCCTCCGTCGGCTACCCACTCACTACAATGAGCGAATTGCCCGCCGGTGATTACACCGTTCAGGCACTCCTCCACGTCTACGAAACTTTCAATCGGGCCGACGGCCACACCGTCAAACTGCCCATGGATCGCGGTGAAGGCCAGCAGTGGAACCGTGCGCCCGGTAACCTGTTGAGCACACCCAAACGGATGACCATTGGGAGTAGCTCTACGGCTACCGTTGACTTCGATCAACGTATTGCGCCCATCGAACCCGCAAAGGACACCGAGTGGATTAAACACGTGCAGATCCGCTCCAAACTGCTGAGCGATTTCTGGGGTCGGGATATGTACATCGGTGCCCACGTTCTGCTCCCCGCCGGCTATGCGGAACACCCGGAAGTGAAGTACCCACTGGCCATCATGCACGGCCACTTCCCGCAGGATTTCGGTGGCTTCCGCACTACTCCGCCCGACCCCGACCTCGACTGCGTGTACAGCGATCGCTTCGGGATGCCCTGCTACAATAAAGTGGTACAGCAGGAAGCATACGATTTTTACAAAGCATGGTCAGGTCCGAATTTCCCACGCGTACTGGCCATCAAAATCCAGCACGCTAATCCGTTTTATGACGACAGCTACGCCGTCAATTCAGAGAACCTTGGCCCCTACGGCGATGCCCTGACCTACGAGTTGATCCCCTACATCGAAAAGGAGTTTCGGGGCATTGGCGAAAGCTGGGCCCGCTTCGTCTACGGCGGTAGCACCGGTGGTTGGGAAGCCCTGGCTGTGCAGGTGCTCTACCCCGACGAATACGGCACCTGCTACGCCGCCTGCCCGGACCCGATCGACTTCCGTGCCTACACCGTGGTGGATCTTTACCAGGATAAGAACGCCTACTTCCTGGACAGTAAACTAAAGCGCACCGAACGCCCCGGCCGCCGCGACAGCCTCGGCCATGTTTCCTCCACCCTCCGTGAGATGAACCAGCGGGAATACGCGCTGGGCAGCCACAGCCGCAGCGGCCAGCAGTGGGACATCTGGGAGGCCGTTTACTCCCCCGTCGGCCCCGACGGATATCCCAAGCGGATCTGGGACAAGGTGACCGGCGAGATCGACCACGAGGTCGCGAAGCACTGGAAGGAAAATTACGACCTGAGCTACATCATGAAGCGCGACTGGGCTACCCTGGGCCCCAAGCTGGCCGGCAAGGTCAACATCTACTGCGGCGATATGGACAATTACTACCTGAACAACGCCGTCTACCTCGCCGAGGAATTTCTGGAGTCTACGACAACGCCTTATTACAATGGCGAAGTCGCCTACGGCGACCGCGCCGAGCACTGCTGGAACGGTGACCCGACGGAGCCCAACGCCATAACCCGCCTGCGCTACCATCGGATGTTTATCCCGAAATGGGCGAAGACGGTAGGGGTGTTAGCGCCGGAGGGAGCGGATTTGGTGAGTTGGCGGTATTGAGGTTACTGTTAATAGTGAAAGCGACTAAAATTTACTAGAGAGCAGGGAGTTTATTTAAACGGATTCTTTATCGAAAATAAACCCTATACAGATGCCCCGATTCTTTCTTTGGTTGACGCTATTACTTCTGGTAACGACAATGTTGTCCGCTCAGAATAACCGCTGGGATATTTCCGCGACATTTTCTCCCCGCCTGAATTACCAGACAAACTTCCCCTCCGTCAACCTGGAACGAAACTCAGGGGATGTACCTCCAGGAAACGGGTTTGGCTTCGATACACTATCGATTAACGGAACTGAGCGGATATTCTCCCAGGAGCCCGTTCGGGGAGTGGCCTTCTCACCAATCGAAACGCACTTCTGGTACGCCGCTCAGGTAAACCTGCACTATAAGCTGGCGTCAGGCTTCGATTTCTCGGCGGGTTTTTACTATGCGAATGCTTCCTACACGAGCCGGGCATCCGGAGAGGTGCTGCTGCAGGGCATAGTAAGTTCCCGTACCCCGCTCTTGTATCCGGTTGCTGAGCTGGAGGAACTTTCCTACGGTGGATTGTTGTCTGCCAATTATCACTTATTTGCCGATAAAAAGCTACAACCTTATTTTGGTATGGGGCTGAGTCTACTGACGGATCAAACGAAAAGCAACTTACTTGGTCAGGTGTATTCGGGAGACTCCATCACCTTTTTGCCCGCTACCGGAGGGGAAAGTTTTACAGAGTCTACCATCTTCAACATAGATTTTCTGGCCAGAATGGGGCTGCTATACCAGATAACAGAAACGTGGGCCATCGGTCTGGATTTCAGTACCCGACGCAATATCGGGCAGGGTAGGCTCGGGTTGCAGGTCCGGCGGAAAATTTGAGCGGTAAGAAAGTTAAATAAAAAAGCGGTCAGCCATGAGCACTCCTGGCAATTAAGCCTGAACACTGATCGCTGACCGCTTTGTTTCTGGCAGTACGCCGGAGGCTGTAATTACTGAATCACCCCCTCAACGGAACCAGACGCCAACATCGCGCCCATTTTTTCGTAGGTACCGTCTTCGAGTTTCGTCCGAACTCCTTTGAAGGCATCAATTGTCGTTTGGATATCCTCAGCCGTATGCTCAGCCGTAGGAATCATGCGAAGCAGCAGCTGCCCCTTCGGGATGATGGGAGGGAGTACGATGGAACAGAAAATACCGTAGTTCTCGCGCATATCATAAATGAGGGCACCCGCTTCATAAACAGACCCTTTCATATAAACGGGGGTAACGCAGGCACCGGTATTACCGATGTCAAAACCGGCTTCACGCAGTCCGCTCTGCAGGTGATTAACGTTGCGCCAAAGGGCTTCCCGTAATTCAGGCTGCTCCCGCAGGAGGCGCAGGCGAACCAACGCGCCCTTCACCATCGGCATACAGAGGCTCTTGGCGAATACCTGGCTACGCAGGTTGTAGCGGAAGAACTCGATGATGTCTTTGTCAGCAGAGACAAACGCTCCGAAGCCAGACATCGCCTTGGCGAAGGTGGAAAAGTAAACGTCGATCTGATCCTGAACACCCTGCTCTTCGCCAGCGCCAGCGCCGGTAGCGCCCATGGTTCCGAAGCCATGAGCATCGTCAACCAGCAGGCGGAAGCCATACTTCTCTTTGTATTCACAGATTTCTTTCAGGATACCCTGCTCACCGCGCATACCGAAGACGCCCTCGGTAATCACTAGAATGCCGGAGTCTCGTTTTTCTGCCTCCTTCTTAGCTTGCTCAATACGGACGAGGAAGTGATCCAGGTCATTGTGCTTGAAAGCATATTTTGGGCCTTGGTGCATCCGGATACCATCCATGATACAGGCGTGGTTGTCCCGGTCATACACCACAACATCGTGGCGGCTGAGACAGGTGTCTACGATAGACATGATGCCCTGGTAGCCGAAGTTTAGCAGCAGCGCGCCTTCCTTCTGGGTGAACTCAGCGAGTTCTTTTTCCAGTTGAATGTGAGCGTCGGTCTCTCCACTCATGATCCTGGCTCCCATCGGGTAAGCCAGACCAAATTCAGCAGTAGAGTCCGCATCCGCCTTCCGTACTTCGGGGTGATTAGTGATGCCGAGGTAGGAGTTGATGCTCCAGATGATGCATTCTTTGCCGCGAAATTTCATGTGCGGGCCGAGCTCTCCTTCCAGCTTGGGGAAAGAGAAATAGCCATGGGCAATATCCTGGTACTGTCCCAGGGGGCCTTTGTGGTCGAACTTGTCGAAAAGATCCTTCATAATTGATAACGCTTTTGCGGGGGCAAAGATAATAAGTGTGGGGGAGATGATTGTCAGCAACAGGTTAGGGGATGAATTACATTGGTCCGCTACGGTTTATCTGGCGTAATCCGTTTTCAGAGGACCCTTCAGGCCACAGGCTAACGCCCCAGAAACCACCTAAAAGTCCGACACTCCTCGACGGCCGTCTGATAAAAGCGGGTGTCGTTGTACTCGTCCCGCAGGAGGCGGAAATAGTTAAATGGCCGGGCTCCGCCCGGCTTCCCCGCTGCGTAATGTTGGTTTCGCTCGGTTTTGGCCAGGAAGTAGGTCGCTTCGGCGGCGGCTTCGCGGCTGGGTGCGCGCGATAGCGCGCGTTCAAAGTAGTACCGTGCACGGTCCATACTGAAGTTCTCGCGGTTGCCGACCGGCGCGTCAGGGTGAGGAAAAACGGTGGTAGCGTTTCGGGCCGTTGCCGCCAGGGTCCCGCTGAGTCCAGAACGAAAATTATCCGCCATGCGCCAGTTGTAGCTGTAGTAGCTCATGTTATAGTGCGCCAGGCCGATATTGAAATAGTTGCGGGCCGCAATGGTGTCGTTGAGGCTGCGGCGGGCATCGTCTTCCAGGGTGAGCAGCCGTTCCAGTAAGTCCACTTTATTAAAGGTAGAGATGCTGGCCGAGGGGCGGAAGTTTACCCGGTCCTTAAACTGCTTCACGAAGGGAGCGTAAACGCCGTACACGTCCCGGCGGGCGGTAGGGATGCGCTGAAACACTTCCAGCGCGGATTCCCATTGGCCGCGTTGCAGGTAATATACCCCCAGCAGGTGATTGATGTCGTCCTCCGGGGTTTCACTCAGCCGGGAGGCAAGTAGCAGCTTGTCGAAGCGGTTGCCCAGCAGGCTATCGGCCATCTGCTCCAGTTCTTTAATGTGGCTCAGGTTGGGGTTTTTCTGCAGGTCATCGAAGCCGAATTGCATCAGAATTGCTTTCCCGGGGTGGCCGGTGCGGTAATAGATGGCCTCCAGTTTATCGTTTACCAGTGGTTTGAGCGAGGGGTAAGCGGCCCGTAGGTTTCGGTCATCCAGCAGTTCATAGTAGTAAGTTTCTACCGAATCGTTGATCTGGTTCAATGCCAGCACGTTCATCACCTCGCCCATGATGACTGCCTGACGGCGGACACTGTCGCTATCGCTTTGCCGCAGCTCGGTGAAGGTCTTGCGGGCATAGAAGTAGTCTCCGGCCAGCATTTCAATCACGCCGCGGGCCAGCAGCCACAGTTCGGGGTTGGCTGTTTTACCGTCCGTTACGGCTCGGTTGACGAAGGCTTGCAACAGCACCAGCCGTTTTCCGGCGTCCGGGCGGGGGCGTCGAAATCGAGCTTTGTTGGCTCTTTTGTTGGGGTTGAAATCGAGGCCCAGCAGGTCTTTTTCCAGCTCCAGAAGCTCCCGCATCAGGAGGGGTTCCAGGGAAATACTTTCCGGCTCGAAGGCGTAAATCTTGTCCATCTCCGCCACTACCACCGCGCGGCTGTTTTGGGCCCGCAGCACGTGCAGCATTGCCCGCTCGTGGTCGTTGGCGCAGAGGTTGCTGGCGGCGCGCCATTCTTCGTCGGATCGGATTTTGAAGCTGCGGTAAGCACTCTCCCGCTTACTCGGGCAGCGCTCGAAGATGCGGCTGAAGAGGTAGGCCGATTGGGGATATTCTCCCAGTGCCTGCAGCGCACCGGCGCGGTGGCCTTCGATCCAGTCGTAGATGATGCTCGGGTCTGCATCGATCTTTGGCATCAGGTAATCGTATAGCTCCAGCACGTAGTCGTACTCCCTCAGATAGTGCGCCAGGCGCACGAGTTGGTAGGCGTAGCGCAAGCGTACGTAGTGGCTCTCGATGGCTCTGAAGCGATTCAGACCATCGTTGATCAGTCGCTCCATCTCCACTCTCCTGCTCTCGGGCGGGCGGGAGGACTCACTGGCAACAGTCACATTTGGCTCACAACGTTTGGCGAAGAGGAGGTATTCAACGACTTCCCCGCAGCGGTAACTCAAGAGGTGACTGGCAAAAGAATTGTTCCGGAAGCCAGCGGGCAGATCAGCACTCGTAGCGCCTTTGTTTCCCATCAGTGCCAGCAGGCGTTGCAGCCCGTTGGTGGTATTGCCGTAGATGACCGCGTTGAGGTGTGCTGGTTGCACGCCCTCGCAGTATCGCTCGTACCACTCCATGATGTTGTCGTCGTAGGTCTTGGCACCATTCGCTTTCGTTCGCTCCGGATAGTACTTACGGAAGGCATCATAGAAAGGAGCCAGTCGGCTGTCGTATTCCACTACTGAGGGGTTCAGGAAACGGTAGCCGTAGAAGGCCGGGCCGGGCATACACTCTGCGGGTAGCAGTGCGGGCAAGAGGAATAGTAGCAGAAAAAAAGGACGCTTCAGTACCATAGGCTGGCAAGATACGGCGGAGGCTGTGATTTGCAGGGCGACGGTGCGCGGGTGCAATGAATGCCTCAACAGCAAGGTCGTACCTGCTGTCCACAGTACCTCAACCGGGAAAATTGTTGCCTGCTACTAATATCATCAAGACCATTCTACTACTCAGGTAACCGTCCACACACCCGCTGGCCCCCGGTAATATACCGTATCGTCGTAGTATTGATGTTCCGGAATCTGTTCTTTCAGATTAGCCGCAAATTCCTGCATTTTTTCCATGCCTTCGGCGTTCGTTAGCCGGGAGACCAGTACTTGCCCCCGGCTCAGGACCATTGCTACCATGTCTCCGCCGAAGACTGGTTCTAATTTCTCCCAGAAGGCTGGCAACAGCATCGTGGCTGCTTCGTAGTCTCCCGTACCTTCCACAATTCCGAAAAGATCGGGAGAGCCCCGGAAGGAAATTTTACCACTGATCTCATTGGCCAGATTCTCCAGGGCGGCCTCGTGAAGGCGCTCCTGGTCAGCGGGCGGCATCGCCGCAAAGTGCGTTTTGTTGACGTAGGTGAAATGATCTCCCCGATCTACGGCATAACCGACGTGGAGCCGACCGACGAAAGGGACGGAGTAGACCTCAGCAGCCCCCACAGGTTTTCCGTCATTCGTGCCCACCCGAATATTAGAGGCCTTTTGATTGACGTCCTCCTCTTTTAGGTGAATCATGCGCGGAAAGACAAATGCCATTGGGATGTCGTCAACGTCGTACTGCATGTCGGTGGAAAAGGCGTCGACATTATCGCCTAGTTGAAAAGGCACGATGATGTGCGCGCCCTGATGGCGGGTAACAATCTGTTCCTTCAGTTCATTAAACCATCTTACGGGGTAGCCGCTGGGGGGAACCGGATCTTTTTCAATGTCCGATTTCTTGTCCATCATATCCGCAAATAGAATAGCGAAATCGTGGTAGTGTTTGTACAGCCGGTTGCGGAAATCTGCGGATACTGAAGTAGGCATACTGAACAAAATGCCACGTAATTCGCTGAAGCTGACCAGCACGGGTACTTTTTCAGGGCCAATGAGTGCCAGGGTATAATCTTCTTTCGGCAGCGGCATTCTCCCCTCCATATCTTTGCGTTGCCAGGAGGACATCAGCAGGCCGGCAAAAAGACTTTCGTATCCGGCCAGTCGGGTGTAGATAACGTCCAGCATGGGAAGCAATGGGCTGTTGGGCAGAAAGCTCTCGCGGCTTGTCCGGTTCCAGAGCGAGTAGTTGCCCTCCGGTGGCTGAAAATCCTTCTTCAACTCAAAAAGATCGATGAAGCCAATGGGTTCCGGGCGCGGCAGGTCATCTCCTGTGGGTAATTCTTCAAAGGGCACAATTCCGTAGTAATGTGCCGCTCCCCAACCATCTTCCCGAGCCATTTCCCGGGCGTAATACGGGAAATAACTTGCTTCCTCTTCCGTGTAGGCGAAGAATATGGGGTGCTTCAAACCTGTGTGTTTGTGCGTCATGACCATCGGAATGAGGATGGCATTGTCTTCCGTCATTTTGCGGATCAGCAGGTCTTCAGGGCCACATTCATAATCGTGTCCTTCGCCGGTATAGCGAGCCATGGTCAGAATAGCATCAATACGCAGGAGATTGGTGGTTTCCTTCAGTTCAGGCTCTGGTGTTCCTTCGGGGAGATGATGATATAACGGCCGGGCTTCAGCACGTGACTGTCCGGGAACGAAGGGTTCTTCGACCTTGGGATTTGATGTAGGTTTAGGTGGTGGAGGAGGAAAGGAAGCCGGCGCAGAATCAGTGGGTTGTAGCTTAACTTTCGGTTCTTCCTTTCGGCCAAAAAGTCTTTTAAAGAAGGACATAACAGGGCAGTTGAAGTTTAATAGAGGTAAGGTAAGGGCAATGGTAAACAGAAAAAAATGAGGAGAAGAGAAGGTCTTTGGAAACGCAAAAAGAGTGAAGTAATGGTAAGCAAAACATGACTAGAACGTTAAAAGCTCCATCGTTCCCAGGGTTCAACACGTTATTTCAACAGAAAGTCCGAAATTACCTTTCATGGAAGTCAGCCAGCAGCTCCTCTTTTTTTTCTCCGCTCTCGGAGCCTTTAATGGTTTTGTGCTGTCTTTCTATCTGCTTTTTTTTCTGCGGCCTGGCCGCCTGAGCAATCGGCTATTGGGCCTGTTGCTATTGGCGCTTAGTATCCGTATTGGGAAATCTGTTTTCTTTCATTTTGATCGTACGCTTGCGGCGGAGTATCTGCAATTCGGCCTCACGGCCTGCTTCTTCATCGGGCCCCTGCTGTGGGCCTACCTGAAGGCGAGCCGGGATGGGCTGGAGCGCATCCCCCGCAGCTGGTGGTTTGGTTTTGTTACCCTGGCCGCCATAATTCTTGGGGTGGGCTACTGGCGGCCCTACGCTCAGTATCCAATGTTCTGGAACGGGGAAGGGAAGTTCATCGGATACGGCATTTATAATGTCTGGTCATTGGGGGTGCTGGCAAGTGCTTACGTGCTCTGGCCGATCTTCCGGAAGCGGGAGAAGTGGTCGGTCATTGAATTGTGGTGGGTGAATGTTTTCGCCGGTAATCTCATTGTCCACCTGGCCTTTCGATTGGGGGCGTACGCAGGCTACATTGCAGGAGCCCTGTCTTTTTCGTTGGTGTTTTATTTACTCATCCTGTGGTTTGTGCTTCAGCGCCGGCAGGCAGGTTTTCTGGTAAAAGAACGACCTAAGTACGGAGACCGGAAAATTGAGGCCATCGAGGCGGAGGACTTACTTCAGCGCTGTCAGGCGCTGATGGAAACGGAGCAGCCTTACCTGGATCGGGGCTTTAAGCTGGTTGACCTCGCCAAAGCGGTAGACAGTACGCCGCACCATATCTCCCAATTACTAAACGACAATGCAGGCCAGAGCTTTGCGGCCTTCATCAACGCTTACCGGGTACAGCACGCCCAGCGGTCCATTTTGACGGAAGATCACCTCACACTGGAAGCGATTGGTGAAGAATCGGGCTTTGGCTCCAAGTCCGCCTTCTACACGGCCTTCAAAGAAGAGACCGGAACAACGCCTGCGCGGTACCGAAAGCAACTTTCGACCGTTCCCCACACCGAAGAGTAAAAGAGCCACTACGGGATAAAACCCGGTAAAACACCACGAAAACCTCCAGAATTATGATTCTGGACGTTTGGGCTATCCAATAATTAGGGAACTGCGCCGTCTGACCGGTCCTTTGTGGAAACAACTCCACAATCCCCATGAAGGCATTGCTTACCGGATTCTCTTTGCTGCTGTTGCTTTCCCTTTGCACCTGCGACCGCGCCCCTAATAGTCAAGTAGTAGCGCGGCCGGTGAAAGAAACCGTCATGTCTGGTCTCCGCCGGCCCTGGTCGATGAAGTTTCTGACGGAAAACGAAGCTCTGCTCAATGAAAAAGACGGGCAATTGCTGAGGGTGAATCTGGTGACTGGTAATCGGATACCCATCAGCGGACTACCCACGGACCTGGCCGATAGCCTCCTGATTGACACCCTGGCCCTGCCGCCGAAATCAGCTTTCCCCAGTGCTCACGGTAAACTATTAAAATTCAATGCAGGCTTATTCGACGTTTGCCTCGACCCTGATTTTGAACAGAACCAATGGGTATACCTCTCGTACGCAGCCCAGGAAAGTATCTATGGTTACGGGCTGTGCGTAGTGCGGGCGCGGCTGGCGGATGATGCACTGACGGATCTGAAAACCCTGCTTACCGTCGGGCCATTTACGCCGGTTCTTTTTCACTTTGGCGGCGGCCTCACCTTCGGCGCTGATGGCAAACTCTACATCACCGCCGGAGAGCGCCTGCTTTTCGACAGCGAACAACCCGCGGAGACGGTGGCTCAAAACGTGGCGGACCGGCGGGGTAAAATCTACCGAATCAACCCTGACGGCTCTATCCCGGCGGATAACCCTGACTTCGGCCCCGGCGCAGTACCCGGCCTCTACGCGAAGGGGATTCGTGCGGCGCAGGGCCTGGCCCTGCATCCTCAAACCGGTGACATCTGGTTTACGGAGCACGGCACGGTCCAGGGCGACGAACTTAATGTGCTGAAACCCGGCGCTAACTACGGCTGGCCACTGGAAACCACGGGTAATTACCGCGGCGGTTACTCACCGCCGGAGCTGGACGTTGAAACCACCCGCCCGGCCTGGTACTGGCTGCAGACCGTTGCGCCCACCGGCCTGGCTTGGTACTTCGGCGATGAGTTCCCCATCTGGCGAGGGAACCTGCTGGTGCCCGGGCTTTCGCGGGGTAGCCTGTGGCGCATCCGTACCGAAGGGCAAACGGTCAAAAGTCTGGAGGAACTGCTGGTCGATGATCGGTCTCGTACCCGAAAGGTTGTCATTAGCCCCGGCGGCAAAATTTACCTGCTGACGGATGAAGAAGATGGCAAAATTACTCGCGTCCGAAACGCTTCCAACGAACAATAATTTAATTAATCACCAAACCATCGTACCAATGAAAAAAGTACTTCTTTCTACCCTTTTATTCTTTGCCTTTCTGTCGACTACCAACGCACAGGATACAACATCCGACTACGCTCTCGTAGAACAAACCGTCGGCTATTACCTCGACGGCGGCACCAACCGCGATTTTGAAACGCTGAAAAAAGCCTTTCACGAGTCGGCTAAAATCCGCTACATGACGGCTGATGGCTACAACGAAGCCAATTGCCTCGAATTCTTCGGCGGTATGAAACCCGGCCCTAAGCAAGACCGGCTGACGCGGATTGTCAGCATTGACGTTTCCGACAATGCTGCATCGGCAAAACTTGAAATTGAATACCCCACCTTCACCTTCGTCGATTATATGACGCTGATGAAAATTGAAGACGAATGGAAGATCGTCGCTAAGGTCTCCTACCGGCGGAATCATCCGGCGAAGTAAGTAAGGTTGGGAGCGGTCAACGTTAGCTCTTCAGCGTCAATGAGCTGTTAATGGCTTTGAGCGCACACCAGGCTTTCAATTATTTGCATCATATTGTATTATCACCAATTGCCCCCACTCATGTTTTCAGACGAACCCTTCCTTCGCCTTGGTATTATCATGGCGGTTGTTCTTACCCTCATCGGTTCTCTTTTTCTAGCGGGGCCAGTAAACAATACTATAGAATTGCCGGAGGCCCGGCAACAGATAACCGTCACGATCCGGAATCAGGCGTCTTTAGTTGAAATCCCAACTTTCCCCGGTTGTCGCCAGTCCAGCTACAACCAACGGCTTGAATGTACGAAACGGGAATACGCTCAGTTCGTTAAGACCAATCTTCAAAAAATGGAGGGTCGCAAAGGCCAGGTTGTTGTTGGTTTTACAGTTGATCTAGCCGGCAAAATGCAAGGGGCCATTCTGGAGCGTGGTGATGATCCACACCTGACGGCAGAAGCTATGCGTCTGGTCGGCCTCCTTCAGGGGAAAGGCCAACGTTGGGTTCCCGGTAAGATTAGAGGAACTCCCCGGGCAATGGGAATCGGGCTCATGCTGTCTTTTGGTAAGCATTGCCCGGATTGTGCTGAGGTGACGGTGGATATGGTGGAACTGTAGCGAAATGAACGATAAGATTACACCACCCCTATTCCCTGGCTACGAAAACATCGCCGATTTTAATGAAAAGCAACGCGCTTCAACCGAGGCCTTTGTCAACTATCTCCGTGAGCGGTTATCGCCAGCTCAGGATAAGAAGGGAAAGGTGGCCGTTAGGCTACATATTAACTCGCGTGGCAAAATTGAAAGTGCTGAGATTCACTCAAAATCGCATATTATCTTAGGTGAACAGGTAGAGTTGTTAATTCATAAAATGCAAGACGAAGGCTTTCTTTGGTTCCCAGGGCAACAAAACGGAAAAGCTGTTGCGGCAACGCTGGAGTACATGCTTAATTTCGGGACGACTTGCCACGATCCAATGTAGCCTCTCATAACAACCCTAAGCTCGATTAGGCGTTATAGCAATTCCGTTACGATGGCATAGTCGTGCCCAGTTCAGGAATTCTTGTTCGGGGCGCGGGCCGGAGGCACGTCCACCCGAACAAGAATTCCTGAATTTTTTTATGCTCGCCAAACGGATTATCCCCTGCTTAGACATCAAAGACGGCCGTACCGTCAAGGGCGTCAACTTCGTTAACCTCCGCGACGCAGGCGACCCCGTAGAGCTGGGCGCAAAATACTCGATGGCGGGCGCTGACGAACTGGTCTTTCTGGACATTACGGCCACCCACGAGCGCCGCAAGACACTCGCTGATCTGGCGCAGGATATTGCGCGCCACCTCAACATCCCCTTCACCATTGGAGGGGGAATCAAGGCCATTGAAGACGTCGATGTTTTGTTGAACGCCGGTGCGGATAAGGTGAGCATTAACTCCGCTGCAGTCCGCCGCCCGGAACTGATCGATGAACTTGCCTATGGCTTCGGTAACCAGTTCGTAGTCGTCGCCATTGACGCGAAAAATGTAGATGGCGAATGGTTCGTCCATCTCAACGGCGGACGCATCAAGACCGAGCACAAACTCTTTGACTGGGCCAAAGAGGCCCAGGAACGCGGTGCCGGGGAAATCCTCTTTACCAGCATGGATCATGACGGTACTAAGGCCGGCTTCGCCAATGAGGCGCTGGCCCAAATGAGTGACCTGCTCAGCATCCCCATCATCGCCAGCGGCGGGGCAGGAAACAAAGAGCACTTCGCAGATGTGTTTACCACGGGCAAGGCCGATGCGGGGCTGGCCGCCAGTATCTTTCACTTCGGAGAAGTGGGGATTAAGGAACTGAAGG
>ENA-ORXT01001594-ORXT01001594.1-marine-metagenome-genome-assembly--contig:-NODE-1594-length-29889-cov-5.709312_pt1 | contig 29889 bp, 24 predicted proteins | sample MGYA00237868_ERZ511482 | MGnify/ENA metagenome assembly ERZ511482 | reverse complement strand
ACACAAAAAGAACATGGCGAACATTGGTAGCTTCATGACAGATCCTTTATTTATTAGTAGTTGGATTGGAATTAATAAGGAATACAAAGATAAGCGATTTCAGATTCGTTTGCATGCCCCAAATTCGTTTGCCGAATATTGGGAGAGTTAATACGGGTTCAGTCGACTTTAACCAACATACTCCCGATCAATCCGAGAATTTCAAGAAAAGATTAGCGGAACGATCTGAACTTCAGCGGCTGAGTAGTGTTCGGTCGATAGTAGCCTTTCGCTCCGCGAAAGAGCACTCAAGCGCCGTCGCGCGCGAGCGCACTTTCGCGGAGCGAAAGGCTACAATTGCTTAACGTGGCTGGCCGGTGGCGACGGCGATCAGATCGTATTCCTGGAACGTCACAACTTCGCAGGCGACGATGCTGCCGGTTTTAAGCGGATGCTCGGTTTCGGTAACGATCACGACACCGTCAACATCGGGAGCGTCTCCGGCGCTGCGACCGACCCAAACGCCCAATTGGCCCTCAACGGCATTGTCGATAAGCACGTCAATCGTCTTCCCGACTTGCCGCTGGTTGTGCTCGAACATGATCTGCTGTTGCACTTCCATCAACCGCCGCTGGCGATCGAGCTTGACGTCTTCTTCGAGATGACCAGGCAGTTTCGCACCCGGCGTGTCTGGTTCCAACGAATACGTGAAGACGCCCATCCGTTCGAATTTGTGACGCTGTACGAACTCAACGAGCGTTTGGAACTGTTCTTCAGTTTCGCCAGGGAAACCGGTAATGAACGTCGTCCGCAGCGTAACGTCGGGGATCAGCTTACGAATCAAATCAATCTGCTCGTTCATCTGCGCTTGATTGACTCGCCGCGACATCCGCCGCAGCATCGTGTCATCAGCGTGTTGCAGCGGCATGTCGATGTAGGGGAGGATCTTCTTTGATTTAGCGATCACGTTGATCAACTTTTCATCGATGTACATCGGGTAGAAGTACATGAGTCGAATCCAATCAATGCCCATGATGCCGTTGAGCTTTTCGAGAAGCTCGGCCAACCGAGGTTCGCCGTACAAATCCATCCCGTAGTAGGTCGTGTCCTGAGCAACGATAACCAATTCGCGAACGCCTGAATTAGCCAGTTGGGTTGCCTCGGCCAACACATTCTCCATTGGCTTGGTGGCATGTTTGCCGCGCATCTTCGGGATGGCACAGAAGGTGCACAAGCGATCGCAGCCTTCGGAGATCTTTAAATAGGCAAAGTGCTTTGGCGTAATCTGCAAACGATCTTCATCAGGCAAGGCGCGGATGGGAGCTGGTTGGAAGACGTTGCGTTGCTCCGCCTGGTCGCCCAACAAACGGTCTGCGATTTTAGTGATCTCTTCACGACCGAACACACCGACCAGCGAATCGATGTCTGGCCGTTGCTCAAGCATCTCTTCTTTTTGTCGTTCCGCCAAACATCCAGAGACGATCACGCCCTTGGTCTTGCCGGCCCGTTTAAGTTCTAACATCTCGTCAATGGCCGCATAGGATTCGGTTCGCGCCTGTTCAATGAAGCCGCACGTGTTGACGACAACGAAATCGCTTTGCTCTGGATCCGAAATCAGCCGATAGCCGTCCAACTTCAATAGCCCCATCATCCGTTCGCTGTCGACGGTGTTTTTTGGGCAACCGAGACTGATGAACGAATAAGTCCCTTTAATGTCTCGGCTTTGGGGAATTTGTTTGAATGTCGTGGACAAAGCACACCTGTCATTGAGCGAAAATTTGCGGCTGATCGTTAGGACGGCACATCGTATCTCAATTAATGACCCGCCAATAGCGGCAAATTGTCAAAGTGGCCCTGAAGTCACGACTCAGCAGTTGAAGTTTGGGCGCAGAGAGGCGATTCGAGGATAATCGTCAAAGTTTATCTATTTTAACGCCGTTGTTAAAGCTTTCCGGATATTCCGATAATGGCGATTGAATTTACTTTGCCGGATATGTCGATCTTTCCAGTGACGGGAATCTCAACACCGCGAGAGATTCGCGTTGGAATTGGTTCGTAGTTCACCCAATTGATTGTTCTTCGCACTCAAGTTACGCGTGATCCAAACAGCTGATTCAAAACACTGCCAACGGGACCAAGGACTGGGAAATATGCTGACCCTAAATCGAAAAACAATCAAACGTCTGATGCGAAATAGCCGCCGTTGCTTGGTTGTTCTGATGCTCTCGGGCGCTTTTGCTGGGTCTATTTACGCCCAGAACGATAACTTTTCTCCGCCCCTACCAACCCCACCGGCGACATGGCCTGCGGCAATTGAGCCCGCACCGAATTTTCAGGCGGCAGGAGAAACGGTGCGCGTTGCTCAAGTTTCGGATAATCCTTTTGCTGCGCAGAATCAAGCTCAACCGCAGCCATTAGCTCCACAGCCCTTAGCTCCGCGGCCGGCGGTGGAAACGTCAAATCAGAATCCAGGAGAAACGATCATTCGTCCCGGACAAGCCGGAGGCGGAGAAGGTCTCAAGGGTGAAGTGCGGATCGTCGTCGATCCAGACACCGGACAGGTCACACTTATTGGTGATCCCGAAGATACTGCGATCGTGCGGAAAACGTTTGAGGATCTTAAAAGATTATCTGCCGAACCAGGAGTTGAGCGGATTCTGCTTAATAATATCCTGGGAGAACAGATTGCCGAATCGGTTCAGGAGATCTACGACGCGAACTACCGCGACACACAGGGCGCTGCGATTATCAAACCGTTGCGGTCTCCCAACGGTCTTTATGTTTTTGGGACACCACAAGCGATTAAATCAGTTCAAGCGATCGTTGATAAAATTGATGGTGATGCGCCTCCCATAGGAATTGAGGACGGGCCATTTGCGACCTTCCGACTACGTCATATCAGTGCGGCGGATGCCAAGCGCCGTTTGGACGGTTACTTCGGTCAGCAGTCTACCGGTGGCGGTGGCGGTGAAGCCGGCGACAGCATTCCGCCGGATCCAGTCATAACGGTCGCTGATTTTCGCAGCAACGTGCTTATCGTTCGGGGTGCTAAACAGTATCTTGATCAAGCCGAAAAAGTCATCCGTTCAATCGACGTTGATGATGGTGGTGCTACCGACGTGGTGCGCATTTTTGCGCTAACGAACACAATTGCCGAGGAAATGGCGGTAGTGCTTCAAGACGCCGTTAACGGGCAGTTGCCAAACGCCGGACAAGGCTACAACCCTAATCAAAATGCTCAACAGCAAGCGGCTCAGGCAGCACAGGCGGATGAGTATTCGTCTTCGCTGCGATCGGCAGGGGCGAAGCTGAAGACGTTTTCAGCAAACGGCGAGGTTGTCAGTGGCGGCATTATGTTTGGCGTGCGTGTTACGGCCGATCGCAACAGTAATTCGTTAATCGTTCGCGGTCCCGAATCAAGCATGGATCTTATCGGCGAACTGATTTCGCAGCTGGACCGTTTGCCCAACGCTGAAACGCTGCTTAAGGTTTTCGCTGTCGAAAACGGAGACGCTCAGGCGTTGCTGGACACGCTTCAATCGCTTTTCCCCGATGAACAAAGTCAGCAACAGGGGGGCGGAAACAACGGCAACACCAGCACCTTCAACACGCCGCTTCAATCAGCCAGCGCGACGTCGGGTGCTTCGTTGATTAATCTACGTTTCAGCATCGACGAACGTACGAATTCTATCATCGCCACCGGGCCTGCAGGAGATCTGCAGGTTGTTGAAGACTTAATCAGTCGGTTGGATGAAGCCCAAGCCGATCGCCGACAAACGGTCGTTCATCGGCTTAGTAATTCCCCCGTTTTGGACGTTCAAGAAGCACTCGATACATGGATTGAAGCCCGCCAAGAACGTAACGGCGATGATCCCCGAACATCGCCTGGCGTCAATTTTGCAGATCGTGACGTGGACGTGATACCCGAAGTCGTCAGCAACAGCCTGATCATCAGCGCCACCCCTGAGTACTTGCCAGAGATCATGGCCGTAATCCGGCGTCTTGATCGTCGACCGCCCATGGTGAAGGTGAAAGTTCTGATCGCCGAAGTCGATCTTAATGCCATGGAAGAGTTTGGTGTCGAGGTTGGAGTTCAAGATTCGCTTCTCTTTGATCGTGGAACCAGTTTAGCGGGGAACATGATTGCCGATGGAATTGGTCTGCCGTTTAACAATCCTAACTTGGTCGCCAATTCGAACGCTTTGTTCCGCGAAACATTGGCCGGTCAAGCACTGGCCAACTTTGGAACGGGGCGCGTCAACTCGAATGGCCAAAGTGGTCTTGTGTTGTCTGCCGGTAGCGAGTCGATCAACATCTTGATTCGCGCTTTGCAAACGCGGAACTGCTTGCGAGTTCTAAGTAAACCGCACATTGTGACGTTAGAGAATTTGCAAGGTCGCGTCGCTGTGGGCCAGCAGGTTCCTCGGATCACCGGGTCAACCCAATCACAGATTGGTGGTGGCGTTACGAACGCAGTAACAGACGTCGATGTTGGAGTGATTCTGGAAATGACGCCGCGTGTTAGCCCTGATGGCATGATTGTCATGTTCGTTAACGCCACGAAATCCGCCTTGGCGACGGGGTCACCAGGTGTTGCGGTGGCTGTAGATGCCGCTGGCAACCCGGTATTCCAACAACCTATTAATTCGACGTCAGCTCAGACGACAGTGATGGCCCGTTCAGGCCAAACCGTTGTTTTTTCAGGCTTGATTCAAGAATCGAAAAGTCACAGCGAAACCGGAATTCCAATTCTCTCTGACATTCCGGTTCTTGGCCCGCTGTTTAAATTTGAAAACGATACCGCACAGCGCACAGAACTGATGATCATCATGACACCCTACTTGGTTGACGGCGATGAAGAACTCGAGATTCAGAACCAAGACGAAATGGATCGGATGCACTGGTGCCTATGCGATGTCGCCGAAGTCTATGGTAAGACAGACTACAACGGTTACCGTCCCGAAGAGGGAGCCATCGAAACGTTCTATCCGGATCAAGGTTTCCAACCGATGAACACGGTTTCTGGTCAAGTATATTCCGACGCCAATTCGGTCGAAGTCAACCAACCGTATCAGCAAAGTTATCCGACTCCGCAGGTGGACCAACGGCAATTTGACTACGGCACGCCTCTAGGGAAGACCAATAAAGTGAGACCTGATTCGCCGGTGAAAATTGCCAACGGGATTGGTGCTTTTATGAAAGATAGAGCAACCGGCAAAAGCACATCTTTAAAACGGGCATGGAAGCCATTTTCTAAAAAGACTGACTACCCAGAACGACAGGCGAGCTTCGAATCACAGCGATGAGAATCGTCAGATTTCAGCGGTGAGGCGCTAGCCTCCTGGTGCGTGAAAAACCGTACGGTTTGCGCCGTGACGCTACCATTGAAACGAATTTTGCAGTTCGCCTGTAAGAACCGTCAAAACACTGAGTAAAAGATTTAATAGAAGTTAGATTGATGAGCAACCTTATGAAAATTAGCTATCTATCGACAATGATTTTGGCGATGACCGTCTGTTTTGTTGGTTGCGCTGGATTGGGTGATGCCAAGTTGCGTGGTCCCAATGCGTTCAAGAAGATGTTGTCCGACGAAGAACCCACGTTTATAACCCCCAGTTCGATGGTGGCGATTTGGAAACCGTCGACCTTTGAGAAACCTGGAAGCAAGTCGATCCGTGGCTTCGGCGGTCGGTTCTACTTTCACAATGCAAAGAACGAACCAGTCAAGGTCGACGGCTTGTTGACGATTTACGGATACGACGATGCCGATGGAGATGCATCGGGTAAAGCCGATCGAAAATTCATTTTTGAATCGAGCACCTTTCAGCAACATTACAGCGCGTCGGGGCTGGGCGACTCTTATTCGTTTTGGGTCCCTTGGGACGAAGTCGGTGGATTTGAGAAAACGATCACGCTGATTCCTGTCTTCAAGTCCGCCAATGGTCAGATTCCCGAATCAAAACCGGCGACGTTACGATTGCCGGGTAAGAAGCCAGAAGTCATCGCCAGCGCTCAAAATAGCCTCTACGGCCCTGGTACCCAAGTCATTTCGGCTTCTGGGGTCGTGTCGGAGAAACCGATGGTGAAACATGCCGTTGCGCTAACAGACGTAAGTGAGCTTTCAGACGCAGGCAATGGTGACATGATTGGTCAGGCCGGCCGTCGCAAAACAACGACCTTTAGATTGCCTCGTAATCTTGCCGATCGAATGGCGCGAACGACGCCAACCGCAGACAGGATTACAAACCCATCCAATCAGTCAATTGATCCAACCTCCGACCCAATGCAATCGCTTGCCAAGGGCAATTCGAACCTTAATCAAGCCAACCTCAATCAGGCGAATCCAATTGGAAGCACAATGGAAACATCTTCGATTGATAACGGACAAAGCAAACCAATCAACCGCGCGAGTCGTCCTGTCTTCGGCCAGCCAGGTTCCTTCTAAACCAAAACATCCGACGGAAAGAAAATTGATGAATACTACCAATTACCGCCACGCGGCAGTGGTGTTGAAGAGTCTTCCTAAGAAAACAGCCAACCAATTTTTAGCCAATCTTGATCCGCTGCAAAGTCAAAAGATCGTTATGGAGATGCGGCATACGCACGTTTCAGCAGCAAGCCTGCGCGAAGCGATTGCAAAATTGAAAGCCGATGGGCTTGGGGCCAATGAGGGGCTTGGTTCAAACGATGGGCTTGGTTACTCAAACAGTGAGACCTTCTCCAGCGAGGCGAAGGTCTTCCAAATTGATAGCGCTGACCCAGGTGCAAACTTCGGTAACAAGGTGGGGCTTGCACCGCGGCCGAATCTTGATTTCTCCAGTAGTGGCACGGTAAGTTTTGAAAAGAAGCCGTTTGTGTTTTTGACAAGTTACGAAACGACATTGTTGGACCCTTTGTTTGCCGATTTGAAAGTGCGCAGTGCGGCCATCATTCTGTCGATGATGTCGTTTGAGTTTGCCTTGCAGCGGCTAAACACAATGGAGGGCGATCGGAAAGTTCAAGTAATGCGTGGCATCGCGGATCTAGAGGATCTGCACCCCGCGGAAGTTAGCGATCTAAAATTTGCTGTCCGGTTGCAGATTCAACAGATGCTAAAAATGAATCCGAAGCTGAACCAACAGCCTGTAGTCGCGGCGAAGCGCCAAACTCTGCCGACAAGTTCGATCAGAATAGAATCCGGAAAATCAAGACAGTTGAGTCTGCTAGAAAATGGCAAACTAATTTCGGGACTACTAGACATGCCGGACACGAAGGTTAGAAAGTTGCTGAAAACGATCAATACGGCGGATCTGGCTCCGGCGCTGAAAACGTGCCCTATCAAGGTTCAGAAGAAGGTTCTCAAAAACATGGCTAAAAAGCCGGCCGCTATTCTTTCCAACGAAATTCTCAAGGTTCGTATCGACGAAAAACATCGCATTACGAAGGCCCGTCGAGGTATCGCCAAAGCCATTGAGCGGTTGAAGAACTAGCAGTAGCTTGGCGGAGTTGTAAGAATTTCAGATTTTTCGTGCTGACAAAATATTACTCGCCAAAGAACGCTTTGACTTCATCGGCGGGCGCAATTTCAATATCAAATTCAGTTGACTCTGTAGTTGCATCGACATCTGAATCTGCCATCTCAAGTACAGAGAATGCGACCGGAGCTCCTTCATCGGAGGCGACCGAACTAATACTATTAGTGGTGTCGTTGGCGTCGTAATCGGCCGTTGCGAGTGTGACGGCTGTATCGATAACAATTTCATTGCCTACATCTTGGCTGATAGCAACCTCATCGTTAGCAACCGGCTCGACAGCGATGGCTACGGTTGGTGTGGAGGCCTTTTGAGCAGTTGTCGCCTGAAACGTGGGTTGTACATATATGGGTGATGGCGCCGCAGGCGCGGTGGTCATGACGGACGACGGGCCGGCTAACAATGGCAGTTGCTGCGCCGTCGCAGGTGATGTCTGAATCGGTGTCTGTACCTGCTTCACGCTCATCGATGGGATATTGGTAAGGGATTTAGGTTCAGGTTCAAAAGCGATTCTGGGGCGCGCACTTAGCTGTTGGGGTGGGTTAACAACGGCCCGTCTTGGAATTTTGTCGTAAACCGGTTTTTTTGGTCGGGTAGGCCTTGTTGCCGGCGAATTACCTCCGGCGACCTGTGGCTTATCGACTTGAGCACTAGCATCATTGTTGGGTGGCAACAGGAAACGTCGTTGAAAGGTTCGACCCGTCCGCGGATCATAATAGGTTACAACGCGAACATTGATCTTTTCCGACTTTAGGTTCGGTTGCGCCGTGCGGTCTGCTTGAGGGTTCGTAGCTTGAGCTTTGGCGGACGCGTTACGTTGCTCAGGTGTCAAACGTGAGTAAGGAGTCAGTGATCCTCCGGTTTGCCCTTGCGGCTGACCGACTGCTCGGCCACGACGTTGCGGCTGCAGTTGTGGTCGCGATTGCGGTGCTACCGGAGTTTGCGGAGGATAAGTGTTGCGAATGTTGTCGCGTAAGCGGCGGAATAACTGAGCATCAGCATCCGAAGTGAGACTGATTACTGTGACGGCGGCAAGCAACGATAACGTGATTCGGATGACGAAAGTCATTCTTATCTCCTGTGATTGGGAAGTACTTTCCCTATAACTGCGACGGACCGGACAAAAGAAAGAGATGGATGAAGCCAAGGGGGAGAAACAGCCTTTGCCAACCTTTCGAAAATCATCGGTAGAATTACCGAGAATTTCAGATTGAAGACTTTTCTAGGCCTATTGTTACAGCAATATCTTCAAAAGAAACCCATTGATCTTCATTGGCGAGCAATTTCATCACAGAAATCACGACATCTTGCCTAACCCGCGCGATCCTTACAAAGTGAAACGTTTACTGAGAAAGCATGTTGGTCACTTGAGAAATTAGTCGTTGAATATCGTCTTCTGAAATGTCAAGTCGCCGCGCAAGTTGTTCGAGAACATCAATCTCCCCATCGGTCAACTTCCCATCAGCCATTGCGACTTGAAGCAAATAAGCCATCGACTCAGTGGGATCCGCTTTGAGAACGGTGAACTGTTCCTTGTAAAAGTCTTGGTCGGACGTCGCCCGATCCACCATAGCTTGCAAAGACGCTTTCCCGACTCCTGTTTGCTTGACGAGTTTGCCAATAACGTTCAATTCGGCCGCCGAGGCGTCTTTGTCTATGCCGGCAACACAACAGGCAGCCCGGAGCAATTCAATTTGTTGAGTCGGAGTCATACCGGTAGTCCTCGTGTGCTGATTGGATTGCAAAAGATTTGGGCCGCAACAAACTTTGCCGCACGAATTAGATGGAGGAAATCGGGCAGCGACAAGCGTCTTATTCTAGGGCCCTCCTTTGATTACACAAGACAAACGATTCACCCTCGGCAAACTAAAAGCGCAAAAAAAACACAGGCCGAGACCTGTGCTTTATCGTTGCTCAATTTTCTAACCTAAAGTAGTTCTTAGGACCAGCTGGTAATTGTGCAATGGATGAGGCCCTTTTAATCTTAAATGGAATTATGCCCTAGTAATTTCCGGTTTCTGTTTTCTCCGGTTCGTTCAGTTTCGCCATCAGCGTTTTCAATGGGCCAACATTGCTGGCTCTTGCTGGCCATGTTGTGCGAATGGAGGCATTGCCGTCCTTGGTCATCAGCCCGCTGTTCCACCAGAACCAACCTCCAGAAATGATGCCCACGACTTCGTGTTTTTCATTGAAAACAGGTCCGCCAGAATCACCCGGCAGCAGAGGCACGTCGGCGAAGATTTTCTCTAGCGATGATGGAGACGATGCGACCGCAGAAAAGTGGCGAATGCAGCAGTCAAGCTTCGATCCGCCACCCAAACCAGCGAACTCCAATTTGTCACCACTTTGGATAGGTTCTTTTGCCATCGGAACGGCTTCGATGTCTTCTGGTACCCAGACCCAGACCAAGGCGACATCTTTGTATTCGTCGTACTCCACGACGCGGCAATTTTTGGCACCGCGTTTATGGTTGCGGAATTTTACTTTGATTTTTGGTTTCTTAACGTCGACGTCGTCTTGTACGACATGCCAAGCGGTTAAGACGTATCCTTCGTACCCATTGGCGATCTTTTTCTCTTTATCGATGGAGATCACAACGCCGGTGCCCGAACCTTCGCCGGAGTGCACTTCGACGATTGCCGAATGGTGGGGAGCCAATGGAGTCCACTCCCAGAGACCAGAGTCTTTTCCGACCTGAGCGGAAGAAGAATTACAAAGTAACAAGAAAGTTACTACAAGAAGAGGGGATGAGAAACGTACCATGATCTGCCTCCGGCAGACGGCTGGTCGCGACCATTCCGATACGATGTATTACGATACGTTAGTATGAAAAAGGCGAGACCACACGCCAAATGTTATATGTTGTAAATCCGTTTAGCTCTTTGGTGATGGTCAATAGCACGACGCGTGCCTCTGTTTATATCGGTTCGTCAGCAGGAAAGTGTTCAATAAATTCCATAACATCGGAATTTAAGGACGCTATCAGACTGGCCGCGTCGAGCCGAAGTTGACAATAGCATCATAAATGAAACGGTATTCGATTGAGATAATGAATGGGACTGCCGTTTTGACCGGCAGTTCGAATCGGCTAGGGTTGCTTGAGTCGACTTAACGCAGAAGTGCAAGCAACCTGAATGTTTTCAAAAAGTGTCCGCTTGGGGTGGGATGGCATGAGGCTCGTTTACTGCAAGCAAGGATGATTCCAAACCTCGATGACTCATTCGGCTTCGTTTGTTTGTTCTGGAGAATCCGCGGGGGAAAAACGAAACCCGCCATTGACAGGAAGAATGTGTCCGGAGATGAAGCTGGCCGCAGGCGAGCACAAATATAACGCGGCCGAAGCGATGTCGCCGGGGCTACCCCAGCGGTTCATTAACGATTCGCTTTTGGCGCGTTGATCCCAATATGCGGAAGTTTGCTGGCCCCATTTTGTTTCGATCCATCCGGGCGCAATACAGTTGACTCGCACGTGCGGCCCCAAGGTCTGTGCAAGGCTTTTAGTCATTGCCATGATCGCACCTTTTGTGGTTGCAAAAAGTTCGCCAGCGTCGCCTTCCATTCCCTGCCAAGCTTGATCCCATCCGATATTGATGATGACGCCCGTTGAAGACTCTGTGGACGAAGAATCTATAGATGAGTTTTTAAATAGCTCCGACATTTTCTTTCCGGCATCGCGGCAAAGCATCAGAGTTGCTGACACGTCGGTCTTCAATAAGTATTCCAGCTTCTTGTCAAAGGGCCTGTCTTTCCAATTCCCCGTCAACACATCCCCACCGGCGTTGTTAATCCAACCATCGATGCGGCCTCTCCAATCCCAAGCGGAATCAACCAGCGGGACCAGCGTACTGAGATCACTAAAGTCGGCGTACAGTTGAAGCGTTTCATTTTCGAAGCTTTGGATCTGACTGGCAACTTCGTTTAAACTCTCGGATGGTTTGCGACCATGCAGGACAACGTTCGCGCCATGCTTGGCTAAATTAATGGCGATGCTGCGGCCAATACCAGTGGAGGATCCTGTCACCACGTAGACTTTGCCACTCAAATCGTAGAGCATGGTTATTTCCTAACGCAAGCGGTGCGGTGCATCTTTATGCGCGGCGGTTTTCTCTAACGAAGCTGTGGGCAGCTTAATACACGCAGCTTCCAGTTCGCTGCGCACCAATAGCATATCTCGGTAGAGGCATAGTGTATTCCAACAGACGCCCTTGATCGTCTTGATTTTGTTTATCTCTTGATAGACGTCTGGGTTCGCTTTCAGGAAATACAGGACACCACTTTCTGAATGCACAAGCAATTTGTCCCCGACCAATAGCAATTGACCGTTGCCAAATCTGCCGCGTTTCTTCCACTGCCGCTTCAATCCAGCGATCGCCACACACTCTAAGTAACCATCAGACAGCGAGTAGAGATGGCCTTCAAAAATCACGGGGCTGGTCAGTTTCGTTTTCAAGATGCGGCTGTCTTTTTTGATCGACTTCACTGAATATTCACCAGTCGCCTCGTCCCGCATCACTTCTACCAATTCGCCACCCGCCCCATATCCTTTGCTGAAGAGAAGCCGCGTCTCGGAGATCGGCGTAACTTGCGAGCAGTTGGCTGCCATGTTGCTGTTGCCGGGGCGCTCAAATGCCCAAAGTTCTTTGCCCGTTTTAAGATCATGCCCGACAGCGTGGTCTTCGGCAATCAAAACGATTTGTTCTTGCCCAAGCAACGTCGTGACGATCGGAGATCCATAAGCGATCATCCGCGATCCGCCTCGCCAAACGATTTCACCGGTGTGCTTATCCAGCGCTAGCAACGTCGCGGCTTTGGAGTGATTGGCTTCGAAATTTTCATCTGCGGGCAGCAGGCTACCACCGGGAACGATAACCCAGTCCTTATAAATCAGTGGTGATGCCGACCGGCCCCAAGCTAGGGTGGAGGTTTCTTCGCTATATTCGTTGCCAGTGCTGTTGGTTGTGTACTTTTGGCTGATGCCGACCAGTTCGGGAACGTTGGCGGACCAAATTTTGGTTCCATCCTTGCCGGACAAGCAATCCAACACTCCCGTTGCCGAAACGGCGTAGACGTTACCTTCATGAATCGTCGGTGTGGCCCGCGGCCCAGCTTTGCCCATTCCCGTTGTGTCTTCGTGCCGGCGAGTCACTGAATAGTTCCATTGAAGGTTGCCCGTTGCAACGTCGTAGCAAACGACGCACTCGTGGTCACCACGCTGCTCTTGTGTTACTGCGTAGCCGTTGACCGCCGAGAAGCCCGACCAGCCATCGCCGATGGGTTGCTTCCAAACATATTGCGGGCGCGTCAACTTCCAACTCTCCAGAACCACATTGTCAACCGTTGCATTTCCGTTAGGGCCCAAGAATTTTGGAAAGTCAAAGGGTGTCGTCGTTTGAAGGTCAGCGCCTTTTGGGACTTGCGTTGCAGGCTGCCAATCACGAATCTGTTCTTGAAATCGAAGCTGGGCACGAACAATATTGCCATCACCGTCAAATACAGGTTGAATCAAAGTCGCCAAAAGAAAGGGGGCCGCAATCAATGCCAGACCTACCCACGTTCTCTTTCCTCCGCGCCTAAACAAGATGAGGAACATTCCGACCAAAAGGCTGACCATCGCGGGGACGGCGAAATTGCTGATGCCTTGCACGCCCGGGTTTAGGTTGTACCACTCATTAAGCGTGTCAAACTGTGTGTTGAGCACAAGCAACACGACAACGCCCAACGTGACGATGGCAATCGGAAGACTGTTCGTTTTTTCCTGGATCAGCCGATCGATTGCGTCTTCATCCATAGCGATTTCGTTTTGATCTAAACTTTTGTTGGTAAACTCGTAGGAAAGGATATCATAGGAAAGGGTGTCGGTAAAACGCTACTAATCGTGATTCAAAATATCTCATTAAATTTCGAAGAAACTACCTAGTCGGAAATTTGGGACTTTACTGCCAACAAGAATTAGGCGATGCACCCCGGTTTCGTTTCCTCAAATTACAACAGAACCGGACGCTATCGCGTTGCGGCTGATAAGTGCAACTTCAGATGGCTGAACTGTTACAATGAAACAAGTTCAAGGTGTTTTCAAAAAGATAATTGAAAACGTGGAACGGGTGATCGTTGGAAAGCGACAGTCGATTGTGTTTTCTTTGGTCAGCTGGTTCAGCGAAGGCCACTTTCTTTTAGAGGACGTTCCCGGTGTCGCCAAAACGATTTTAGCGCGATCACTCGCAGCCAGCGTCGGTTGTGAATTCAAACGAGTTCAGTGTACGCCCGATCTTCTGCCCAGGGACGTCACCGATGCGTCTATCTTCAATCAGAAAACGGCCGAATTTGAGTTCCGGCCTGGCCCACTTTTTACCAACATTGCTTTGGCTGATGAAATCAGTTGAACAAGCCCACGCGCGCAGGCCGCCCTATTAGAGGCGATGGCGGAAAGTCGCATCACCGTCGATGGAACAACGCATGTGTTGGATTCACCCTTTCTGGTCATTGCGACGCAGAATCCGGTCGACCAAGAAGGAACCTTCCCATTAACTAAGGCTTAATTGGATCGGTTCATAATGAAGTTCTCCTTAGGTTATCCGACGATGGAGGAAGAGCTTAAGATCCTAGAACGCCTGCAACGGGATCACCCCATCGACAACCTTCAGGCTGTTGTGACAAAAGAACAAATCGTCGAATGCCAAAACGCGGTGCGAACCGTTATGGTCGACCCCAAAGTCCAACGTTACATATTGCAGATCGTTCATCTCACACGCCATCACAAACAACTACAGTTGGGCGGAAGTCCGCGGGCTTCGATCGCGCTGTTTCGAACGTGCCAATCTCATGGATCTTGATGGATGACACGTTGGAAAAACGTGCCCTCAATGCAAAGGTGCCAGCAATCAAGGTCAAGGCCGACAGCATCGCGATCGACCAGATGACATCGGGGGCAATTCACCAACTGCGCTATGCCGTCAAATTTATGCGTCGAGGCTACTATCAGATTGGTCCGGGCGTGATCGAAACGGGGGATCTGCTGGGGCTGAATCGGCGATTCAAGGTACTTACAGAACCCGTCTACGTGACGGTGCTGCCGCAAGTGGCTGTCGCGGGGCGATACGATATTGCATCGTGCCGTCCAATCGGCGAAGTCGTGATGACGCATCGACTATTTGAAGATCCAACCCGCATCGCGGGTGTGAGGAAATACCAAAATGGGGACTCGCTCTTGACCGTACACTGGCGAGCCACCACGCGAACGGGCAAGCTGCAGAGTAAAATATTTGAACCTTTGACGTTAGCCGGAGCTACGATCGCTGTCGATTTCCATGTCGTTGCTTTTGATCCCAATCATGAACCGGTTCGAAGCGAACTGGCTATCAAGTTTGCCGCCAGCATTGCTGATACGTTGCAGCGAATGGGACAGCAGGTCGGTGTGGTGTCCAATGCTACCGATGCGGCGGATCGAATTCATCTGCATGGTTGGCGATCAGACCAGCGGACGCGCGACGCCGCAAAACAGTCCGCGCAAATGGCCGACGGGAGCGATCGGCTTCGCCCCGTCGTTGTACCGACTCGAAAAAGCCCAGAACAGATGGCCCACATTCTCAGGGCGCTTGCTCGCATGGAACTTTCCAGTGGGCTCACGCTTCCTGAGTTGCTTTTCGAAACTCAGGCTCAGATTCCGCGCGATGCCACTTTAATTGCTATCATTTCACGAGTAAAGATGGAGAACGCTGTAGCTTTAGGGGGGGGTGGTTCGGCAGGCTATTCAGTCGAGGTCATTGTAAATTGCTTCTCAGAGGAAGAGTTCTTGCAGACTCCCGGACCATTGATCAACCAAGGGATTGTTTGCCGTCATTTTAAGAGTGAAGATGCGATCGCGACAATTTGTGAGAAACGGGCCGCAGTTTAGTGCTGGTGAACTCTTATTTTGCGGCGATTAGTATTTTTGGATTCGGATTGACAGCAGTAAATCAGACTCGTAATCTCCGTGCCAGTAAGCGGTGTCAGAGTAAGACGTCGGCGGCCCATCCAAAGTTTACCGATCAAAATGAAGCAACCTTTAACAGTGCTGGTTCCCTGCAAAGACGAAAGTCCGAACATATGCGCCTGTATTGAGAGCTTCTATGATATCGCCGATGAGATCCTGATCGCCGATTCTGGCTCATGCGACAACACGATTGAACTTGCCCAGCGGTACAATAAAGTCCGGGTCGTAGAACGTGAATACCGCACTTCCGGCGATTTCAAGAACTGGGCGATTCCTTTAGCGTCTCATGAATGGGTTTTGATCGTTGATGCCGACGAGCGGATTACGCCCGATTTGTGTCGCGAGATCGTCGATGAATTGAGTCGCGGAGCGGCGTTTGATGGTTATTGGATTTACCGCGCAAATCACTTCATGGGCCACCGCCTCAAATACGGCGACGCGCGACGAGACGGAGTCATTCGTCTGTTTCTACGTGACAAGGGGCGCTATGAAGGTCCCAGCGATCATGGCGAAGTGAAAATTTCAACGGGTAAGGTTGGCCGTTTGGAAAATCGAATGATGCACTATTCTGTTTGGGACTACGATCAGTTGTTTGATAAGTTCCACCGTTACACGACTTTGCAGGCCCATCAATGGCATGATCAGGGGCGTGACACATCCTATTTCAAATTACTTGTGCGACCCGCGTTCCGATTCTTCCGCGAATTCATTTTGCAGGGAGCTATCCTGGACGGAAAAGCCGGTTTGCAAACGTCTTGGCTGGCCGCCTTCTATTGCTTCAGCAAACAAGCTCGGCTCTGGACACTCAAGCACGGTAAGACCCAAGATGAAATCGAGCCACAATCGGGTCGAGACGACACGTCACGCCGCGCGGCTTAAACTGCGGCCAAGGCACATTAGTGCATGTTTTAGCGTCGTCTTTTGAATGTAGCGGAACGGCGCAAGCCGTCCGGTAACGCGGCGAAACATTTGCTGCTATGCAGAGAACGTGCTCAGATATTCTCGGCAGGCATTTTTTTTCAAATAACGCCAAGCCCAAAAGTAAAATACGGGAAGGGTCAGTAGCATCCCTACGCTAATTGCGACGCCAAAGCATAGCGAGGCTAACAGGATGATTGATTCCACGGTTCCCGCTTCAAGACCGCTAGGTATATGAACAGTCAAGGCTCTAGCGGCTTTATTGGCAGCGTAGCCGTCTGTTTTAGCCTGATGGTCTGTAACAGGTGTTTGATACGGACTTTCTGGCACGGAATTACTTCTTTGAATTTGTTGCAGCCGAACTGCGGAATGAAAGTAGAATTCGTCGACCTTAAAATAGAAGTACCCAACACAGGTGGCGGTTGTAGGAGCGATATTTGGGTGTGCTTTTTGGGATTCAGCTCACCCCCCCCCGCCACTGGTTTTTCGTGCGGATTCGATTCTGGTTGAGCGAACCAAAACACTTTGTCTTTCTTCTGAAGACACGTACAATTAGCGAACCACCAATTTTCTTGAGTGGCTCAATCTCAACGGCCACTGAGAGACCATTATTTTTCGACATTGGAATTTCGATGAAGATTCATCCTCCAACCGACATTGTCATCATCGACGAACCGGAGACCTGTCCGTATCTGCCTGAGCAGATTGCCAGGATGCCGCTAAGGATGCCGCTGCGGAAAATTGGTCTCAGCGAAACCGATCTGCGTTTGTCACAAGGACACCGCCGCACGGGCGAGTTTGTCTATCAAACCAACTGTCCTACTTGCCGACAATGCCAAGCCATTCGCATCGCGGTCGCAGACTATGAATTTAGTTCCAACCAGCGGCGAGTGCTGAAAAAAGGGAATCGACGGTACGACCAAAGGATGAATGATCTAATTGGCGACGATCAACGTGTGGCGTTGTTTAATCTACATCGCAAACAACGCGGGCTGTCGGCAAGCGAAAACGAGATCGATCTTGATGAGTATCTTTGGGGTTTTGTGAAGAGCTGCTTTCGGTCGTTCGAAATTACCTATTGGGCTAACGAAGAACTGAAGTGTGTTGCTATCTGCGATTTGGGTGCAACCTCCATGTCGGCGGTGTACACATTTTACGATCCCTTTTTGACCGGTGATTCGATCGGAACGTATTCGATTTTGAAGCAGATCGAATTTTGCCAGCAGAAGAAGATCAAACATTTGTATCTTGGTTACTACGTGCAGGACTGTTCGCACATGGTCTACAAATCTCGGTTCACTCCGCATGAACGCCTGATCGACGGACAATGGGTGCTCTTTGAGCGGCCCCAAAAAAATGGCTGACGTTTGTCGTGACAAATCTATTAAAGTTTAAGCGCCTCTTTGCCCACTAAGACCACCGGGAATAGTTTGGACTGCTCGGTCGGTTCAGACAGCCTGATTACGCCCGCCGTCCACCGTCGGTCTCGCGCAGTTTCTATTTTGATGCTCGTCAGTCTGGCTTTGGCCGCGTTCCACTGCGACACGTTCAGGATGCGGAATTCCGATTCAACACCGTTTGCGACCTTTTTAGACAGCTTAAGCGCGACGTGGCCCATTGTCATTCGCGGGTTGAGTTCAACTAGGGGCTTGATTGCGAAGCCTTCAGATTCTCCCGATTGACGGCGGCAGACTAACGCATCCACTCCAAAGTAGCCCGAAAAATTTCGTTCTTTCAATACGGCGTCTAATCGAAGTTCTAACCAACTGGCCACCGAGTGAATCTTCTCGGCTCGATTTGCCAATAGAAAACGCTTGAGCGTCGGGGCGCAGTCTCCAAAGACATTGCCAAATTTTGTTCCGCAATATCTCCGGCGTTTTGTAATCAACGGACGCGTCCAACCTAAAAACGTTGGTGTAGTGTCCGCGTTATCCAATCGCCACAAAAACGAAAGATCTGCGACGCGGTCGAGTTCCGGTTCCACGACGACAACACGTGCTTGGGAATCGCTTCTCTCATGAGCGAACAAACTGTCTAAGCATTCGTTGTCCTTGGCCGATAGAGGGCGCCGACAGTCAATTCGTAACTGTCCCCTCCCAGATGCCGAAAGATCTCTTTTGACAAGGGCCGTCGAATATCCAAGATCTCCGATTGCGTTGATCGCTTCGATGACTTCGTTTTTGTTACCTGCGGCATGACTTTGGCAGTCCGCGTCGACGAACCACGGCGGCACGTCGTCCTCGAGCAGCCAGTCCTTGATTTTTTCAGCGGCAAAAGATTTTTTGAACAGATCGATTTGGTTGGCTTGCCATTGTGGCGGCGGCGATTGAACCGATTGGGAAATTGAATCGGCGATGCTATGGCTGGTCGGTGTCCAAGCCCAAGGCGAAAATCCACCCAGCTTTCGTTCCCGTAAATCGGAGCTTTGTTCAAACGTGAGGAATTGAGGCAAGTCCATATTGGCGTCAACGATCTGCTTTCGCCAAGCCTGCGAAGGGACCGTCTGTGTCAGGACGATGTCGTCCTCTTTGGCCATCGCGACCATTATCAATTCCAGGTCGCGGCGCAACTGATCGGTCAGGTGCTTGTCCTTGCTTTTGACCTTCTCCGAATCTTCGCCGGCGAGCTCACTTTCAGCGGACGGGTCAAACCAATAGACCGTCGGTGGCCGTCCGCGCGACTGCCGATAGACTTCAATCGCGTCAATAAAGTCTTCAGTTAGTCCTGCTTGTGATCTTCCCGTTCGGTTGAAAGCGGCACGTGGCCCGCGACCGCGCTGAGGCGACATGGGGAAATTGAGCGACGATTGATAAGCGTCCCAATCAGATTGCTGTGGGTCCTTCCATTGTCGGAACCAATGCAGACCGTGCTGCACATGCCCAATTTCGTCGGTGTATATTTTATGCAAAACTTTAGCCGTGTCGGTGTCGCCGATCCGATCAAACACCGACGCGAAATGGAGGCTGTAATCAAGATTCGCCTGCTCGAACGTCAGGCTCAACCGAGACACAAAATCCATTGGTGATTCCATCGGTTCAATCAAACGCCAGAATTGGCCGCTGACGGGGTAGCTGCCGAATTCAACGCCACAATCCGCCATGCGATCAAGATACATCTGCGTGTGGGCCTGCTCTTCTTGAAGCGTCACCAATATGCCTCGTCGAAACGCTGAGGGCGCGTCGGGGAATTTGAGCAGCACCAACGCCATCAACTCGGTGGCCAGTAGTTCGTGATTCGCAAGGAAGTGCAGCAGTTGCCCGCGCGATTTCTCGTTCTCCAGCTGATCGTCGCTGGGGGGGTGACAGCCGCCCTGCCCTTTGCTCATCTCTAATCCGTAAGGCCGACCGGGCGTGATGCTGGCGATTGATTTCGCCGACAATCGTTTTGAATCGCGGTTGGAATCGTTCGTCAATCTCCCCGGACGCTGAAGTTTTTCTTCCAGCGTCGTTCCAAACACAATTTGTTCTGCAAATTCCGTAATATTCACCGGCAAAAGAGCCTCAGCGTGTTGTCATCGAGCGAATATTCGCAATTTGTTCCGGCAAGGATGATGTCCAGCAGCACTTCCACCGTCGCGTCCTTGACTTCCACGACGACGACATCGGTTAAAATACCTTCGCAATCTTCGTCGACATCTACCTCCATTGCCAATTGCTTCGCCACGGCTTTGAGTATCAATCCACGTTTGTTCTTCACGTTCAGTTGAAATCTCTTTTCATCCATCGAACGCGATTTGGGCTTAAATGATTCGATGACGACGTTCCTGGCCATTTCTAATTCCTGCGTAGGACCCATGATGGTAATCGTGCGTTTTGTTTTGGTGACTTTGCAGGAAAACGCCGTTGTTTTGATCCGTTGAAGCAATTCTTTGTCAGCGCTGTATCCCGTCATGCGAAGTGACGCCGTTAAATCATTCGGCGGCGCGATGATCGAGATGCCCTTTTCTGTTTTGCTCTGTTTAAACCAACAATCAAATGGTGATAGCAACAACGCAAGCCGCATGTCCAATCGCATCGGGGGGACGTTTAGTTCGGCCATCAAATCATGTTCAATTCGGTCGATGTCTTTAATTTCAAAATCGTTTTCCCTCGCCAATCGTTTCAGAACCTCTTGCGGCGTCGCAAGGCTTGGCCACGACAGGGCTTCACTTCGACTGTACAGACTTCGTTTTTGCTGGCGTCCGCTTGAGAGAATGGCATTAATCCCTAGCAAGCGTTCAGTACTGTTCGCCGGGCCGAAGTAATAACAGTCTCCAAAGCGGCAGAACTTAGTCCCGCTTTTTTCAGCAATGCGCAACATGAATTGTTCAATGGACGCATTGTTGACCGTGAGATCGAGGAGCTGGTTTGGGTCAACACGACGGTCTAACACGATGGCTATTTGCTGGCTGCGAGCAAACTGCATTAGATGATTACGAAGCTGAGCATGTTGCCACGAAACTGAAATCGGGCTCTTTGCAAACTCGTCAAACGCCCTGCCGCTTCGCCATTGCACTTTCTGGTCAGTCGGTTCTTGTCCGCAGCAGCTATTTGCAACTGATAGCATGATGAACCAAGCGAATGCGACGGCGTACATCAGCCACTGACGAGATTGGACCAACGACACATCTTCCGTACCAGCTAATTTGCAGGGCGAAACAGCGCTGAGACCCAGAAGCGTTGAATTTCCAAAGTTTTCAGGCATAGAAAATGGCGTCAAAGGTATAGCGACTATAACGACCGGAACATTAGGAACTAAATAATGCCCGGCCACAACAGACACATAGAAGGAACGTGCGCGAGCAAGCTTGCCCATTCATCATATTCGTTACTGTTTGAATGAGAAACCGAGATAGCATCAAAAACTTTGCCCAAGTTGTTTGCCAATCCAAAGATCATCGTTGAGCGATGTTCGCATCGCAATTAGACTCGGAGTCCGTTGAATTATGATTTGAGAGGACAAGCCAACTTAGGCCGGTTATTTCAATCTCAAATTTCGTTTTGTCGTGCAGCCACAGACCCAGAAAGGAGATCGGATTTTATGTCAGAAGATTTTAGCCGATTTCCATTGGTCGACTGCCTTTACCACCGTTATTTGAGCGATGAAAATTCGGCGGCTTTCATTCAGGGTATATCCCAAGCCTACAATTTAGGAACGCTACAACGATTAGCTCGATTTGGCCAACCTCTGACGCGCCGCGCCGCTGTTTTGGCGATTGGGTTTTTGGGTGATTTTGACGTTAACGAAACGATGGGACGCGCTTTGGTCGATAATGATCGCGGCGTACGAATGTTGGCCGATCACGGCATTCGCCAAGTCTGGATGCGGCAAGGATTGTCGGCCGAACAGAGTTCCGTCAAACGTCTGCACTGGCTGTCGACGCGTCATGAGATGGATCAATTGATTGTGGAAGCAACGTTGCTGATTGAATCCAATCCAACCTTGTCCGAAGCTTGGAATCAACGTGCGATCGGTTTTTCGGCCGAAGGCGACTTAGAAGCGGCGATCGAAGACTGCAAAGAGACGCTCAACTGCAATCGCTTCCATTTTCCGGCTGCGATTGGTCTGGCGCATTGTTGCCTCCAAATAAATGATTCTGCAGCGGCATTGGAAAGCTTCCGTTTGGCACTGGACATCAACCCTGATCTCGAAGGCGTTCGCCGCCACATTCGTCATCTGGAAAAAACAGCCAACGAAGACTAAATCGCCAACTGCGGCATCGTTGAAGCGCACGATCAATGGCACTCACTCTTGCTTTCTCAGGGCGGCAGTCCGTCAATACAAATACGCAGCGCCGGCAAGTGAGTCCCCGCATGCTGGAAAAATCTTATTTCGCTTAAGGGTTTACTGACCTAATCAGCCGCAAACGGAAAAGCGTCCGGTCCACAATGGCAAACCCAAAACCGGGCGGCTCGCGCCTCACTGCTAGGATTAGACGATGCCATTCTCTTAGGGCAATTGGAACACTGAATAGATCTCGGTAAGATCATTTACTCGAATAATAATGTTCGCCCGTATTTTAGATTGCCAAAAATGTTGCCATCCGTTCGCTCAGCAGCGCACTCTTGTTTCGCCCTATTACTTTCTTTGGTCAGCCTCTTTATGTGTGAATCTCGAGCTAGTGCCCAAGAGCCTGAGATAGAGCCTGAGATGCCGAAGTTGGGGCAACGATTGACCGAAGCCCAGGTCGAAAAATTCGCTCGGTTGACGATCGAAAACATCCACAAAGAATATCCCAATAAAACGGGGGATGTATTGGCGGGGCCTGAGGCGGTGAAGTCACCTCAGGAACTCCATCCTGCATTTTACGGTTGCTTCGATTGGCACAGTAGCGTGCACGGACACTGGGTGTTGGTGAAGTTGCTCAAAGAGTATCCCGACCACCCGATCGCTGCTGAGATTCGTGAGAACGTAGCGAAAAACATTACGGCTGAGAAGCTGACTGCGGAGTTTGAATATTTCTCCACCGACGAACACAAACAGTTCGAACGGACGTACGGGTGGGCTTGGTATCTAAAATTAGTCGCCGAACTTGACCAGTGGGATGACGAACAGGGCCGACTGTGGCGTCAGCATCTTGCTCCACTGGAAGAGTTGTTGGTGCGTCGTACGATTGATTACCTGCCGGTATTGTCTTGGCCGATCCGAACGGGTGTGCATGCGGATTCGGGTTTTGGTTTGGCTTGGATCTTGGACTACGCTCGCGTTGTAAAGAATAAAGAGCTAGAGAACGCGATTGTTAAACGAGCAAAATCGTTCTATCTAAATGACACCGACTATCCCACGCGCTATGAACCCTCTGGGCAGGATTTCTTTTCGTCCTGTCTCAACGAAGCCGATCTAATGCGGCGAGTCCTCCCCGCGCAGCAGTTCAGCGCATGGTTTGAACAATACCTGCCGACGCTCAAGTCGGGCGATGGAGGAAACCTGTTAGAGCCGGTCACCGTCAGCGATGTCACCGACGGATACATCGTTCACTTGGCGGGACTGAATCTGTCTCGCGCCTGGTGCCTTGAGGGAATCGCATCAGCGCTACCCAAAGACGACGCGCGGATTACGTTGCTCAACCGCAGTGCCCAGTCCCACGCCGACAAAGGGTTCGGCTACGTCTTCAGCGGCAGCTACGCCGGCGAACACTGGCTGGCCACGTTTGCGGTGTATTTGCTGTCACGAGCGGGAATCTGAGCCATTGTCGCTCGATTCTCCGAATCGTAAGCGAGCGGATTGTTAGAACTAAATCATTGTAACCCTTTTAGCGGGGCATTTCCTTTCCGACAGGCCCGCTATCAACTTGGAAAGTTGAGCGACAATGGCTGAGATGCATTAGTCAAAAGCAACCAGTTGATCTGCGATAGGTAAAAAGGCCAGGCTTCAATCCTGCCTTCTTGGGATTGTCCGCAACATAGTCCCGCAAATAATTCAGTTGACGTTCGTTGCGTACCAGATGATCAAAGGGCTCGGGGAACCACAACGCACCCTTTCGACCCAGCAGCTGATTTATCTTCTTGGCAGAAAATCGCATCCAGCTGCCCGGCTGTGTCTTTGCAATTTCATTCGTTTGGAATGCAATTAAACAGTGTATATGGTTTGGCATGATGACGTAGTCACCCAGCCAATATCGTTGCCGGTGAAAATACTCCAGCGACTTGACGACTTCTTCGCGAGCACGTGGATCGGCCAGCTCACATGTGCCACGGCATTCGTCCAGCGTGGTTTCTCTTTGGCGAGAAAAATGTTTGTTGAACTTGGCTTGCTGTTCGACGGTTAACTGTCCGTAGCCCTTTTTCCAATCGCGCTCGACCTCAACGCCCAGCCGCCGCAAGTGCTCTACACGTTCTTGGTGCCATCGGAGGATGACCGATTTCGGAATCGAGTCATTCAGCCGCATCGTTAAAAAGCAAACGGTTGCGGGCTGGTGGCGGTGAGGTCGCGTCCGATCCCACTGGTCGTAATCTGCATCGCGGTCAAAGAATTTCCCAGCGATCTCAGGCATAGCATAATCCTCTATGGCAACGTATGTCGCTCGATTGTCCTAATCGTAAGCGTGAAGTGGCAATTCGCTAACCAGTTTAACAGATGTTCCCCAGGGCAAAGCGTTTACGTAGTTCGCGCTATCAATTAGGAAAATTGAGCGAAATTCATCAGCAATCAGGAAACGAAAACAGCGTCTTGCCGATTGCACCTGAGTTTTGCGAGTGGCTCGAATTGACGCCGCCGGCCCAGCGTCGTGGCTACATGTTCAATCCGATCCCGCAGAACAAGGATAAAGGCCGCTCGGGATCACAGACCGTCGGCAGAACAATCAGCAAGATCGGAGAGAAGGCGAGCGTTATCGTGGATTGGAAGCAACCGAAGCCGACTGTACAAGATCATGAGCGAACGCGAGTCTTTGCATCGGCACACGATCTGAGGCGTTCGATTGGGGAGCAATGGGGATCTAGGATAATGCCGAAGGAACTCATGGAGCGATGCAGCGCAAGTTGAACGATGCCACGATGAGATTCTACGTGGGCCAAAACGGCGAGCATCCTTTGGGCGGCTCATCGTGACATTGTGCAGCCGGTAGCTACCACCTTGTGTACCACTTACCAAAAATAAAACCCCGGAGCCAACCCAAACGGCTGAATACTCCGGGGTTTTACAGAGGCGTCGGTGGGAGTCGAACCCACGATCGCGGATTTGCAATCCGCTGCCTTAGCCACTTGGCCACGACGCCTTAATTTTTGGTCTGCTCAATAATCAAAAGTCTATTTGGCGATTCTATTCGGTCAAGTAGGGCACGTAAGTTAGCCAAACTTTTCCGGATTCGATAATTCGCCAAATCTTTTCATTTTCACGTTGACCGTTGATTCCTAGACACCCCATAGATTTCGGCTGAGTGTCGAGGAAACTTTAATTGTTAAACTCGGTTATTCGTTCACTCGGGGGCAACGCACTAATAGCTGCCGGTTGTGGGACGGGACCGGACGCTATCGCGTGGCGGCTGATTCAATCACTCCAGGGGCAATGGTGGGCGGGATTTTTTGGCAAAATCCATTACACGAACTTTTTACCCTGCCATGAATCGCGGCGTTCGAATTCTTCGCCGATTGCTTTCAAAACCGCTGGTTTGTCTAGGCACCACTGTGGACCGACGAAATAGTCGCCGGGGGCTTCGCCGCTGATACGTTCGACCACCATCTGGGATGGGATGCGTTCGAGGAAATCGACCAGCGTCGAAATATACTTGTCGCGTTCCATTAACGTCACTTCGCCCGAGCGAACTTGCTCGGCCAGAGGCGTGTTTTCGACGCAGTAGAGATTGTGGATCTTCACCGCGTCCAGATTTGATTTCGCAACCTCTGCCGCTGTCGCCATCATGTCCTCATGGGATTCGCCAGGTAGCCCCAGCATGATGTGAGCACAAATCTCGAAACCACGTCCTTCACTGCGCTCCATTGCATCCAAGAAAGACTCGTAGCTATCGGCGCGATTCATCCACTCCATCGTTTTATCGTGAATCGTCTGCAGACCGTACTCAATGGTCAGCGGAACCTTTGCCGCGAGTTCTTCCAAGAGATCCAACACGTCATCGGGCACGCAGTCTTGGCGAGTTCCGATCGCCAGCGCGACGACTTCGGGGTGCGATATCGCGCGTTCGAACAGCGGACGGAGCACATCAACCGGAGCGTAAGTGTTGGTGGCCGGCTGAAAGTAAGCCATGAAATGTTTACATTTGTAACGCCGCTTGACTCGCGAAATGCCCTCGCCCAACTGGTCCATAATGTCCTGTTTGGGCAGCCGCCTGGACGGACTGAAGCTACGATTGTCACAAAACGTACAACCGCCAATGGCTACCGTGCCGTCAACGTTGGGGCAAGTGAAACCAGCGTCAAGGCTGACCCGTTGGACACGGTGTCCATATTGTTGCTTCAGAAAGAAACTATATGGGAAATATCGGTATCCGGCAGCCCTCCAGTCGATATCGTGGCGACTTAGGGTGTGATGAACAGTGGCGGAGTTGTGAGAATTAGTTGACGACACATTATCGACCGAATAAATTGAAAGGTCATATCTAGAAGCTATATTCTGTTATTTCCCACGTCATTTGTATACCTCCTAATTATAAGTAAGTTACACCTATGTTCGGCGAACTCATTCCCACCGGCGGCGGCGATCCCATTCCACTAATGAAAAAGAGACTGCGTGTTGGTCGTCGCGAAGGCTGCGATATTATTTTGGACTTTGGCAACGTGTCCGGTCACCACTGTTTATTAGAGATCGAGGAAGGCTACTGGTTCATCCGTGACCTTCGTTCGCGCAATGGCGTTAAGGTCCGTGGTAAGCGCATCCTGGTTGGCGTTCGGAAACGAGTCGACCCTGGAACGCCTCTGACGATTGCCAAGAACGGCTATACAATCCAATACGACCCCAACGAATTGGGTGCCTACGGTACGCCGCCTCAAGAAGAAGTCGTCGATGATTTTTTCAGCGAATCGCTGCTCTCACGCGCCGGTTTGAAGAAGGACGACAAAAAGAAGTAGGTAAGGGTGGGCCGGTTCGGCCGGTTGCCTGATCTAAATTAGCCGTTTTGGCGTTAGCCACGGTTCCGTCTCACGAAAGAACCGTGGCTAACGCCAAAACGGCTAATAAAGTTTGTTTTACTGACGAAAATCTCTTTAAGGCGTTGAGCGACGCACCAATCGGCCGGTAGCAACCGGTCCTCAATCTCAATGCCAAAATGACAGGCTCGCCACAATCTGATTGCGGCGAGCCTTTTTCGTTGGAAAAAAGCCAATAAACAACTTCAGACAAGTTCGGCACGCTCCTTGCAGCGGTAGAGTCGTGTCTCGATAGCAGACTGTCCAATCGGCAGCTTGCCAGTATATTCGCGGCCATTTACGAACAACCAACACCACGGCATGCCGTCGTGAACAGCTTTTTTTAGAGGAGGCCAATTATGGCACAAGGCGAAAAGATTATCGGAATTGATCTAGGTACGACCAACTCGTGCGTGGCTGTCATGGACGGCAACGAACCTACTGTCATCGCGAACCAAGAAGGCGACCGCACCACACCCAGTGTGATCGCGTTCAACGACAAAGGCGAAACGCTCGTCGGAGCACCGGCGCGTAATCAGCGCGTCACCAACCCGACCCGGACCATTTACTCGGTCAAGCGTTTCATGGGTCGGCGTCATAGCGAAGTAGCATCTGAAGAGAAAATGGTGCCTTACGGTATCACCGGTGGCGACAACGAGTACGTCGAAATTGATGTCGATGGAAAGAAGTACACGCCGCAAGAAATTTCGGCCAAGACGCTACGCAAACTTAAAGAAGCAGCCGAAAGCTATCTTGGTCACAAAGTGAACAAAGCGGTCATCACCGTTCCTGCGTACTTCAATGACGCTCAACGCCAAGCAACCAAAGACGCTGGCCAAATTGCTGGTTTGGAAGTGGCACGTATCATCAACGAACCCACCGCAGCGGCGATGGCGTACGGTCTGGACAAAGCCCAGAACGAGCAAAAGATCGTTGTCTTTGACCTTGGCGGCGGAACGTTCGACGTTTCGGTGCTAGAGCTCAACGACGATGACGGAATGAAGGTTTTCGAAGTTATCAGCACCAGCGGCGACACGCATCTGGGCGGGGACGACTTCGACGATATTCTTATCAATTACGTTGCCGATCAGTTCAAGAAAGACAACGGTGTTGATCTTCGTGACGACACGATGGCGCTTCAGCGTCTGCAAGAGGCTTGCGAGAAGGCGAAGAAAGAACTTTCCAGCGGCCAGCAGACCGACATCAACCTGCCCTTCATCACCGCTGACGCCTCTGGGCCAAAGCACTTGCAGATGAACATTACGCGGGCAAAGTTTGAAGAGTTGGTCGACGTTTTAATTGAGCGTTGTAAGAAGCCTGTTGAACAAGCGCTTAAGGATGCGAAACTTTCAGCAAGCGACATCGACGAAGTTGTCTTGGTTGGCGGTTCAACTCGCATTCCTAAAGTTCAAGCCATGGTTAAAGGCGTTTTCGGCAAAGACCCTCATCAAGGTGTTAACCCTGATGAAGTTGTTGCCATGGGTGCTGCGATTCAAGGCTCTGTTTTGGCGGGCGATCGCAAGGACGTTCTACTGTTGGACGTTACGCCACTGACGCTCGGTATCGAAACCGAAGGTGGAGTTTTGACAGCGCTTGTGGAACGTAACACAACGATCCCAACCGAAAAGAAGCAGGTCTTCAGCACGGCGGCGGATAACCAAACGGCGGTTACTATTCAAGTGTTCCAAGGCGAACGGAAAATGGCGGTCAACAATCGTATTCTAGGCAAGTTTGACTTGACCGGAATTCCGGCTGCCAGGCGAGGGACTCCGCAGATCGAAGTTAAATTTGACATCGACCAAAACGGTATCTTGAATGTCTCTGCAAAGGATCTGGGAACGGGTAAAGAAGCAAACGTCGAAATCAAGCAGTCTTCTGGTTTGTCCGATGAGGAAATCGAACAAATGAAGCAAGATGCCGAAATGAATGCGGAAGAAGATCGCAAGCAGTTCGAACTGGTTACGGCTCGCAATCAAGCCGATTCGATGTGCTACCAGATGGAGAAGACAATCGCCGACAACGAAGACAAATTGAACGACAGCGACAAGGAACCTCTACAAGCCGCTATTGAGAAGGCGCGTGAAGCGAGCAAAGGTGACGATGTCGATGCGATCAAGTCTGCGGTAACGGAACTTGAACAGGCGTCTCACGCGGTCAGCAAGGCTCTGTATGAAAAAACCGAAGCCGAAGGTGGCGAAGCGGGAGCTGAGCAACCTTCTGCCGACGAGAAAGCGGACGCTGAAGACGATGCGATCGACGCTGAGTTCGAAGTGAAGTCTGAGTAGATTCAGGCAGTTTTCTAACGATTTCAAAATGGCGTGTTCTTTAAGGCACGCCATTTTTTTGTGCGCTGAGCTAAACCTTTGTGAGCGGCAAGGCGGTAGCCGCCGGTTCGACCAGAGGCAACTTAGCAGCGGCTGGTGCCTTGCCGCTCACAATTGATCAAAGCAACTTCGGCACGGTAGTTGCAGCTATTTCTCTATAACAAATACAAGGTGCCAAAACGAACACCTTTTTCAAGGTAGGTCCACGCTATGGAGTCCCAAATGTCTTTTCAGCCAGAAAAACTCACGACCAAAACGCGCGAGGCGATCGCTGCGGCGCAGCGTACCGCATCGGCGCAAGGCCACGTAGAAATTAACTCAATCCATTTGTTACATGCATTGGTCAACGAGCAATCCGGTGTGATCCGACCACTATTAAAAGCAGCAGGAGTTCCGCTGCAGCAGTTAAGTTCGATCGTCGATTCGGAGCTTCAACGGCTACCGAGTTCTGACAGTCAGAATACGCCAGGCCCCAATCGAGATCTGCAAACGATCTTTGAAACCTCGGGCAATATTATGTCCGAGATGGGAGACGAATTTGTATCGACCGAGCATCTCCTGTTGGCAATGGCGCGCGGTAATTCACCCGCCAAACGAATTCTTGATCTTAACGGAATCAACGAGGATTC
>ENA-ORXT01001593-ORXT01001593.1-marine-metagenome-genome-assembly--contig:-NODE-1593-length-29949-cov-5.176553_pt1 | contig 29949 bp, 25 predicted proteins | sample MGYA00237868_ERZ511482 | MGnify/ENA metagenome assembly ERZ511482 | reverse complement strand
GTTATGGCTCGAAGCAAAAGCAGTACTCGCTGGTTACAAGAACATTTTGATGATGAGTACGTAAAACTCTCACAAAAAGAAGGTTATCGCTCAAGAGCCGTTTACAAGCTCAAGGAGCTTCAGGATAAAGACCGCCTTATTCAACAAGGTATGACAGTCTTAGACTTAGGTGCTGCACCAGGTGGTTGGAGTCAGTATGCCGTTGAGCTGGTAGGAAAAAATGGTCGCGTTATTGCCAGCGATATTCTTCCTATTGATCCACTACCCTTTGTCGAATTTATAAAGGGTGATTTTACCGAAGAGAGTATTCTTAATGAAATTTTAGAATTAGCCGGAAATGAGAAGGCTGACATTGTAATTTCAGATATGGCCCCCAATTTAAGTGGTAACGACGCGATTGACCAACCAAGTTCAATCTACCTGTGTGAACTTGCACTGGACATATCCCGACGAATACTGGCGAAAGATGGAGCGATGGTTGTCAAACTGTTTCAAGGGGCAGGCTCTGATGAATACCTTAAAGAAGTAAGGCAACATTTTCGGCAGGTAAAGATACGCAAGCCAAAAGCATCCAGAGCGCGCAGTCGCGAAGTATATGTTGTAGCGCAGCGTTATTTTTCTACAAACTAGTTAGCATAATGATGTCATATAAAGCATGTTAGAATAGGCTTTATAGTAGATACCTAAATAGCTTATATAGAGGACTTTTTTCTTGAGCGAATTAAACAAAAATATTCTGATGTGGGTGGTGATCGCTCTGGTTTTGATCGGAGTTTTCAGTAAGTTTCAAGAACCTACAACCACATCCAATAATCTGGCCTACTCCCAGTTTCTCGATAAAGTGAAGAACAAGGAGATAAGGAATGTAGAAGTCAAAGGACAATCTATTGTTGGGTTCACTAGCAACAATGAGAAATTCACGACCTACGCACCCATCAATGACCCTAAAATGTATGATGAATTATTAACTAACGATGTTCAGGTTCAGGTGGACCCACCTGAAGGCCGTAATATTCTAGTTGATATCCTTATTAATACTATTCCGTTTTTGATTATTGTCGGCCTCTGGATATACATCATGCGTCAGATGCAAGGTGGCGGCGGTAAAGGCGGCCCCATGTCATTTGGCAAGAGCAAGGCTCGAATGATGACAGAGGATCAGGTCAAGGTGACATTTGCTGATGTTGCTGGTTGTGAAGAAGCAAAAGACGAAGTGTTTGAACTCGTTGAATTTCTTCGTGATCCCAGCAAATTTCAAAAACTTGGTGGAAAGATACCCCGAGGCGTATTACTAGCAGGCTCACCGGGTACGGGTAAAACCTTACTTGCCAAAGCGATTGCCGGTGAAGCAAAGGTGCCATTTTTCAGCATCTCTGGCTCAGACTTTGTAGAGATGTTTGTTGGTGTAGGTGCTTCGCGTGTTCGTGACATGTTTGAACAGGCTAAGAAACATGCCCCGTGCATTATATTCATTGACGAGATCGATGCTGTTGGACGAAAGCGTGGTGCCGGCATGGGTGGCGGTAACGACGAACGTGAGCAAACGCTCAATCAGCTATTAGTTGAAATGGACGGTTTCGAAGGTACGGAAGGCGTGATCGTGGTTGCGGCGACGAACCGACCCGACGTACTAGACCCTGCTTTGTTGAGACCTGGCCGTTTTGATCGCCAAGTTGTCGTACCATTGCCAGATGTTCGCGGCCGTGAACAAATACTGAAAGTTCACATGCGTAAGGTTCCTTTAGGAAATGATGTAAAACCTTCTTTACTAGCGCGAGGTACACCAGGATTTTCTGGTGCTGACTTAGCAAACTTGGTCAATGAAGCGGCACTATTTGCCGCCCGCTCTGACAAACGCACAGTTAATATGGAAGAGTTTGAAAAGGCTAAAGACAAAATCATGATGGGTGCTGAACGTAAGTCCATGGTGATGAACGAGAAAGAAAAACGCAATACGGCTTATCATGAAGCGGGGCACGCGATTATCGGCTTAAAAGTGCCTGATCATGACCCCGTTTACAAGGTGACTATTATCCCTCGCGGACGTGCGTTAGGCGTCACGATGTTTCTTCCAGAAGAAGAGCGCTTTAGCCATAGCAAAGAGTCACTTGAAAGCCAGATCTCTACCTTGTTTGGTGGACGAATTGCTGAGGAGATGATTTTTGGTAAGGACAGTGTTACGACAGGTGCATCTAACGACATTGAGCGCGCTACTGCCATTGCTCGCAACATGGTCACCAAATGGGGACTGTCAGAAAAGCTTGGGCCGTTAGCTTACAGTGAAGATGAAGGCGAAACATATTTGGGTGGACCATCATCTTCTCAAAGTAAAATGTCCGATGAGACGGCCCAATCAATCGACTCTGAGATACGCTCATTCATCGATCGTAACTATGACCGTGCTGAGACAATACTTGAAGAGCATATCGATACCTTGCACTTAATGGCAGAGGCACTGATCAAGTACGAGACGATTGATAGTGATCAAATTAAAGAGATCATGAGCGGAAAGCCTCCCACTCCACCAGAAGACTGGAATCACGAAGACACTCCAGAAGATGGCGGCGATGATGGCGAGGCAGCTTTGGAGACACCTAAGGACGAGACTGAAGTTGTCAACGCAGATCCTGCAAGCTCTCATTAACAAATGAGCATTTTTTGGCGCTACTAGGCCCCCTAGCCTAGCAGCGCCAAGAACAAATCAATGAATTGGTTCCTCTTTAAGCCACACGGTTATAGCCTGAGTAGCTGATCTATTTAATAATAAAAAAAACAATTTAGGCATATATTATGGATAGAAAATACTTCGGTACAGATGGCATTCGTGGTGAGATTGGCACATACCCAATGACGCCTGACTTTGCACTGAAACTAGGCTGGGCTGCGGGTAAAGTACTTGCAAGCCAAAAAAATCCGCTTGTGGTTATTGGTAAAGACACCAGAATATCAGGCTACATGCTGGAATCTGCACTTGAGGCGGGGCTAGTTGCCGCCGGTGTTAACATACGCTTACTTGGCCCCATGCCTACTCCTGCCATAGCTTATCTTACAAAAACATTTAGAGCTTCGGCAGGTATTGTGGTGAGTGCTTCTCATAATCCATACCAAGATAATGGCGTAAAATTCTTCTCAGCCAATGGGACTAAGCTTGCAGATGAGACTGAGTTGGCGATTGAAAGCTTCTTAGAGCAAGATATTGTCACCGTGAAATCTTCGCAACTTGGAAAAGTTGTTCGTGTTGATGATGCCGCCGGCAGGTATATTGAGTTTTGTAAACGCGCGCTCCCCTCAGGTATCAAACTTGAAGGGTTAAAAATCGTCGTTGACTGTGCTAATGGTGCTACCTATCACGTCACCCCTCATGTATTAGCTGAACTTGGGGCTGATCTTATTACTGTTGCGAATTCACCTAACGGTCGCAATATTAATGAAGACTGCGGCGCTACCGCTTTGGATATGATTTGTAAGCAGGTTGTGTTGCACGAAGCGGACCTTGGCATCGCGTTAGACGGCGATGGTGACCGTCTTATGATGGTGGATCACACAGGCGCCGTCATTGATGGCGATGAAATACTTGCGATCATTACAAAGCACCGTCAAAAAAGTCAAACCTGCGGGCACGATATCGTTGGGACACTAATGAGTAATCTTGGACTCGAGCAATCAATCCAAGGAATGGGTCTTAACTTTCATCGGGCGAAAGTTGGTGACCGTTACGTAATGGAAAAACTGCTGGAGCACGGAGGTTTACTAGGCGGCGAATCATCGGGGCACATTATCATAAGAGATCGTATCGAGACGGGAGACGGGACAATCGCTGCACTTCAAGTATTACAAGCAGTTATCGAGACGGGCCGCTCGCTGCACGAACTTAAAAGTGTCATGACAAAATATCCGCAAACGCTAATTAATGTCGATTTAGATGGCACCGTTAATGTCAATGCGGATAAAAGTATTCAGCAAGCTGTCAAAGGTGCAGAATCTCAACTAGGCGAACGTGGGCGTGTGTTGTTAAGAGCGTCGGGCACCCAACCACTTATCAGAGTAATGGTTGAGGGACAGGATGAAACAGAGACCGCTGCGCTAGCAAGTGGCATTGCCGAAGTAGTTACTGAGCAAGCAGCCAAAGCCTGAGGTTTTCAGCTCAAATCCAGGCCGCTGGAATCTTATTTCCAGCGGCTTGGTAGCCGTTTTAACGACAAGCCTTTATCTTATCAATTTGTTCAAACTCAAACTCAGCGATAACTGTCAATACTAGGACAAGCACACACTAGGTTTCTATCTCCAAACACATTATCCACTCGACTCACCGTCGGCCAGTATTTACTAGTCATCGACACACCCACAGGGAACACTGCTTGCTCTTGTGTATACGCTCTATCCCATTGACTCATCAAATCTTTGATAGTGTGCGGTGCGTTTATTAGAGGATTATCATCGCTAGGCCACTCACCTGAATGCACTTTGCCAACCTCTTCTCTAATGGCAATCATCGCATCGCAGAACCGATCCAGCTCTGACTTTGATTCTGACTCAGTCGGTTCGATCATGAGTGTTCCAGCCACGGGAAAAGACATGGTAGGGGCGTGAAACCCATAGTCCATCAGACGCTTTGCGATATCTTCTTCAGAGATACCGGTGTCAGCTTTGATAGGTCGAATGTCAATAATGCACTCGTGAGCCACGCGCCCGTTTTCGCCTTTAAATAAAATAGGATAATGTCCCGTTAATCGACTCATAATATAATTGGCGTTCAGGATGGCTAACTCAGTGGCCCGCTTCAGCCCATTGCCTCCCATTTGCTTAATATAAGCCCAAGAAATAGGCAGTATTGCCGCGCTGCCATAAGGCGCTGCAGAAACCGCGCTATTACCAGCGACTTTATCATCGACGGAACTTACCACGTGGTTTGACAAAAATGGCGCGAGATGTGACTTAACGCCAATCGGCCCCATACCCGGACCACCGCCACCGTGAGGAATGCAAAATGTTTTGTGTAAGTTTAAGTGGGAAACATCAGAGCCAAACTTGCCAGGTTTGCATAAACCGACCTGCGCATTGAGGTTGGCGCCATCCATGTAAACCTGACCACCGTGCTGGTGAGTGATTTCGCACAGCTCGACGACCGCCTCTTCGAACACACCATGAGTTGAAGGGTAAGTTATCATGACACTAGAGAGGTTCTCGGCATGCATCTCAGCTTTAGCCCGAAAATCTTCTATATCAACATTGCCGTTAACATCACACTCTACAATAACCACTTTTAAACTGGTCATTGCAGCTGATGCAGGATTAGTACCGTGTGCTGAACTTGGGATTAGGCAAACATTTCGGTGCCATTCCCCACGACTTGCATGATAACGACTAATCGCAACTAATCCAGCATACTCACCTTGCGCACCTGAGTTGGGCTGACTAGAAATCTCGTCATAGCCTGTAATCTCTGCCAGATAAACCTCTAACTCTGCAATCATTTTGCGGTATCCAACCGTTTGCGCCTTAGGTGCAAAAGGGTGGATATCGGCAAACTCAGGCCAAGTCACCGGTAACATTTCACTGGTCGCATTAAGCTTCATGGTACATGAGCCCAATGGAATCATACCGTGCGTGAGTGAGAAGTCTTTATTTTCTAGGCGCTTAAGGTAGCGTAGCATCTCAGTTTCTGAGTGATGAGTGTTAAATACCGGATGAGTTAAATAGTCTGTGTTTCTAACGTATTTTTCAGGGATAACCGTTGAAGCTTCTGTGCAAGACGCATCTAAGGACTCAATCTCTAAACCATGCCCTTCACCTAGAAATACCTCTAATAATAATACAACGTCAGCACGCGTTTTGCGCTCGTCAAAACTTAAGCCCACTTTATCATCGCCTAACAGACGCAAATTAATGCCTGCATCCAGCGCGCGTTGATAGACTTGATCACGGCTATCACCCAGGTTGATTGTTAGCGTATCAAACCAGCTGTCATTTTCTAACGTAAAACCATTTTTTTGTAGCGCCGTCGCCAATAAACAGGTCATACGGTGAATACGCTGAGCGATCTGCTTTAAGCGGTCAGGACCATGGTAGACCGCATAAAGACCTGCCATATTGGCAAGCAACGCTTGTGCGGTGCAGATGTTAGACGTCGCTTTATCCCGGCGAATGTGCTGCTCACGGGTTTGCAGTGCCATACGCAGTGCCATATCTCCCTTTTTATCCACCGACACTCCAATTAGTCGGCCAGGCATTGTGCGTTTGAATTTATCTCTAACCGCAAAAAATGCCGCATGCGGACCGCCAAAGCCCATGGGTACGCCAAAGCGCTGCGCCGAACCCAGCACGACGTCAGCATCCATTTCACCGGGTGCTTTTAACAATAAAAGGCTCATTAAATCGGTAGCTACACACACTAATGCTTTTTGCTCGTGCGCTTGAGTAATAATAGATTCAATATCGGTTATCGCTCCAGTGGTATCTGGGTACTGAACAAGTACACCAAACACCTCATGCTTACTCAACTCACTGGCGACATCGCCAACAATAAGCTCGTACCCAAAATAGTGAGCGCGTGTTTTTAACACATCCAGCGTTTGCGGATGCACCTGACTATCAACAAGAAATTTATCACTCTTAATTCGGTTGGACCGCTTACACAGTGCCATGGCTTCTGCCGCTGCCGTTGCCTCGTCCAGCAATGATGCATTGGCAATATCCATGCCGGTCAAGTCTGTCACCATTTGCTGGTAATTAAGCAAAGCTTCCAGTCGGCCTTGAGAGATTTCCGGCTGATAAGGCGTATAAGCGGTATACCAGCCAGGATTTTCTAATACGTTGCGTAAAATAACAGGGGGAACGATAGTGTCATAATACCCCATGCCAATGTATGAGGTGGCAACGACATTTTGCTCAGCCAGCTGCTTTAAATACTCTAGGGAATCCTGCTCTGAACAGGCATCATCCAGTGATAACGGCTCATCTAGTAATATCTTTGACGGTACCGTTTGCTGAACTAACTCATCCAAGCTCTGCGCATCAATTGATGCCAGCATTGCGGCGACTTCAAGCTCGTCTGGGCCGTTGTGTCGAGAGATAAAGTCATCTTTTTGTTCAAGTACAGTGAGTGAGTGTGGCACTGAATTGTTCATAATTAGGATTTCCCTAAAGGTTATTGCTTAAGCTTCTAAAGTATCTGAGTAACCTGCTGCATCCATTAATGCGGCAATTTGTTCTGGTTGCTCAGGTTTCATGCGAAACAACCAGCCAACACCGAAAGCGTCTGTGTTGACCTGTTCTGGCTCGTCTTCTAATGATGCATTGACCTCGGTGATTTCACCTGAGATGGGCGCATAGACATCGGAGGCCGCTTTTACAGACTCCACGACTGCGCACTGATCGCCTGCAGCCAGTACTGTCCCCTCTTCTGGTAATTCAACAAACACTAGATCGCCCAAAAGTTCTTGAGCATTGTCAGTGATGCCAACGGTCACGGTGCCGTCATCGTTACTCTTTATCCATTCATGTGATTTTGTATACTTCAGCTCAGCTGGTAGGTTGCTCATAGCTTTATCTCCATTGTTTAAAAAGTGTTGTGCTATGCATTTAGCATAGATTTGCCATTACGTACGAACACAGGCTTAACAACCTCTGCGGCGAGGCGCTTACCTCGAATTTCAACTTCGCATTGTGACCCAATGCCATGAGGGACGCGTGCTAAAGCAATTGACTTACCCAATGTCGGTGAGAAGGTCCCACTGGTAATCTCACCTTCTCCAGCGGCGCAGTAAATTTTCTGGTGACCTCGAAGCACCCCTTTATCCAGTAACACCAGACCAACGAAAGTCTGTTTTATACCAGATCCACGCGCAGCTTCAATTGAAGCACGACCAATGAAGTCTCTATTAGCAGGCTCCCAAGCGATCGTCCAATTAAGACCGGAGGTGAGTGGGGAAGTGGAATCATCCATATCAGAACCGTAAAGATTCATTCCCGCCTCAAGCCGTAGTGTGTCTCTGGCACCTAACCCAACCGGCGTAACGTCATTGGCCAATAGCTGGTCCCAAAAATCAACAACGCGTTCACTAGGAATCATTATTTCGTAACCGGCCTCACCGGTATATCCGGTGCGAGCGATAAATAACCCCCCTACATCAGCACCAAAGAAAACGCCCAAGTTAGCGATAACTTTCTTATCAGACTCTGACAACAGCGATTGTACTATGCCCATCGCTTGCGGACCTTGAACCGCTAAAATAGACAAATCATCGCGAACGCTCAGCTCTACCGCATAGGGTGTCTTTTGTTTTTCTAACCAAGCTAAATCTTTATCGCGGGTTCCTGCATTGACAACCAAACGATAATATTCATCATCTAAATAATAAACAATAAGATCATCAACAATCCCGCCCTCGGGGTTAAGCATAACGCTATACAAGGCTTTACCGCGTTCTTTTAGTTTGGCGACATCATTGGCCAGTAAATACTGAAGGAATGCTTGTGAGTCTTTGCCTTTGACATCGACCACAACCATGTGCGACACGTCAAATACACCCGCTGAGCGCCTCACCTGATGGTGCTCCTGAACTTGGGAGCCATAGTGAATAGGCATCTCCCAGCCAGCGAAATCTACAATTTTAGCTCCCGCGTCGACGTGACGGTCATACAGTACGGTACGTTGTGGCATTGGTCTCAGTCTCCATAAAAAAAGGGCGGCAGATGAAAATCATCTGCCGCCCCTCTGTCCTGATACCTGAGATATTTCCCACCCATGACTATCATAGAGTAAGTTAAACCCTTCGGTAGGCACGAATACTTGCGCCGTTCTCCAGAGCTAGCACAAACTACAGTCTTATTTACCTGAGCGTTTCCGGGCGGATTTGCGTCTTCGGCGGCCAAATTAAATTGACTCTCTCCTGTAGCCTGTCTTGCTAATAAACTTAAGTATACCTATGCTTTTAATTAATTAAAGCTTATTTATAAGACTATTGATTGAAAACTGTTTTTGGCTTGGCAGCATCTAACATTCCCAATAACCGATCAGCAGGAACGTAACCTGGAATCAGCTGACCTGATTCTGTTAGCAACGCTGGCGTACCGTTGACTCCTAAACCTTGTCCTAGCTCATATTGTTCTTTGATCGGGTTTTTGCACGTCTTTGATGGCACAGGCTGCCTCGCTTTTGATTTTGTCATGGCGCTTTGCTGGTCATCAGCACACCATACGCTAACGATTTTATCATATGAGGGAGAACCGATACCTGCACGTGGAAACGCAAGATATTCAACGGTAATTCCCTTGGCATTGATCTGATCCATCTCGCGGTGCAGTTTGGCGCAATAACCACAGTCGATATCAGTAAATACCCGCAGAACATGCTTTTCATCTTTTGCTTCAAACCTAATGGGCGTGGTCTCTAATTCAGCCACAATTCGCTTGCGTACGTCACGTTGTGCCACTTCTGAAAGGTTTTCACGCGTTTTCAAATTCAATAAATCGCCACTAATAAAGTACTGGCCATCGGCGCTCAAATACACAATTTCTGTGCCATACATGACCTGATACAGACCAGGAATTTGGCTCTCTGCAACAGAATCGGGTGCCGACTTAAAGGTCTTTTGCAAAACATCATTAAGGTTCTTTACCTGAGCCTCATGGTCAACCGTCGCTTCAGCAGACTGAGCCACACCGGCCGTCATCAGGCTAGCGCCTAAGACTGCCGCCAAACATAATTTCTTAATCATCTTTTTCAACCATTGTTTTTTTTCGTACATTAGTAAGTATACGCTTTCAGCACGCTGAATAGATGCCCCATTTCACCCTCTGGGGTGGTGTTTTTGGTGCATTTCTTGCAGCCTTGCCTGCGCAATGTGAGTATAAATTTGTGTAGTAGACAGATCACTATGGCCTAACAGCATCTGTAGGACACGTAAATCTGCCCCATGGTTCAATAAGTGTGTGGCAAAAGCGTGACGCAAGGTATGAGGCGATAGCGTCTGGGCAATGCCTGCTGTTACCGCATACCGTTTAATCAAATACCAGAAGGCTTGGCGAGTCATTCCTGAACCCCGACGCGTGACAAAAACGGCGTTGCTAACCCCGTTCCCTCGCATCAACTGCGCTCTTGCAACACTAAGGTATTGCGTTACCCAATCCACTGCAACATCGCCCAAAGGCACCATCCGTTCTTTATTGCCTTTACCAATAATCCTAACAACGCCTACCTGCAAGTTAATTTGCGATAACTCTAATGACACTAACTCAGACACCCTAAGCCCTGCGGCATAAAGCAGTTCTAACATCGCTCTATCTCTTAATCCAAGCGATTTATCAACATCAGGTGCTTCCAATAGGCAATCGACCTGTGCTTCAGATAATGAGCCTGGCAAGCTGCGACCTATCCTCGGTGCATCAATCAACGCCGATGGATCCTCATCAATAGTGCCCTGCCTAAGCTGATAACGATAAAATCGGCGCAGGCTAGACAGAACGCGTGCCATGCTGCTACTTTTGGCACCCTTCTTTCCACGATAAGCCAAGTACTGTTGCAACGTGACCGAGTCTGCCATCAGCAAACCTAACCCCCCTTCTTGCTCCAACCACTCACCCCACGCTTTCAAATCCCGACCATAAGCCGCCAGCGTGTTTTGACTAAGCCCGCGTTCAGACCACAGAGCATCAAGAAAGCTATCAATCAATCGCTGACGCTGCACCACGTTGGTGAGTGAGGTGTTTATTTTATTTTGGTCCTGAGATAACGGCGTCTTCTGCTTCTGAGGAGGCAACAATTTCACCTTTCACCTCACCTGAACCATAAAAATTAACGCGCTTTATGCTTGGAAACACTTCGTGAAAGGTTATTTGAATCAAATCCACATCTTTACACTTAAACGCGTAATTTAGCAGAAAATCACTGTGACCGTCTTTGTCCCCCACGGCATGGACATCTTTTGCATCGGTTGAAACCGCGTCTTTGGCCTCATCATGCTCATGATAGTCCAACATATCAGAGTTCATATCTGCACTATAAGGCTTACAAGCATCTGCCGGAGAAAACTTAAAAAGATTAGGCAAGGCCTCTTCTTTGTATAGTTTTTCATACTGCTTGCTCACCATTTCTTTCTTTTTTTCAGTTTTCGGTGAATCTTCAAAGCCTACTATATCCACTGATGGCACAACCATTTTGAATATCAAAAATTCATCTTCGTGGACAACAGCCACCCCTAAGCTTCCGTGTGTGTGAGGCCCTTGTAACGGTCCGGCCACCGCAGAGGTCGTTAACAGCATGGCAATAAGCACTGATATTGGTTTCATCGATTACTTCTCATTGATTAATATTTTTTGTAATAATTTCTATGCAAGCTGCAGCAAATCGGTAGATCTATTATGATAGCCCCAATCACCATAGCCCATTTTTTATTCAAGGAACCTTATCATGTCGCCGTTTTTGAAAACAGCCATTGAAGCAGCAAAAGCTGCACAGAAAGTAATCGAAAAATACTACAATGGCGAATTTGAGGTAGAGATAAAGCCAGACCAAAGCCCTGTCACCATTGCAGATATTGAAACGGAGGAAACAATTAAAGAAATCATCTTAAGTGCCTTTCCTGAACACGGCTTTTACGGTGAAGAAACCGGAAAAATTAACCCAGATGCACAATATAATTGGCTAATCGACCCGATTGATGGCACTAAGAGTTTTGTTAGAGGCTATCCTTTTTTCTCTACTCAGATTGCTTTAATGAAGGGAGATGAGCTCATTGTAGGTGTCTCTAACTCGCCTGGCTTTAATGAAATGGCCTATGCTGAGAAAGGATCTGGCGCATGGCTCAATGGAGAAAGAATCGAAGTTGGCGATATTAGTGACTTGAGTAAAGCCACCTTATCACTTGGGAACATCGCCTCAATTGCAAGCAAACCTCAATGGCAGACCGTTGGGGAGTTGGTACAAGAAGTACACCGTATTCGTGGATACGGTGACTTCTACCATTACCATTTGCTCGCCAGCGGCAAACTTGACATTGTTATAGAGTCTGACGTCAACATCCTAGACATTGCTGCACTAGCGGTCATCGTCAACGAGGCCGGTGGCAGCTTCACTGATTTATCGGGACACGCACTAACATTGGATACAACCACTGTTTTAGCCTGCAACCTAAAGTCAACGCACAAGCAGATTCTAAAAAGACTGAATTACGCGTAATTAATTAGCATCACTGCTGCTAGATTTTTTCTCAGCAGGCTTTTCAGCTTTGGCAGCCGGTTTCTCCGTGCTGCTTTTAGCTTTGTCAGCACTACCGCCATCAACCAAGTTTTTCTTATCGCCACTTTTAAAGTCGGTTTCATACCATCCACCGCCACTTAGACGAAACCCTGCTGCAGTCACGTTTTTTTTCAATGTAGACTTGTTACAAGCGGGGCAGACAACCAAAGGGTCGTCACTCACTTTCTGAATCACCTCTTCAATGTGCTCACACGCGACGCATTGATATTCATAGATTGGCATGTTTGAAGCTCCAAGGGTGTTGGTCAAGTTTCATCGTTCAGATATGGGCCTGCAGCATAGACTTTCATGCCATTTGACGCAATAAAATCAGCACGCATTCTCCTGTTCAAAAATAAATAATGCCTAAAACACAAGCCGCTTCTTGGTTGCTTTATCCGCATCTTCTCCTACAGAGTTACCACACAAATGTTTTTCTATACCGTCTGATAGTAAAGACGTTTCAAATTTACAGTGGCTGAACAAACATACTCTCAACATACAACCTACCCCCTACTACTCAACGAGGATAGACAATGGAAAAAGTGTCGGCTCAATGGAAGAGCTCTAATTTAGACCTTGGAAGCAACATGACCAAACGCGCCTTGGACTTTATTGGCTCCTTACTACTAATTATAATAATGTCCCCAATTCTCATTATTATAGCGTTTCTGATTCGCCGCGACGGTGGCTCATCTTTTTATGCCCAAGAACGTGTGGGATATGGTGGAAAAATTTTCAAATGTTTGAAGTTTCGTAGCATGGTCGTCAATTCTAAGCAGCGCCTAGAAGAAGTGCTAGCCAATAGCGCTGAGGCAAGAGCTGAATGGGACAAAGACTTTAAACTTAAAAATGACCCTAGAATAACCTCTATTGGTAATTTTCTTCGCAAAACAAGTCTTGATGAGCTACCTCAGTTATTCAATGTACTAAAAGGCGACATGAGCTTGGTTGGACCTCGCCCGATTGTTGAAGATGAACTTCGACGCTACGGCTCACTGGAGAGCAAGTATCTATCTGCTCGCCCAGGCATGACAGGCCTATGGCAGGTCAGCGGCCGCAACGACACGACATATCGTGAACGGGTTAGCCTTGACTGCTACTATGTCGACAATTGGAAACTACATACTGATTTGTTCTTATTAATTAAAACTCTGACAGTAGTATTTCATGGTCGTGGAGCCTACTAAGAGAACGACTCATAGGTAACTAAGGCTCTGTATTTTAAACGATACAGGGCCTTTTTTATTTTCCTTTCTGTTACGATATACCGCATGAAAAATATACTTATAACAGGCTGCTCAAGCGGTATAGGTCAATGCGTTGCATATGGCTTAAAGTCGCTTGGATATCGGGTCATTGCATCTGCCAGAAATCCAGTCGATGTCAATCGGTTGCAGAACGAGGGGTTTAGCACCTTACTTCTCGACGTGGCCAACTCTGACAGCATCCATACCGCCGTTGATGAGCTAAAAAACCTTTGTAATGGTGAACTTTACGCCGTCTTTCACAATGGGGCGTATGGCCAATCTGGCGCGGTGGAAGACCTCAACAGAAAAACCTTAGAAAAGCAGTTTGCGACAAACGTATTTGGCTGGATTGAACTAACCAATGCGTTAATTCCATTATTGCGCCAGCAGCCCTCTGCACGCATTATATTTAACAGCTCCGTACTAGGGTTAATAGCGCTCCCTTACCGGGGTGCTTATAACGCCAGCAAATTTGCGATAGAAGGATTTGCTGATACGTTACGACTAGAATTGAATCCCACTAATATCGATGTGTGTCTTATTGAGCCAGGTCCGGTTGAAAGTCAATTTCGTCAAAATGCATTAATCGCGCTCAGGGCCAATGTCGATATCATAAACAGCGTGCATGCAAAAAAATACCAAAAGCAAATTAAGCGAATGGAAAAGGTAGGACCTTCAGCGCCATTTACGCTACCCGCCGACGCTGTACTGAAAAAAGTAGTGCATGCTTTAGAAAGCCGCCGCCCTAAGCCTCGCTACTACGTTACCTTTCCAACGTATTTATTCGGCACCTTAAGACGCATTCTACCCACTCGCTGGCTAGATAAAGTGCTTCTTTATGTATCAAAATCTGAAATGCAATAAGATGAGTTATCTACGACACATAAACAGATGCAATGAGTATCAAAGGGATCAGTTTCTTCCTTTCTTTATTGACGATATTTGTTATGGGCTGACACACAAAGACCACGTTACTCACTTGGTCAATTGGCCAGAACTCTTCACCGCTGACGATAAAGGTCTGTACCTTAATTCAGCGCTGAACACCCCGCGTAAGCGCACGAATGCCGTTGCGCCAGCTATTGAAGCATTATACAAACAGGGGGTGATTGATTCGTGGGTGGGTGAACAATACAGCATCAGTGAGCAATTTAATGGCCTTTCAAAAATGCTCATCGAAAGAGCCGCAGTGGCTTTTATTGGTGTACAAGGTTACGGCATTCACCTAAATGGCTTAGTACAAAAGCAAGGCGAGGTTTTTGTGTGGGTTGCAGTTCGCTCAAAGACCAAACCATTCTGGCCAGGACAGCTGGATCAGATGGTTGCCGGTGGCCAGCCTGACGGGCTAAGCTTAATGGACAACCTAGTTAAAGAAGCGGCAGAGGAAGCAGCTGTTAGCGAGATGATGGCGCGCCAAGCAACATTTGTCAGCGAAATTCGCTACTGCTCTCAAACTCATCGAGGGCTTAATTACGATGGTATCTTTGCCTATGACCTTTGGCTTGATGAGTCTTTCACACCTCAAAATACGGATGGTGAAGTGGAGTCGTTTCAGCTCATGCCTATCGAAGAACTGGCAAGAATTACCGAGCAAACCGACGAATTTAAAGATAATTGCAACTTGGTCAACATCGACTTATTGCTGCGATTAGGCTTAATTGACGAAACCCATCCAGAGTATTCTGACATTATGTCAAGCCTCTATGCCAAACCAGAAACACTTGTTAAAACATAACCAGGAGCATTCTAACAGCATGCCTTATTCTAGCGATTCAAAACACAGTTACATCCCACTCACTCCTGTCGCAGCAAGTCAGTTGGATGCACTGATGAGTCACTCAAAACCCGCCGCGGCCAATTGGATTAGTCAAACCGAATTTAAGGCTGAAGAAGGTGACTATTGCCTTATCAGTAATGAAGAGGGTGAACTGGTTGAAGTGTTAGTTGGCGTCGCCGAATCAGGCGAGCGCCGCTGGGCTCTGGCTGGGTTACCCAACAAACTTCCAACCACTCGCTATCAACTGCAGTGTAACTGGCCTGAAAAAGAACAAACTCAAGCGTTAATTGGATGGGGATTGGGTAGTTACCAGTTTGATCACTTCGTGCACAACGACACGCATCAACCGTTACTTCATCTACCTGATTCTATGAAGACGGTGGTCATGGCGTTTTATGACTCTTTATGCACGGTACGTGATCTAATTAACTTGCCAGCTAACCACATGATGCCTGAACACCTTTCTGAGGAACTACAGGCGGTCGCTAGTGACTATCAAGCTGATTTTAGTGAAATCGTTGGTGATGATTTACTTACCAAAAACTACCCAACCATTCATGCGGTTGGACGTGCAAGTGACCATGCGCCGCGCCTACTCTCGCTAACGTGGGGTGACCCAGACAACAATAAACTTACGTTAGTCGGTAAAGGGGTTTGTTTTGATACGGGTGGCTTAAATATCAAAGGCGCCAGCATGCGCCAAATGAAAAAAGATATGGGCGGTGCAGCGCATGTACTAGGGCTTGCCAAACTTATTATGGCATTCAAACTGCCGGTTTATCTAGAAGTGTTGATACCCGCTGTTGACAACGCTATCTCAGGGGATGCCTTCAGGCCTGGTGATGTAATTACCACCCGAAGTGGACTCACTGTTGAGATAGACAATACAGATGCTGAAGGACGATTAGTGCTGTGTGATGCACTGACGCTTGCCTGTGAAAAATCACCCGACCTTATTATTGATTTTGCGACACTGACAGGCGCGGCCCGTGTTGCACTTGGCACTGAAGTGCCCGTCTTATTTAGCAATGACTACCATCTTGCTCGCGATATACACGATCAATCAATTCTCAGTGAAGAACTCATTTGGCAATTGCCACTTCATGCACCTTACCTAAGCAACCTAAAAAGTACGGTGGCTGACATGGTGAACTCTAAAAGTGGTTACGGCGGTGCAATCACCGCAGCGCTTTATCTAAATGAATTCGTTGCAAAAGACATCTCGTGGGCACATATCGACTTAATGGCCTTTAATGTGCGAGACCGACCTGGACGCCCCATTGGAGGGGAAGCCATGGGCCTATTCTCAATATTTGATTATTTGCAAGATCGCTATCAGGCATAACGAGCCGCAACAATCTGCTTAATACCGCCAATATTAAGCAGATAAGTGGCCAGAGCGTAACTGCCTAAACCAATTGACATTTGCCCGATAAGCCAAAGCCAGCCACGGTAGTCTTTTACCACCCACAAACAAAGCCCCATAAAGGTCGCTGCGGTAATGATTTTAGCGATCTCTTTAGCGGGAAATGGCAAAGGGAAGACATCTCGCGAAAAATAGATCCCAAGCGCGGCGCTAATGATAAAGGACAATAAAGTCGCAATTGCCGCGCCAACCATGCCCATTTCAGGTATTAACCAAAAGTTTAATAATAAATTAAGTATTGCGGTATAAACCCCTATCTTGAAAATTCCGATATTCTTATTGCCTAGTTGAAACGGCAAATGTAAATAGAACGCCCCTAACCCCATAAAGAAAATAGCACCTGCGACCCATGGCAAGACCAATACCACCGACGCTAGATATTCTTCACCAATAACAAGAGACGCAAGGCCAGGCCCAACTAGCGATAGACCAACTACTGCCGGTATCGAAATGCTTAATAAGAGCACCACGTAAGTATTAAAATACTCCAGCGCAGCCTCTTTACCCTCATTATCTAATAACTTAACAATCATAGGGTAAGCCGCTAGGTTGATAGCATTCATAATCATCATGATCGAATTGCCAGCCAAATCGTAGCCTACCGAATACTTTCCAGCTTCTGCCTCATTTACCAGCCATGCCAACATATATCGGTCTGACAGGTTAGCAATCTCATCAAGAAAGAACGACGCCGCCAAAGGCGTTCCGTAAGTTAGTAGCTTTTTAGTTAATTCAGGGGTGTAGAGTGATCGGTCAAATAGCGCCCAATTTTTAGCACTAAGGATTATTGCTGGCACTAACATACCCGTTGCAGTACCGATCAGCACGCCAATAGGACCATAACCCAAGTAGGCCATGATAGACCCAAGTGTTAAGGCTAACACTGCATAACAAATCGTCATGATGGCATAACGACTCGGTAACATTTGAGCGGATTGTAACTGCTGCCCAATCATTAGCACCGTGAAGCCTGCCAACAATAAAAACCCAGCAGCAACGTGTAGATAATAGTTTTCCCCCAAGAACACAAGCAATATGACGGCTAAGACGGCCACGGGAACAAGCACTCGAAGATACAAAACCCCTAGCGTCGAGATAAACGCATTATCGGTGTAAGTGCCACCAGGCCAAAAGCGCATCATCCCAACCGGCAACCAATTAAAGGCTGCGCTATGCAAAAATAACGCAGCAGAAAATATAAGGGTATAAACCCCGTACTCCTGAGGTGTTAAAAGGTGCGTATAAACGGCGAGTGCAACAAAGGCCATCGCGCCTGGCACCACTTTAGCGAGTACGTAAATACCACTGTTTTTAAATAACATGAAATAATACTCTAGCTGGATTGAGCACGTAGGTGTCGCTGCCACGCAGTTTTTTTGGAGTAGTAGTGGCCATGCGCTCCAATGACTGACCATACAAACCAGACCTCTTTTAGATTTTGCGAGTGCAAGGTCATCTGTGAAATAAAAATGGTAAACCACAAAGTGAATAGGAAGAATTTCGTTTCTATTTGGCATTTAAGTGCGTAGTACAGCAGGCTAAAAATCATCAAAAGATAGATACCTAACCCTATTATCCCGTTTTCGCTCAAGAGTTGAACGTAAGCGTTATGTGCCCACTCAAAATTGATATGCAGCGGGTTTAACGTATAGCCAAGTGACCCTGTGCCACCACCAAGCACTGGGCTCTCCGCCCAAACGCTCAACGCGTGCTGCCAGATGACCTCGCGATGGTTCAAATCACCGGTTGCCAATGCTTCTCCAATAGAGAAAATTCGCTCGACAGAAGCTTTGGGCGCAAGACTCACCACCGCGACAGCCAATCCAATCACAACACCGGTGTAAACAATCTTCATGTTAAATGACGCATTGCGCTGCGTGAACGCTAAATACATTAAGCCAATGCTTCCACACACCAAACCTGTACGAGTACCCGTCAAAAATATCCCATAAAATATAATGGGTACAGCGCTAAGATTGAGAAGCTTTAAAGACCAGTGTTTAGCCTGCGTGTAAAGCCAAACACCCATTGGGATGCCAAAGGCTAGCAAGATGGCCATGTTATCTGTTTCGATATTTTCTACGGTGTAACGATTGTAATAAGGCCCCTCTATACCATTTGAGTAGTTATAAAAAATAATACCCGTCGCCATGAGCGACCCTAGTACGTAGGCCTGATAAGCACCTCGAAACTTGTACTCATTGTTGATCAGGTAAGTAAACATTAAAGACATCATAATGAGCATGATGTAAGTCTTTAAAATTTCTGTTGAATATTCAGGTGTGGGCGTCCACCAAATACCGACTAAATACCACACACCTAACATGACTGCGAAGAGATTAAAAAAGGAGAAATCTCTATGGGTGCCTTCTAAAACCAACATGACCATGCATAGGCCTAGCGTCGGCATTGCAACGACTTTAGCCAAGCCGTCATATACACCTTCACCCCAAGGGATGAGAAATATCATCAAAATAAGGCAACACCAGGTCACCTTATGCACAATCCCCATTCTAGGGCGCGCTGTACTTGAATCATAAACCGGCGTATTGCTTGGCTCATGGGCATGCGTAGAGTTTGATGGCTGATCATCAATAGGAATTGCTGTTATTGTGTTTATCATTTTTATTGTGCACAAATAGAAGCTGTACCGCAGCGTAACTCAACCGATTATTAATTGTCCAAACCTCTGGATAGAGTAACCAATATTTCAGAAGGATGGCGAGCACGCTGACCCACTATCCTGAAATCTCAACCACTGGTTTGCTAGGTGAAGCCAAGCGACGACTCGGTCGCTATAGTTGGCATCACAATGACTCATAAAAATGCTTCATATGAAAAAAATTAAAAAAATAGTATTTGTTCTCTTGCTGTGTATTTTTATTGGGCTAATTGTCGTGTCTCTGCTGCTGCCTAACGAGATTTACGAGCGTATTTCTGATAATTTATTTAAGCAAAAGACAACTATCAGTGCAGAGAGCGTCAGTAATACTTCACGCGACCGACCTGTTAAGAGCCCCATAAAACAATCAAAGCGTACTCAAGAGACTAATAAATCGGAGCAATCGCCACCAAACCCCGACGGCTCAGTCCAAGTCACTCAAGGCTTTGATTGGCGTCTACCGGCTTATGCGCAGCGCAGCGAACTCAGCGGTTTAATCTCTGAAACGAGAGGGTCAGATGACTATATTCGCGCAGACTTTCACATGGTTCGTTGGGATAAAACGAACCCTCAAAAAAATGTGTATGATTTCAGCGAACTTGAAAACAGCCTGCGTAACCGACCACAACAACAAGTACAACTGAGGCTCGAAACATACGGAAAATGCGAGGCCCCTAGCTGGGCACTTGAACAGCTTCAAATCACTTCACGCGGCACAATTATTTTCTGGCAGGATCGCTACCTTAGCGTTCTTGAGCCTTATATCAGAGAGGTCGCCAAACTTGTTAATCAGTACCCGCAAATAATAGGGGTGCAAATTGGCATCTCTGACGGACAATATAGAATAGACTGCAGCAAATTTTCGCAAAAAGACGGCTGGGGAGAGTTTAATCTCAAACCTGATGAGCTAAAAGACGCCCAAGACAAGTACGGTTTAACCCCAGACATACTAGAGCAATCAGCAAAGCGCATTATCGACCTCTATGCTGATGAATTTGGCGGTAACACACATAAACTAATATTCAACAATTTTGATCAGTTTTCTTGGACTGACATTGCAATCCCCTATAACGCTAAGATGATACCAATTGCTCAATACGCACTAGGACGCGGTATTGGAAATCGTGATGGACAAATTGAGCACTGGATGCGATATACAAAGAAAATCTACGGCATGGAGCTTCAACCTTCAACTAACCAGACCTGCTCTCTTGAGATGGACGAGGATTTTGCAAAACGCTATGCCGATCGATACTGGGGCACTGAAAATGAAGAGTTTGGTGACTACTATTGGGTTAAAGGTGTTTACGGCAGCGTGGGTAACCAACCTCACCGTTTCTTTGCAAGCTCACTAAGAGCACTACAAATGCGCAGAAATTACATGTCGATTCATGGCCAGGCCATGAAAAAAATCACTGATTCGACTTATAAAACTCAGGACTTTTTGCGCTATTTAGATAAGACATTAGGCAAGACGATGGCCGATACCCCCGATGCCTTTATTCTCTTAGGGGAACGTTATATTGCAGATTTTAGAGTATCAGAATACCCACAGCGTCAGCAATGCCAAGCTCAAGGAGGCACTGCAGTACGCTCCTTTGGCCGCTGGATAAGCGAGAAAAGTGACAGTAAGCCCGCGATGCGCATTGATTTTCCAGTAAATGACGAACGTTGGGGACAAGGCTTCTACCTCCCCAATAAAGTCAATTATGAATATGCTGCTCGGGCTGCAAAACAGTTTAGTTTTAATCTAAACAATGAATTAGTAAGCACCCGTTGCTCGGGTCAGTGCGATGTTGAAGTTAAAGTAAGTTACAAAGATGAAAACGTCAGCAATATTTGGATTGAATCGGCAGGGAAACGAAGTGGTTCGTTAAGAACATCTGGTGATGGACGCATTAGAACGGCTACATTTAAGCTTAGGTCAAATTTTAATGATTCCACAGCAGAGCAAGATATCCTACTTCGATCTGATTTGGCGGCCCTTAGCCTTATTATGCTTAGAATTAACTTTCTTGAACCCTAACCGCCTGTAGGTAAACGGCCAACCCATTCATCTTGAAATCGTTTACGTGTAGAACACTTGCTCTTAACATGGTGGGCAGATTGCAACAATAATTCGCAGATACAGTGCTTAGCCCTAAAACTCATGTCGGGCTGGTAGCGAAACATAATTAAGAATCAGGATTACACATCATGTCAACAGTTCCGGTGGTACATCAGTCAGGAATACCGCAAATAGCGCAGCCGTATACTGCCACTATTATGCAAGCACCTCCTCCTGCCCCTGTTCCAGAAAAAGAATTATCTATACGTGATATTTTTTCTATTTTGGGAAGACGTAAGTGGACTATTTTGTTTACGACGTTATTTACTGTTTTCTTTGCTTTGTTGTTTACCTTTTCAACTAAACCCTCTTACGTAGCCAATGCCACGATACAAATTGAACGGGAAGGACCACAGGTAGTCAGCTTCGGCCAAACTGAGGCTCAAACGACCTCTGTTGATTCTCTGCAAGACCCATTTTTTCGCACTCGCTATGAAATGCTAAAAAGTCGTGTATTAGCATTGAAGGTTATTAATCAAGGTAACCTTGAAAATAGCCTGCGGACCGCCGGCGAACCCCCTGAAAAACTTAAGCCCTTTTTTGACTTCTTCGCGCTACCTGACCTTGGTCAATATTTCAACTTTGAAGAGGAGTCTGGCGAAGCGGGCGGCGCGGCAAAACCCAAAACCGATATAACGACGCTGTTTGCTGAAAAGCTACAGGTTCAAGCAATCAATGAAACCCACCTCGTTCAAATATTCTTTGAAGGCTCATCACCGACTGAGGCTCAAGATACAGTTAATAGCGTCATTAATAACTTTATCCAGCTACAGATTGATACTAAAAGTGAAACAGGCGAATATGCCAAAGAATTTTTGAAAGGCGAGCTTGAAAAATCGCGCGTTAATTTACAGAACGCAGAAGAGAAGTTGGTCGCCTATTCAAACAAGAACGGTATTTTGAATATCGATGAAGGTCAAACCCGATACGTTCAAAAGCTAAATAATTTAAGCTCCGCTCTGGTCAATGCAGAAATTAGCCGTACAGCGGCTGAGAGCATTTATCGAGAAATGCAAAATACAGGCACTGTGTCTACCGTTATTACCAATCCGGTTATCACAAGTTTAAAAAGTCGCTTGGTCACCTTAGAAAGTGAATACCAAGAGAAGCTCAAACTATTTAAACCTGGCTACCCAGACATGCAACGCCTACTGCAACAGGTTAATGATGCGAGACGACAGCTTCAGGCTGAATTAGGCACCATTAGAAATTCACTGCAGTCAGACTATGAATCGGCTAAACGCCAGGAAGACAAGCTCAGAGCACAAGTAAATAGCTTTAATAACAAGCTGTATTCACTTCAAGGCAACAGCACACAGTACAACACGCTTAAGCGTGATGTTGACTCAAGTGGCTCACTATATAACGGCTTGCTTCAGCGACTTGAAGAGGTGGGTGTAGCCTCCTCTGCAAATGCCAATACCAGTAATATCACTATTATCGACCCTGCGCGTGAACCGCTTAAAAAATACCGCCCTAACCCAAAACTAAATATTTTAGTCGGCACATTAGCAGGATTGCTGCTAGGTCTAGGATTAGCGTTCTTGAGAGATTCACTTGACCAATCGATTAAGACACCTGATGACTTGCAAAAATTTACAGGATTGTCTGTATTAGGCTCGATACCAAAGCCTGACCGATCATCGAAGCGCAATCTTTCGCTGGCCTCTAAAATAGCGCCCAATAGCCAATTTGCAGAAGCTTATCGAATATTTGCTGCTAATATGAGATTTCAAAGCAATCAGGAGGAAGATCAGGTACTGCTAGTAACGAGCGCGTTAGAAGGTGAAGGTAAGAGCACCACTGCTTGCAATCTTGCCTGTGCCTATGCACAAATGGGCCTTAGGGTGTTATTGATTGATGCAGACTTACGTCTCCCGTCGATTCATAAGAAAATTGGTATACCGAACACCACTGGATTATCTGATTATCTTGGCAACGAAACTGATCTGGTCGGTATCACGCAAACGATTAAAGCGATAACTAACTTATTTGTCATTACTGCGGGGAATTATAAAGATGACCCAATGCGCATGTTAAGCAGTGAAAAAATGGCCTATTTAATCTCCCAAGCCTCACAGCGATTTGATTTTGTTATTATCGACTCAGCACCGGCATCGGGACTTGCAGAAACACTGGTTCTTTCATCGTTAGCGACTAGAACGCTTATTGTTACCGATGAAGCTAATATGAAAAATCAATCGGATCGTATTAAGCGCACAGTCGACTCGTTAAGTCGTATAAAGCAGAATGTTTGTGGCTTTCTGATCGTTAATGCCAAGGAAACCAATCAAGACCGCAAATACCATCACAAAGCACGTCGTCGCAGCTCGTCAAAGCGGCTTAGTCACGCATAGCATCCTTACGCTACCCCATATATTTGTGACGGGTTAACGATTATACTATTTGCTTTGATGGTACGTCGTTTACTCTGCAGTGGGTCACAGGAAATTTAAATGAATCTGAGATGGGTCTTTTGGACAGGATTATTAGCTTTTCTTGTCTTTTTCAGCGTGGTCTATTTCGGTATTAAATATGACTGGGTTGGCGGGTCTACCCCCAGCACTTCCACTAGCAATCAACTCAAAGAACTCAACTCGGATACTAAGCTTCACACTGAGGGCAGTCAGAAGGACCTAACTGAGCCTCCTTCAAGCGCCAACAAGGGGAATGGAGTCAGCCCTGAATTAATAGATGAAGCCGCCGTTGACGTTGAGGGTAACGCGCTGGGCTCTCCTAATTTAACTATCGAAGAGGTCGTCACTGCCTGTCAAAATGTATCGGAATCGATCGGAGTTCCCGAGGATAGAACGGAGCAAGCAGTTAGTGAATGTGTTGATAGAAATAGTCGACACCTAACAGCCGGTAACAAGACGGCTAGTCAGAGAGAAGTGATGATTAAAGAGCAGTGCCGCGTCGCCATCACACAAAAACAACTGCTCTCTGAAAATGAAATTAAAATGCTGGTCGATGAGTGTTTCGCCTCGATGACACGAAACTAGAAAGCGATACTCACTCTTTACTATTACGAGATAAATTGACCTTGTTTTTATCAGGCCAGCTGTTTATTTAAAAACAGCAAAAATCACTGTTTAAGCAATTTCAGTATATCTTCCAACTCTACAATATACTGCCGAATTAGTTGTTTAGATTGCTTAGTATCGTCTTCAGCCTCTTCACCATTGAGCTTTTGCCTAGCACCACTGATGGTGTAACCGTGCTCATACAGGAGACTTCTAATCTGACGAATCAGTAGTACGTCTTGTCGTTGATAATAACGTCGATTGCCACGACGCTTCATAGGCTTTAAATTTGGAAACTCCTGTTCCCAATAGCGAAGCACGTGTGATTTCACACCGCATAGCTCACTTACCTCACCAATGGTGAAGTATCGTTTTCCAGGTATCGGTGGAAGCTCTTGATTATTCGATGGTTCCAGCATAATTCTCTACCCGTTGTTTGAGTTTTTGACCGGGCCTGAAAGTAACCACGCGACGTGCGCTAACAGGAATCGCTTCTCCGGACTTTGGGTTTCTACCCGGACGTTGCTTTTTGTCGCGCAGTGTAAAGTTACCAAACCCTGACAATTTTACACCTTCGCCACGCTCAAGCGCTCCCCGTACTTCCTCAAAAAACATCTCTACAAGCTCTTTGGCTTCACGTTTATTTAAACCTAACTCATCAAATAAATGTTCGACCATTTCGGCTTTGGTCAATGTCATTGGTGTTGCTCCTAACTACGAGAATAGAGAATGCGTTAAGCGAATCCTGCGCTATGAGCGCAGCACTGCTCCTGTTTGTTTTTTCAGCAGTTGCACAATATGCTCGACATGCGAATTAATATCAGCATCTTCTAGAGTGCGTGAAAAGTCTTGGAAAATCAAGCCTAAAGCAAGGCTTTTTTGCTCAGCATCGACCCCCTTACCTGCGTACACATCAAATATACGATGCGAGATTAACTCGTCAATTCCCGAATTTTTAAGCACTGCCGAAACGTTTGCGCAGCTCACAGATTGATCAACGATCAATGCAATGTCACGACGAATTGACGGGAATTTAGAAAGCTTTTTATAAATTGGAAGTGACTTTTCAGAAACCGCCGCCAAATCTAACTCAAACAAGAAAACTGACTGCGATAGTCCAAAAGCTTTTTCCAAACGAGGATGCAAAGCTCCTACCCAACCAACCGCAGTATCACCTACCGAAATTTTAGCCGACTGTCCAGGATGCAAGCCGGGATGCTCTACCGCGGAAAAGTCGTAGGTGCAGCAAGTCGCCTCAGATAACAAACGCTCAACATCGCCTTTAATATCAAAAAAATCAACAGGCTCTGCTTTAGCACCCCAATACTCAGTATTACGCGCTCCTGTGATGACACCTGCGAGTTGTTTACGCTGTAAGATGCCACGGTCACTATTAACAAAGTTTAAACCGGTTTCAAACAAACGAACCCTTGTCTGCTGGCGATTCAAATTCTTTACTAAAGCAGGTAGCAAGCCTGACCACAAAGTGCTTCGCATAATGGCAAGCTCTTCTGAAATAGGGTTTGCTAGGCGAATCGGCTCGTGACTGGGGTTCAACATCTGCTCAATTTCAGCCGGCACAAAACTATAAGTGACGGCCTCACGATAACCCTTAGCCACTAATAACTGGCGCAGCACATCGTCATTTACTTGTGTCTCAAGTTTGCGTGCGATGCGTGGCGCCATAGGACGCAAGCGAGAAGGGATTTTGTCATAACCATACACGCGCGCAATCTCTTCAATCAAATCAACTTCGCGTGAAATATCAAAACGAAATACCGGCGGCACTACTGACCACGAAGCCTCAGCCGCATTAACAGCACAACCTAAACGCTTAAGGATATCAGTGACTCGCGGCGCATCTACCGTAATGCCTAAGTGCCTAACAATATCGGATGCGTTTAAGGTTATCGCTGAACGCTCTAACAAATTAGGATTGCTCACCACATCATTGACCGCTGCAACCTCACCCCCGCAGATATCAACAATCAGCTGCGTCGCACGCTGTAGCGCTCGCTCTTGAAGGTCTGGAGAGACTCCACGCTCAAAACGGTGCGAGGCATCCGTGTGCAGGCCGTAGGTTCTCGATTTACCCATAATTTTCTCAGGCGTAAAAAAAGCCGCTTCGAGAAAAATATTCTGGGTGCTGTCTGTTACAGCGCTATTCATACCCCCCATAATGCCCGCAAGACCAATCGGACCCCCATGATCGGCGATAACTAAGGTGTCTTCTCGCAACTTAATGTCGCGACCATCTAGCAATGTTAAAGGCTCATCTTCGACAGCTTGGCGCACTTTAATGCCGCCGTTAAGTTTATCAAGGTCATAACCATGCATTGGCTGACCAAGCTCAACTAGTACGTAATTTGTGACATCAACCACAGGACCTAGGCTACGGATGTCGGCACGGCGTAGTTTTTCCACCATCCAAAGCGGCGTTGGCACCGTTACATTCACATTACGAATAATGCGACCGACAAAGCGTTGACAAGCCTCTTTTGCCTCGATGTCGATAGGGAACATATCATCTAAAACTACCGCAACGCGCTTAATTTCAGGCTCAGTCACCGCGGTTTGAGTCAACACTCCAACTTCGCGTGCGATACCAGCAATACTTAAGCAGTCAGCACGATTAGGCGTGGCATCAAGCTCAAGCACTACGTCATCAAGCATTAGGTAATCGCGAATATCAGTCCCTACCGGCGCATCGGGTGCCAGCTCAAACAAACCATCAGCGCTGTCTGAGAGTCCCAATTCACGTGCAGAGCACAGCATGCCTTGAGATAATTCACCGCGCAGTTTTGATTTTTTAATTTTAAAATCAGACCCGTCACTCGATTCAAGCACCGCACCAATCATTGCCAATGGCGCCTTCAAACCGGCTCTTGCGTTAGGCGCGCCGCAAACAATTTGAATAAGCTCAGCATCACCACAGCTTACTTGGCAAATCTTTAGCTTATCGGCCCCCGGGTGTTTTTCTACACTGACAATTTCTGCGACCACAACTTTACTGAACTTACCCGCAACCGGCTCAATGCCATCTAACTCGACCCCTGCCATCGTTAATTGACTACCAATTTCGGAGGCATCAATTGCAGGGTTAACCCATTCACGCAGCCACTTTTCACTGACTTTCATTTGTTTATCCCCTTAGCTGAACTGTTGCAGAAAGCGAGTATCATTATCAAATAAGATACGCAAATCATCGATACCATAACGCAGCATCGCCAAACGCTCTACACCAAAACCAAAGGCAAAGCCTGAATATTTGTCGGGATCTACGCCTGTATGTTTAAGTACTTCAGGGTGCACCATGCCGCAGCCCATCACCTCTAACCAACCCGTGTGGCTACACACCTTACAGCCCTCACCCGAACACAGAACGCATTGGATATCCGTTTCAGCCGATGGCTCAGTAAACGGAAAGTAAGAGGCTCGAAAACGCGTTGGTATTTCGTCAACCTCAAAAAATGCTTTAAAAAAGGCATCTAATACACCCTTCAAGTCAGCAAATGTTACATCCTTGTCGACCATCAAGCCTTCAACTTGATGGAACATTGGGCTGTGAGTGATATCAGAGTCACATCGATACACTCGACCCGGCGCGATAACACGGTAAGGCGGCTCATTGTCTTCCATCGTATGAATTTGTACTGAAGAGGTATGTGTCCGCAGCAGTAAGCCATCATCAAAATAAAACGTATCGTGCATTGCACGTGCTGGGTGATGTTCTGGGACGTTAAGCGCTGTAAAATTATGAAAATCGTCTTCGATTTCAGGGCCTTCAACCACGTCAAAACCGAGCTGCGCGAAGATCGCTTCAATTCGTTTAATCGTCTGCGTAATGGGATGCAAGCTCCCTTTTTCAGCCTCTCGTCCTGGCAACGTCACATCCACACTTTCGGCCGCCAACCGATCGTTCAATGCTGCTTCTTGCAATGCCGCTTTGCGAGCGTCTAACGCCGCTGACAGTGACTGCTTAGCTTTATTAATCTCCTGACCCGCTTCACGACGCTCTTCTGGCGGTAACTGGCCCAGCTGCTTCAACTGATCGGTTAAAATCCCTTTTTTGCCCATGTAATGCACACGCACTTCGTCCAGCGCGATCAAATCCGCGGCCAAATCAACGTCTTTAAGTGCTTGCCCCATGAGTTCCAGTAATTGTTTCACAGAAAAAACTCCAGTCACTTCTATTTCGTGAAGAGGTGCCTGTAAAGACACCCTAATATTTAAAACTAAAAAAGCGGGGAAAGGCTGAACCTTTCCCCGCTTTTAATCATTAACCTTAATTTAAGCGCTAATGAATCAGATCGATAAAGAAACTACGATCTAGGATTCAATGAATCCAATCAAGCAGCGAGGGCAGCTTTTGCCTGCTCTGCTACTTTCTCAAATGCATCAATATCATGTACTGCTAAGTCAGCCAGCATTTTACGATCAACTTCAATACCTGCTTTATGAATACCATTCATTAAACGGCTATAAGAGATATCAAACATACGCGCTGCCGCATTGATACGAACAATCCACAGTCTACGGAATTGACGTTTCTTTTGACGACGGTCACGATAAGCATATTGACCTGCTTTTGTTACTGCCTGAGTAGCAACACGATAGACACGGCTTCTAGCACCGTAATAACCTTTTGCTTTTTTGAGGACTTTTTTGTGCTTTGCACGGGCTGTTACACCACGCTTAACTCTTGCCATGATTCATTCTCCTTATGCGTAGGGCATCATTTTACGAACTGAAGGGGTGTCGCATGCTTCCACGACATCGCCTTGACGTAGGTGACGTTTACGCTTAGAACTCTTCTTGGTCAGAATATGACGTAGGTGAGACTGCTTACACTTAAACGTGCCATTAGCACGCTTGCGGAATCGCTTTGCAGCACCGCTGTTGGTTTTCATCTTAGGCATCTTCATCTCCGTTGATAACGGTTAATCAAACATCCCTCAAGAGTGCCTTCCTTGAAGGGATGCGTATAAAACTATTGTACGCCTTTGTCTTTAGTAATGGGTGCCATTACCATGATCATCTGTCGACCTTCCATCTTTGGAAACTGCTCTACTGTCGCAATCTCTGCAAGATCTGCCTCTACACGTTTGAGCATAACCATGCCTAAATCACGATGAGCCATCTCACGGCCACGGAAACGTACCGTAACCTTAGTCTTGTCACCCGCTTCAAGAAACTTGACCATATTACGCAACTTAATATTGTAATCGCCAATATCCGTCACAGGACGAAATTTAATTTCTTTAACTTGGGTTTTCTTTTGCTTCTTTTTAGCGACACCTTTCTTCTTACTATTCTCGAACTTGAACTTACCAAAGTCCATAATCCGACAAACCGGAGGCTCGGCATTAGGTACAATTTCAACCAAATCCAGTGTTAGTGCTGCAGCTTGGGCCATTGCGTCTGTATATGACACAACACCTACATTTTCGCCTTCTGCATCAATCA
>ENA-ORXT01001592-ORXT01001592.1-marine-metagenome-genome-assembly--contig:-NODE-1592-length-29963-cov-182.408318_pt1 | contig 29963 bp, 19 predicted proteins | sample MGYA00237868_ERZ511482 | MGnify/ENA metagenome assembly ERZ511482 | reverse complement strand
ATAACCGCAAAGCTTCCTATTTCCAAACCTCGCTTGTAAGCTCCAGCGCAACCAGAATAGAAATTGCCCAAACCTGGGGTAGATTTACCACTCTTGCTAATATGACTTGGATCGAACCCTATGATAACTTCATTACTACATTCCTGCTTGACAAATATTTTATTGAAGTCCAACCAATTAAAATTCTTTTCGAATTGATAACGATAACTCTTCTCGTTTTTACCGCCTTGTCTACTAAGTTGTAGAAAATTTACGCGACCTCGCATCCCCAAAAATAACATCAGTATATGAATTATAAATTCTTTCCTTTTCTTATTATGCCCATTCATTTTACTTAATATTGTTCCTATCAGGATTCGTCCTGTAATAAATGCGTCTTGTGTAATCATTTTGTTGAAGCTTGTGATTACAGGTTGGCTTCTTTAGGCCAATTTACGCATTTATTTTTTTTACATATTTATAGCTACTTTTTTTACCGAACCATTGTAATATATAAAGACCAAATTATAGCGAAAAATGTATTCCCAAATAAAAAACCACATAATAAAGCTGGGGAATAAGGAGAGTAATTTTCAAGAAACATTCCAAATATGCAAGAATCGCAATTTGGCACGTATTTTTGATATTCATTTAACATTGAAAGAATAGCGAAAATTGCTATTGCAAAAATATAGAGCAATAATATGATGAACATGCATTCTTTAATACTATCAAAATTATTTACTATTTTTTTACGAGAACTATAAAAAATAAAAGTAACCAAAATTATATTTAAACAAATAATTGGTAGCCATCCAAAAATGAAGTAAGGATTAAAAGGCAATAAATATGTTATGATACTATTTAAATCACTATGATAATTTAGATGACTAATTTCTAATTTAAAATAGTGATAATCATAGTCATAATATAAATATGACTTGACAAATTTGTAAAATAAGTAAGTGCATCTGTTTAATAAATAAATACAAACTAAACTGACAACTACTTTAACTAATTTATTCTTCATAGATAATCACAGCAATTAATTACAATTAATTTCCAAAGGCTCGAATGAGCTTAATCTGAGTTTGACATCCATAAAATTTGGTCTTATAAAGTCACTTCTATAAACTTCTGCACTTCCATGATTATAATTAATAAATTCTGTAACTGATTTCATTAATCCCGACCACGTGACATCACCTATATCAAAATAATCTTCTATCGAACAAGTATCGTTCCATAAAAGCTTCATGAAAGGAGTAAGTTTGGCTCTACCAACAGCTATTGTGTAAAACTCCAAGTTACGATTATGTAATCTAATGTTCTCAGCAAAATTTATACAAGATTAAAATAAGTTAATAGACAACCTTTGCGGCATTTATGGAGATGCTTCAAAGACTGTTCGGTTTAATGCGCAACAGCAGCCTATTCACAAACTCTTTTACGGAAACATAAGAATATCAATTATTATTTAATCTTAACTTGTATAGTAGGGCTTAAGAAATATTCTCAACAAAATAATATTAAATGCAAACCAATATCCGAATAACATAAACCAAGTCAAAAATTTAAAATTAAATAATAAAAAGAGAATTGTAGTAAATATAGCTATTGAGAGAGAAATATTTGCAGCATTGTTAACACATAATTTATTTTTGCTATTATAAATATGAAACCATATTGAAAAAGGAACAAAGACTATTAATGAAAAGAAAGGAACAAATAAATTAGCTGCAGTTGGTCTTGCAAAGGCTTGGCCTTTTGTTCCAATTAAAAGAAGTGCAACATTTATTAAGACATATACCAAAAGGTATCTAATCGTCATATTTAATACACGCATATCACTTTTAAGGTCGAAGCTGTTTACAAGTTAATAAATTTGATGGTTCAATGTTTAAAATTTCTTCTCGAACCAAGTTCCAGCCTGGTCTATGAGTTATTTTTTGATCTACTGTGCCTTTATAAAAAGTTGCTAAATTTTCAATTAAACATAAACCGATCTTCGAGGATTGTATCCTCGAAGCCATACGATTGTAATACCAGCTCTGCTATGGTCTAATCTTTTTATTGTTAAGCTAAGTGGATTACTGGTGTTTCAATCGTATTACTCTGAAGTTACAAACTTCAGATATCGGTTAAACTTCAGGAGTATTTTTTCTTACTCTCCAAAATTTATCACCCCAATTTCTATATAACATTCGGAAATCAATGTCATTAAGATAAGCTTCATCTATCTTAATTTCATAATCTTTAAAAAATTCGAAAACATTATCAGCAATTAACTTAAGTCTTTCTTCCAAATGCCTTACGTAACAATAAATTTTATCAGAATTCTCCTCTCCAACGCCAAGCATTAGCAATGCACCGTTAGCGTGATCAGCAGCAATTGGTATAATATGCTCATTAAAAGTTGCTAAATCTTCTTCATATTCTAAATTTAGAGAGATAGATAATTGATCTTTCAAATTTTCTAATTCGAAAAATTGATCAATAATAATATTGCGAATTACTGGATGTGTGTAAAATCCAAATGTCTCAACATTTCCATCTTGGGTATATGCGAATCTAAAATAATTGCCTACTGTTGATAAATCATAATTATCGTGAAAAACTTTGAACATGGATGGTAATTTCAACCAGTTCATTTCTATTCTCGACCAATCAGGTTTATTTTTCTGAGGCGACATTATTTGCAATGCATTCATCATAAAACATTAAAATTGTAAACTATTGTAAAAATCCTTCATACTGTCATTTATGACACTCTCTCCTCCTGTATGCCCTACTCTTCCACCTGATCTATTATGAATATTGGAAGGTACTGGAATAAGATTTCGACCATCTTCATGATGATGCCATGTACTTTCAATCCAATTATTGTCTTTATTTAAAATTTCAATTCTACCATCTGGTATTTTTGTTCCATCTGGTCTAAGTCCAGTTCTTGTTTATCCTGGATGAGCTTGCTTGATCCATCTATTCGCATCAGCAATGTCCGTTCCATTGCTTCCTCCCAAAGTTAACTTATTACTTGATGGCAAATTTCCAGGTCCAATGACATCTGGATTATAAGTTATTTTTCCAACACCATTCATTTCAGGTATAAACCTGATCAAATCCCCCCACACCCATCAATAAAGGCGTGAAAAGTAGCATTCTGTTGCACTTCAAATCCTGACAGTAAATTTATTTCTTGGCCAGCATCAAAGTGAACGATCGAATAGTTTAAAATTAAGCTGTTAGCCGTAATTATATTTTCAGCTTCTATGTAAGATACTTCTGATATTATATTTGTAATTATTTCCTCTACTGGACATTCCAGAATTTCAATATATGGGATATTCAGTCCAGCTATTGATTGATCCGAAATAACTCTGATATATAATATATCCCCTGGATTTTGATTTTGAATCTGTGTTCTTACAAAAATATCACCTCGTATAATGTCAGGCAGTCCGGCTAGAGGGTCTTCCCGATTACATGCTATAGGTGATAGGTTAAGACAATTCCCTCGGTAAACCTCTACTGCTATAGGGGCAAAGCTTGCTGTATGGATCACCATAGCTCCGCTCGCAGGTACAATTGCTGTATACCAAATATCTGATCCAAAATTTGAACTTAAGCCACAAGATGGCTGTGGGCTCGGATTAGATGATGGTGTCGCAAAAGCATAATCTTGGTTAATCCTCTCCCCCATACTTAAAGCTGTCGCCGTGCTACAAATATCATTATCAGCTAAGGGCGAACAAAATAAATAAGGATCAGAACCATAAGAACTCTGCAGCGCACGTACATATAGAATTTCTCCGGGTGATCGATTAATAATAGAAATACCAGTTTGGCTTCCAATAATAAAATTATCACAACTGAGAGATGTGAGTGCTCCACAAGCACCCTCGAATACCTCAAGATTTAAATTACGTAGTCCATCCCCGCCTCCATTAGCATGAATCGCCGAAAGAAAAATATGGCCAGATGCTGGTACTGTGATTTGATACCACGCATCAGCAGTTGAAGTAGTACATAGAGAATTAAACGATGGATTACTTTCAGGAGTGATAAAATGATTGGAGTATACTTTTGTGTCAGCACACTCGCTGATAAATGATAGAGGTATCGCAGTGCTACACACATCATTAGTCGAAGAGATAGGATAGATCAAGCAGAGATTAAAATCTACTTGAGAAAAGCCCTCACTGCCTTGGACTTGAATAAATAGTTCATCTCCTATGCTTAAGTTACTGAGCCTGACACTGAATGAAATATCTCCACAAGCTATATATTCTAACTGGTCGCACGACCCTTTATAAATTCTAAATATCGCACATGGCACGGATTCGCAAGAACTAAATTCTTTCCAGAGATTGACAATGATATCCGAGCTTTGTGTTACAGAAAAGGTATACCAAACGTCTTGGATCCCCTCAGGATAATTCGAACAGACTCCCTGAACTCCCGAAAAACTTGCTCCTGTATTATTCCCCGATACTGAAATACAACGATCATTCGCATCCATCGCTATTGCAGAGCTGCAATCATCATTCACTGGCTGAGCCAGTAACCCAAGAGACATCATGACTAGTAGTGAACATAGTAAGAATTTCATAATATGTACTTTTCTAATTGATTATGTTATGAGATTACTGCCCCCCACACCCATCTATAAAGGCATGAAAGACCGCACCCGCTTCCACTTCGAAGCCCGGATCAAGACTGATCATCATACCCGCATCAAAAGTCACATTACTATTGATCAAGATGAGATCATTACCGGTTACACTTATATCTGCTTCCAAATCATAAACACCTTGAATTGGACTACTTACTATCTCAGTATCAGGACATGCTGAAGATGCACAGACTTGGAAGACCATTTCCTGATAAAAATACTTCATCGCAATGCGAACATAAATAGTCTCTCCTGGAACTCGATTTAACAAATCAAACTCAACAGGTGGACCATTAAATATATTTTCTTGACAATCTATCAGTAATAAATTATTACATCCACCACTAAATATTTCAGCTGCGTAAAATCCTGGAGATCTTAAGTTAGAAAGAGGTGATATCGAAAGATTAAGTTCGCCTGATTGCGGGACTACTGCGCTTAGCCAAACATCTTCGGGTTCAAACTCTTGATCCCCACAAGTAATAAATTGCGATGGTACTCCATCAGCATTCGCAAAGTGAGTAGAATGTGTCCCTAAGTTTAGACAAGTCGAGCTTAATTTTAATAAAGTAGCATTACTGCAATTATCGCCCTGCGGTACTGGATCAATCGCACAAAGATTAATATTACCTTGTTCTCTACTTCCTTCAGCGTATAAACGCATATAAAGCTGATCACCTGGAGTCTGACCAATCAATCGAATCGGAGTAAATTCATTTCCACATCCTATGCTGGTAAGATTCCCGCACGTTCCTTCATATAGTTCGACACGAGGATCAGCTACCTCACTGTTTTCATCAATTGCAATAATCACTTCACCAGAATTGGGGATAATGACAAAGGTCCAAATATCCTGGACATTTTCAGAGCAGTTTGATGAATCTGAAGAAGGACTCGCACCTGTAATATCAAATGCTTCTGGACTACATCCATTCTGAGTGACACCAAGTTCTAACGCAGTTGCACACTCATCGTTGATAGGTGGATTTGCTGCACAATTAGGCAATGCAATTAGAGCATCGAAAAAGGGATATCTTGAATTAGCTCCACAGTAATCAAAAAGTGGAAAATCAAAACCTGCAAGAATATCTATCGTATTTCCGTTCGCTGCAATATCAGTTACTGTAACCGTCATTGGTGATGAAGTCAGAGGAAAATACTCACCTAAAAGATAAAGCTCAATCACAGACCCATCAGTATAATAGTGTACTGTGAAATCTTGTGAAAAGGAATTAGTCAAAGGATCACATGCGCTTTGCACTCCAATATCAATAAGATCGATTCTACAAGTATAGACTGTTCTACCTTCGTCTTTTAAACAAATATCAAAGATCCCTGGGGAACCAGATTGTGTATCAAACACTTTAATATAGATAGTACTTCCGGCAATTTGATTTTCAAGTTGTATTCTTCCATCAGATTCATTAGAAGGAATCACTAGTCTATTACTACTGCATGCAATAGCTTGTAGGTTATTGCAAGACCCTTTATAAGCTTCAATTAAATTATTTGAAGCGCTATTCGTTTCTATTGTCAAATTACCCGAAGCTGGAATGATTGCTGTAAACCATACATCGTTAAAGTCAGCTACCCCAAATCCACATAAGGGTCTTGCTTCAGGGTTATTAGATGGTGTAGCGAAAGCATTGCTAAAGGTGTTGCAACTACCATCTACTGCTAACAAGATTGCATTTCCACAAAGATCATTAGATGGCTGTCCTTGTAAACATAATGATAGCATGGCCATAATAAGACTTAGAAATATCTTCATAATTATATCTTTTCAATTAATTCATAAGCAAGATCACTGCCCCCCACACCCATCAATAAAGGCATGGAATACAGCACCCGCTTCTACCTCAAAACCAGGATCAAGACTCACCATCATACCGGCATCAAACGTCACATCTGCGCCTGTCAATACTCTCGAAATAGAATTGATACTGATGTCCGCTTCATAGTCTCTGACATCTGGTATCTGATCGATGATCACATCTTGGTCTGGACAGCTTGATGTAGCACAAAAGGAAAATGTAATAGGTTGGAATTCATACCGAGACGCGACTCTCACGTACAAGTCATTGCCCGCTGTTAAGCCAGTCAGATTGATCTCTGCGTGACCATCAGCACTATTCATAACTGCACAGGTCGTGAATGGAGACTGACAACTTCCAGAGTAAACCTCCATGACGACATGAGAAGTGCCATATTCAACCTCCTCAGTTCTTAATGTGAGATCGCCAGAATTAGGCGAAATGACACTAAACCAGATATCATTACTTGACTCTCCAGGACCATTACAATCGATACTACCATTCTCAGCTTGCGCAAAATGGGTAGAATATACTGAAGTTACACAGCTGGAGGAAGTTAAGAAGCCTACGGCATCTGTACAGGTATCATTGATATGTGCTTCTGGCTCAATGGCGCACAGACCGAATTCTCCTTGCGAATAAGTATCAGAAGAATAAGCCAATACATAAAGCACTTCACCTGGCTGTCTACCTGAAAGGCGTATGCTTCTATCGTATAATCCGCAGTCTTCAATCCGATTTAGATTTCCGCAGACACCTTCGTATATTTCAAATGCCGGAAATACTTGTCCAGACTGCCAAGCATTAATAATAAGCTCTCCACTCTGAGGCACCTCTGCATAAAACCATATATCTTGAACATCATTACCATAACAAGTAAAATTCACTTCTGAAGAAAATGTTGCTCCAGTGTTATCGAATATAGCTTCTAAACAACCTCTCGTAACTGATAGCTCAAAAGCATTAACACATTCATCATTAACAACGGAATTAGCAATACAGGGAGACGGCGCTTGAATGGCATTTGAAAAAAAATAATAATCATAGCAATTACTACCACCTGTAAATGAAACATCTAATTGTAATGAGCTCCCACTAGCGGGTAAGCTCACTGATATCAATTGTGGGCTTGAAGAAATTGGATAAGTATTATTCAGCAGATTTAAGAAACTTGCTGATCCATCATCTCTGTAATGCACTAATAAATCAACATCATAAGTATTAGTCGCAGGATCACATGAGGACTCTGACACAATTTCAATCAAATCAATCTTACATATTTGAGTGTATCCAGCATCGGTAATACATATTTCAAAATCTCCATAATTAAAATCATAAGGACTTACCATTCTAATAAATATTTTTTCTCCAGGTGACCTGCTTTCTAATTCAATTTTACCATGATTGAGAGAATTTCCATTGATATCTTTTCTATCACTACAAGCTATAGGATTAAGCATCGCACAGTCTGCGCCTTCATAAACTTCCAGATAGACATCAGATAGACCATTTTGAACTTGAAATGATTCAATCGTCAAATTCCCAGATGATGGAACTGTAGCGGAGTACCAGACATCTTGAGTAGAATTATTTGATCCACAAAGTATACCTGGATAAGGATTGTCAGATGCAGTAGCATCAATATTGTCCGTCGTCATGCAAGTGCCAACTGGTATATCTTGCGCTCCTTCGCAAAAATTGTTACTAAGTTGAGTGGTACAAACTAAATAGGGCTTTAATAAATCAGTCAGAACTCTTAAATAGACAATTTCACCAGGAGTACGATTGATTAACTCTATTGTACTGCTGGAGTAAAGTAAAGTTTCACACTTCACCAGAGAAAATGCAACACAGGTTCCTTCGTATATCTCAACGTACCTTGTAAACTCAATATCTCCAGTTACAACTTGAGGTAGCTCCACGGATAAAGTTCCATTTGCATCTACCGTAAGTTGGTACCATAAATCATTGGTGGAATTATTATAACATGATTGTGGCTGTGTTAGTCCATTGTCATCTGTGGCTAAGTGATTGGAATATACTTTTGACATATCGCAAGAACCTGTAGAAGGTATGACGATCGCATTCTGACAGATGTCATTAGAAGTAGGTTCGGGATAGATGAGACAAAGATTAAAATCACCCTGATCATCATCATTAGTATCTTTCACTTGGATATATATGGTCTCTCCAACGGTCAAGCCAATGAGACGTGCACTCCTGTCATCGAATACACAAGCCTGAAAATTAAGCACACCACATGAGCCTGTATAGACTAATCCTGATGGCTGAATATCCGAATCGCCCCAGACATTCACGATGATGTCGTCGGTGCTGGTGGTGGTATGCTGAAACCATATATCCTGAGCCCCTTGCGTAAATGGCTCACAAAAACCTCCAGTGCCGGAGTGAGATGCCCCTAAATTATTAGCTGTAAAAGAGACACACATTTGATCAGGACTTAAGATAATCGCATCAACACAATCATCATTCACCACAGAGCCTGAATAACAATTAGCCTGCCGCTTGAATCCATTGTATACAAATAATCCAGCATCATCATAGCAGCCTGAGATGGGACTCATCTGTGGATAAATCTGTTGCCATCCAGTATTAGCAGGGATATTTTCTACAGTAATGACCATCGGACTTGGCAACAATGGATATAAAGAATCAATGAGATACAACCCTGTAGACTGTCCAGCAATATCTCTATAGTGGATGGTTAATTCCTGAGAATAAGTATTGGTAATGGGATCACATATAGATTGTCCAGTAGCCTCAACGGACTCAATTCTACAAGGAAATTGATTATATCCTTGCTCAGCGACACATATTTCAAATGACCCGAAGGCAATAAATTGATTCGAAGCTACTTTGATATAGTAAGTCTGCCCTGCAATCATATTTTCTCTTTCAATAATGGGCATGGCAAAATCTGATGCATTGCTGTTCTTGCTGTTAGAACACCCAAGAAGTGATAAACCAGAACAACTACCACTGTATAGCTCCATAGACATAGTAGATATTCCTCCACTTATACCATTCAATTCAATGGTAAAAACACCTGAAGGGGGAGCTACAATCGAAAACCAAATGTCATGGGCAGGATCAAAATTTTCACCACAATGCATAAAAGCTCGAGGATGATTAGATGCCGTCGCATCCACATTACTATAAGTCTGACAAGTACCATCCACCGCAAGCATGATCGCATTGTCACAGATGTCATTAGATGGCTGTGCTATGGCCAGCATTGACAGTAACAATAATGCCATTATCAATAGTGACTTAAGCTCAGCTTTCAAAGTCAAATAAATATGATCTATGAAAATAGACGATGTACCAGAATAGTCCAAATAATTGTAGTTAATAAAGTTCAAAAAATGAGGGTAAAGTCAATAACTTCTTTAAGCTAACGGAGCGAAAGGTTTAAACATAATAAAAATTGTGGTTCTACTCTCATGAATTGACAACTATAACAATGATCTTCAATCAATTAGTGCGTACATAGGATATCCCACAAAAGTGGAATAGCTTATCCATTCTGTTCACTTGAAAAACACTTGAGTCTGCTTCAATTTCGATTGCAGAAGCACATTCATCATCTTACATCTCTGTAGTTGCAAACTTTAGAGTTCGGTGAAATATATCTTCGATTTTTGTATTCTCTAAGCCATACGATTGTCATGCCAGATCTGCTTAGGTCAAATCTTTTTTTGCTAAGCTATGTGGCTTACCTGTGTTTCAATCCGTATTTCTCTGAAGTTGCAAACTTCAGAGATCAGGTGCACATCTAAAAAAGGTAAATTGAATTTACATCGTATATCCATGGCTAATTCATTTAATTAGAGAACCCATTTGATTGGGCTTACGCATCTTAATATGTCCATAAATACTTCTTTCAGGCGATCTACCCTCTACCCTGCTGCAATATGGACCACATGTACCTTAACGACCTATTACTATCTAAAATAACGGGGCAGCTCTATAGTATAAAGTTTATCTATAAATGATGATAGCACAGAGGCGTCATCTCGTATACAAGTCATTACTATCATGTCGTCCTATCATCCTAATATATCTTTTCATTCCGATAGCCGATTGTCTAAACGTAGCCCTTGCAGTCGTACCGACAAGTAGAATAATGTACTGACTCTTTATTCACTATTAGTTGTCATCGCACGAAATAAAGAAGTTTTAAAAAAATTATAGCCAACCATAAATAGATTTAATCATTTGATTATCAGTGAGTAAGCCTAAGATAATTGGATCCAGTTTTAAATTTTTTTGCGATTTTTCAATAAAAAAATCTGCGTCAGTGCCACGAATTCACTCTTTGGTCCATAATAGATATGAATACTATAACTTAAAAACCTAAAGTAAAAGACTTATGAAACAATTAATCAAACTAATAACTACTGTAACATTTATGTGTGGGTTCTACGGGATATCAAATGCACAATCCTGTGAACTACAATGTAAGCCACTATTCGATATTAACATTGAGGACAATAATGAAGCTCAAGTTATCTTAGATGATCTTGTAAGCAGTGACTGCAATGTCGAGATCAATTTTTCCATCACATCACTTGATGGCGAGGTCGTATTTAGCACTACTGATCCTGAGACAGGATGGACAGTGACAGAGGACCACGTGGGATCAAAATTTATCTACAAATTAGAAAATGAGGAAACTGAAAATACATGCCAGGGTAAGATAATAGTGCATAGTGAGGACCAAGATGTGGCTATCAATGAAAATTGTGACCCTGATTGTCTAGGCGGCATCGCATTAGAGTATTTCGATGAAGAGATCAAAGTATTTATAGGAGACGTCCTGCTAAGCCCCTGCTCCGCAGAATTTGAGTTTACCATTACAGATGATTCAGGAGCAACAGTGCATAACACGACAGATCGCCAAGAACCCTGGACTGTGCAGCAAATTCATGCGGGACGCACCTTTGACTTTGTCATAGAGCGTACGGAGAATGGAAGTACTTGCGCAGGGCAAATTCAGATTAGCCAGTTTGTAGCTACTGACTGTAGTGAGCAGCCTGTCGACTTAAGCCAATTTGAGATTCCAGCTACAATGGACTTTACTGGAGAGTCTCAGGGCCAGGTGCTGTATAGTCTTGCTCAACAATATGATAATGCCTTGGAGGACCTACTTATATCACAGGGAGTATCAGGCGTCAGTCGTAATTACGAATGGACTTATGAGGAAGACGCTGTCTTCGAAGGAGGCGCTCTCAATCTGCAAAGGAACATTACTGTCTTAGATTGGTGTACTCAGAATACCATAACAAGAAGCCAATTTGTATCCATTGTGAATCCTATGACCCTGGCTGTCTTAGATATTTTATTTGGACAGACTAATAAACCCGTGTCAATCTCCTCCATATTATTAGAAAATGAAATAAATCAATCTACTACATTGCAAATAGATGGTTCTCAGAATCTTGGTGCCGCAGTGAAGGCAACGATAGAAAGTCAAGCATGGGAGAATAAAAATGTTTCACTTAAAATCGTTAAAGAAGAAGACTGCAAAGTAGGATTAAGTGTCACAGATATGGTGCAGATTGTAAATCATGTGTTGGGCAATAAAAAACTAAAAGATAACAGCTCTTTTCTGGCAGCTGACTTTAATAGTGATGGAAGCGTGACTGCTACTGACTTAGTCGGTATGCTCAATGTCATGCTCGATAAAACAGCGTGTGGCCCGCAAAACAATTGGAGATTCTTTAAGAATGATATCAATCAGGCTGACTTATCCATGCTATCGTCTCCTTCAGCTTTAGAGCCTTACGAGTTACGCTACGAGGTAAAAGATGACGTGGATACACCTATCAACATTACGGCTATTAAAAAAGGAGATGTGAATCACAGTGCGCTTGATAAAAAGGCCCTGAACAGATCTTTCTCATCAGAATTAATGATAACAGACATCGACATTAAAGCGGGACAAACTTATGAAATACCTATTAATCTGACTGATGCTACTACTATTGTGGCAGGCGACGTATCCATAGGTCAAAATAGAAACTTAGAGGTCATTGGATTTAAATCAGAGTATGCTGATATCAGCCAGTCCGACTACCGTACAGATGAGAATGAAGCTCACCTATTAATCTACAAGATGGCTCAAGTAAATGTGCCAAGCGATGAAGCCCTATTTTCAATCGTAATAAAAAGTCAAGTCAATGGCAAATTGAGCGAGATACTATCGACTGACGATTTATCAATTGATTTATACAGTTCAGTTGAAGCTGGTGCAGGTGAGCTATATAATGTTAGGTTTTCGGAAAATGAAAATCAGTCATCATCTATCGAAGCTGGATATACTGTATATAACAATGGGGTCAATGTACTAATCGAATCCAATCAAGAATCTGCAGCAATTCAATCTGTTGCGATGTATAATATGGCTGGTCAAGAATTATACACACAGCAAAACATCAATGCGTATAATGTGACTCTACCAAAAAATCAAATGGAAGGAATTGTCGCTTATCGCGTCATCAATGAGAATGGAGTCGTTCATACAGGTAAATTATTTCTTTAATAGATATCGACGCGAGATGTGTTCTATATTTATTTAAACATCACAAGAATAAAAGTAAGAGTGAAGAAATTTGCTCTTACTTTTTCTTAGCTCAAAGTAATAGCTTCAAAATACTGAGTGATATAAAAATAATAAAGGATAAAAACTTAAATTAAATGTTCAAAGTTTTTTCCACTTAATAAATAAATAGGATCATTAAACTTTTGACTGTGATAATGGATTTCCATTCCAAATACCACCACAATCATTATGATAAATTTAATTTTTATACTGCTTTTCGTGTTAATCTGTGCCTGCGAAGAAGAGTATTTGATCAGTACCAACATAGAAGAGGGAAATACAAATTCTACGACTGAATTAGTGAAAAGCATTAAGCCAGCCAAAACAGTTTCGCTCATTATCAAATTCTGATTAAGCAATTTAAAAATCCGTAAATTCCAATAATCAAGATCACCCCTTCTCCCGATTCAAGCCCAAAGCCCTCAACATCCACCGCGCTAACGGCTTCTCAGCATCCCGCTTTCTCAAATCCAGATACCACCCAATCTTCTTCAGAATCGGAATCTTATGGGCTTCTACAAATTCAATCAAGGTTCCATCAGGGTCTTCGATGTAGGAGAAATGACCTGCGGCCTCGCCCATATCAAAGCTATCGCTGCTGTCCACTGTGAAGGGATGTCCATGTGATGCGCAAAGAGACTTCATAGCTGCCATGCCTTGGACATCATAGCAGAGATGGATGTAGCCTAAGTCTCCCCAGTAGCGATCTGCAAATATCTTACGGGGTGTGCGGTCGATGGCTTGGACCAGCTCGATCTGACTACTGCCGATCCACTCGCTGAATGGGCCGCGTCTTGGCTGACTGTGAGCCAGTAAGACTCGCCTGTATGTTTCACTGCCTCCTGGCAAGCATGCGAAGTCTTCACAGGCTGCTGTCTGATCAAAGATGACTGTATCGTAACCGAGTATGGCTTTGTAAAACTGTAGAGACTTGTCCATATCTGAGACACCTATAGTACATCCATAAATGCCTCCCGTACTCACTTTACTTTTTGTAAACCAGTCTTGACTGGGGACGACATCCACGATATTTCCATGGGGATCCTTGACGTAAAAATGTTCTGCTCCGTCAGGTCTTTTGATAGGCTCACAAAGCACATCACATGACAGAGATTTTAAATGATTATATGTTTTTTTGATATCATCGCTTTTTACTGAAGCGATGCAGATACCCAAATCTCCTATGCTGACCTGATGTTTTGGAGCTTCGGGGGTACGGCTGGTATACTGCCATATCTCTATACCACCGCCGCCTCTCATACTCATGGCTAAGACTGCATGTCTATCATGAGGCTGACCGCCAGTATAGGGAAGCATGAGAGCAGCCGTAGCCGCTTCATCAAAAATCGGAATGTCTATCTGAAATGCTTTTCTATACCACGCCCATGTCTTGTAAGTGTCAGGATTACCTATGCCTATTTGCTGAATGCCGCCTATGATGGGTTTGCTCATAGATTAATCATAAAGTGACAGAGGCTAGCTGCGCCGCTTCTTTATTATAATCACCGTTTTTTAATTTGTCCGCGATTTTTTGAAAGGCATCGAGTGTGATGTCGATATCCTCAAATGTATGCGTCGACGTCGGGATCAATCTCAATAATATCATTCCCTTAGGGATCACAGGATATACCACGATAGAACAAAAAATATTAAAATTATCACGCATGTCCTGTACCAAGGCCATCGCCTCTTCTACTGAGCCATGCATGTAGACAGGTGTCACACAGCTATTAGTCATGCCGATATCGAGACCTCTTTCTTTTAAGCCGGTTTGAAGTTTATTGACATTCTCCCAAAGTTTATCCTTAAGCTCGGGCATGCGCTTCATCATATCTAGCCGTTTCTTCGCTCCGACGACTATCGGCATGGGCACTGACTTAGCATAGATCTGAGATCTGATGTTGTATTTTAAATATTGGATGATCTCCTTATCTCCTGCAAGGAAGGCTCCGATACTGGCAAAGGACTTAGCAAATGTCGCAAAGTATAAGTCGATGTCATCCTGTACATCCTGCTCCTCCCCTGCACCCGCTCCCGTCTCTCCTAACGTGCCAAACCCATGTGCGTCATCGACGAAGAATCTGAAGTCAAACTCCTTTTTCAATGCTACGATTTCTTTTAGCTTGCCCTGATCTCCGCGCATCCCAAATACACCTTCTGAGATGACTAAGATACCTCCTTGCGTCCCTTCGACCAGTCTCTTAGCTCTGGTCAGGCACTTCGCTAAGCTCTCTATATTATTATGCTCAAAGGCAAATCGTTTGCCCAAATGCATCCTCACGCCATCTACGATACACGCATGACATTCACTGTCATAGACAATCACATCGTGGCGGTCTACAAGAGCATCCACTGCCGACATGATCCCTTGGTATCCAAAGTTGAGTAGTAATGCTGCCTCCTTAGATTCAAATTCAGCAAGTTCTTCTTCTAATGCGTCATGATGATCTGTATTGCCAGACATCATACGAGATCCCATAGGATATGCCAATCCCCACTCAGCAGTCGCCTGAGTATCTGTTTCCCTGACCTCAGGATGATTCCCAAGACCTAAGTAGTTATTGACACTCCAGCAGATGATCTCTCGACCATTGAATTGCATTCGGCTCGCGAGTTCTCCAGTCAGTTTTGGAAAAATCCAGTAACCTTCTGCTACATCAGCGTATTTCCCAAGAGGCCCAGGATTGTTTTTTCTTTTTTCAAAAATATCCATCTCATACTATATTAGTGCTCTAAACTAATGCTTTAAAGAGATACACATCATTCTTTATGTTAATCTTTTACTTGGATGTTAGCTTAATTGCCGCCAGATTTCACTTTAGTGAAATTAGCATTGAGCTCTTTATATCTCCTTTAATAAGGAAGACTTTGCAGGTTTATACAAGAAAATTTTTATTTATATCGTATGAATTATTTCAAAAATAAGTAGATGTTCCTCTTTCCATAGGGGAATATCAAGGAATGAAGATTAATGGTAAATATACGTTCAATGATATTCTCATTAGTCCCATCGGAGCGACCTTGCAGCTATTCTTACACGTATTAGTAAGTCCTTGGCAATCAAAATTCATAGTATTAGTTTATGCTAATTTTGATATGATCTACATCGGTGAAGATGACATTCCCATACACATCCTACAAATAATCATACTTGACAAATCACATCAAAGACAAGTTATTGAAATGTTAAGTCGAAAATTTTAAAGCTTCATACCTTTTGTTACAATCCCAGTTCTGCTATATTGGAGGCTATTCAAACCAATAATAGTATAAACGTCCATGACGTGGATAATTAAACTGTAAATCTTCAGCATATGAAATATATGATATATGTGGTGATCTTTATGATCGCAAACTACACCACACAAGCGCAAGAGACCAAGACTGTCAAGTCTCCTTCTGGAGCAACTATAGCCGTTCAAGCTCCAGCAGAGGTCAAAAAAGCGGTAGAAACTCACAGCTACGACTACAATAAGGCAATCCAAGATGGAGCCACATCTGTAGAAGAAAAAGTCATAGAATGGAGAAGAGACTTTCACGAATTCCCAGAACTATCCAACAGAGAATTTAAGACAGCAGATAAAATAGCTCTTAAACTAAGAGGCATGGGACTCACAGTAGATCAAGGCATGGCGATCACAGGAGTGGTAGCTGTACTCGATACAGGTAAAGAAGGCCCGACTGTAGGCCTGAGGGCAGATACAGATGCACTGCCTGTAGAAGAAAGAGTCGATATTCCTTTCAGGTCCAGAGAAAAGGGGAAATACTTAGGAGAAGAAGTCGGCGTCATGCATGCCTGTGGTCACGATACACATATTGCTATGCTATTAGGCGCAGCAGAAGTATTGACTAAGATGAAAAGTGAACTGGTCGGTAAGATCGTATTCGTATTCCAGCCAGCAGAGGAAGGTGCGCCTCCAGGAGAAGAAGGTGGTGCTAAGCTTATGGTAAAGGAAGGACTTATAGAAAAGTATGGCATCGATGTCATGTTTGGCCAGCACATCAGCTCAGGTCTCGATGTCGGTAAGATCATGTATAAAGCAGGTGGTATCATGGCTGCAGCAGACAGATTTGAAATCACGGTAAACGGGAAGCAGACTCATGGCGCTAGACCTTGGGGAGGTGTGGATCCGATCACGGTATCAGCTCAGATTATCATGGGTCTTCAGACGATCGTCAGTCGTCAGACAGAACTCACTAAAGAGGCAGCAGTCATCAGCGTCGGTAAGATGACAGCGGGTGTCAGAAATAACATCATACCTGAACAAGCTACCATGGTAGGCACCATCAGAACACTTGATGTAGAAATGCAAGACATCATCCATGCAAAAATCGAAAAAACAGCAAAACTCATTGCGGAAAGCGCTGGAGCGACAGCCGAAGTCAAAATAGATAAATATGCTCCTGTCACTTTCAATCACTTGAATTTGACAAAGCAGATGATACCATCTTTCTATACGGCTATCGGTGAGGATAATGTCATCATTACTCCAGCAGTGACTGGTGCAGAAGACTTTGCTTTCTTTGCAGAGCAGATCCCTTCATTGTATTATTTCGTCGGTGGTAAGCCACTGGATGTGAGTCCCATCGATGCTGCACCACATCATACTCCAGATTTCTATATAGATGAGTCAGGTATGATTGCTGGTGTCAAAGCTATTTCACAATTAGCTGTAGATTATCTTAATAACTCTATGATGGCTACGGCGGCAGGGGGAGAATAATATGCTGATGCGATCAGAATAAGTACATGATAGAAGATAATATTAAAGGTAAGACGGTCCTTATCACAGGTGGATCCAGAGGTATAGGGAGAGCCATCTCTGAAAGATTTGCTGGTCTCGGGGCGACTTGTGTAGTCGTATATCGGTCTAAAAAGGAGATTGCAGAAAAGCTAATTAGAGAACTATCAGGAGACGGGCATCGCAGCATCCAGGCAGATGTAGCTGATCCTGAAGCAGCAAAGACTCTAATTAAATCTGTAATTGAGTTCCATGGCAGTATTGATATATTAATAAATAATGCTGGTGTCGGCTCCCATCATCCTGTCAATGAAGTAAACTATGAAGCATGGCAGCAGCACTGGCAAAGGATATTATCCCTAAACTTAATGGCAGGGGCAAATCTGAGTCACTTAGTGTCTCAGCATATGATGGAAAGAAAAGAAGGCTGTATCATCAGTGTCACTTCCAGAGGCGCATTCAGAGGTGAGCCGCTTCAGCCTGCATATGGCGCGAGTAAGGCTGCTATGAATTCTTTGACCCAATCACTTGCCTTCTCCCTGGCACCATATAATATATTCGTGGGAGCTGTAGCCCCTGGATTCGTAGAGACAGACATGGCCAAAGAAAGATTAGAAGGACCACGTGGTGAAGGCATCAAATCACAATCACCTATGAACCGTGTGGCTCAGCCAGATGAGGTAGCTCAAGCTGTCGTGCTGATGGCTTCCAGTCCGATATGGATGACAGGAGGTATATTTGATGTGAATGGTGCCTCTTACTTCAGGACCTGACTTATTATAAGACTTGACAGATCGTAAGTGTCATCCGATATGATGCAATATTCTCTATACATGACAAAGGGGAAAATGCTTATTTCTTTGCTAATTTCTTATAATCACTGATCTCTCCACCAGGAAACGCTTCACTTTCTAATACATCTATGCGGCTTCGAAATTCGATTTTTTGTAATCTGAATTTATCGTTATTGGCATTAGTCATAGGTAGTACATTAACCTGAATCGCAATTCTACCTCGCTGATCGTACCAGGTGTAGTCATATCCATTATCTCCAAGTTCTGCTTCTTCGGCTCCCAGATAATCCCATGTACCTCGCTTAGATCCTATTGACTGAGCATAAGTTTTGACCATTTTATTGAGATCTTGTGCTTTTACTTCCTTCTTGTCGAAGAATTGATTCATGATGACTTTATCACGATCCGTCTTAAGTGCGGTGATGATTAAGTCTGCATATTCTTTAGCAGTGGCCGCAGATTCAAATGCTAAGTCACTGACTGGCTTAGACTTAGTGTCTGAAGTACAAGCTACAGCAAAAATGATTAAGCATACGAAAAATGAAATCTGTCTGATTATGTTCATGTTTATTTTTTAAAGACCGCAAATATGCACAGTTTTTGTGAATATTGAATTGCTGGTTTACCCTAAGTGTATAAATAAATAATTGCTGCTTCTGGTTTACTCAACCATCTGTATAACATATACTTAACTAAAAAGACAGAGACTCTGAGAGTCTCTGTCCTTAATAAAACCTTAATCGAAAGAACTATAGTAAATAGTCGTAAGGATCTTTCAGTCCCTACTTTATTAGAATCATCCGCTTAGATGATTTTTCTGTGGCTGTGATCAGCTCATAGTAAACCAGCCCTTTAGTATCCAGATCATTCTGCATGATTCTTAATTCATTCATACCTGAAAGACCCTGATCCTTCTTACTTAGAAGTAACACGCCATCTACACTGAAGAATCTCATCTCGTAATCCATCGCTTGTGGTAAGCTGAATGATATCATCGTACTTTCTGACCACGGATTAGGCTTATTCTGATAGAGCTTAATGTCCTCATAAGTATCTATGAGTCGAGCATCTATGTCAAATACATCTTGCGTGCTGTATGCCTGAGCAGAAAGAATCTTAGATCCAAGATTAAGCCTGTATTTACGAGCTCCTGAGTGCTTGAAGACCAGGCTAAATAATAACTCTTCTTCTCCAGCTGATACGCCGCCGATCTTATCATAACTCACTGTGATCTGACCTTCATCTATATATCTAAGTCCCAGATTCTCCTCAGTCATATCCAGTACAGAGGATTCGACTCTATCGAAAGTCAAGTCATCAGACTCTACTCCAAGTGTAAACTGGAATCCTTCTATATCCATGAAGTCTTCTGCTGTGAAGTCATATCTTAACTCTTCTCCTATGATATGTGGCGTGACATCCAGTGTCAGTACTTGGTTACTTGTTCTGACTTCTGCTCTTCTCAGCATATTAGGATCAGATGACATATTGACATCACCCATTTTCACACCGATAAAATTAATCGCCATATTCCTTTCTAATTCTTGAATCATATACTCCTGAGGATAATTCTCAGCCAATGGATTCAGAGGATCTAAGAACTGGTAAGCAGCATCCACCATTTTCCATGAAGGCACATTAGGAAATTCGTCATAGTAAGCTAATAAGAGCTTTCTCATCTCGATCAAATCAAGCGCAGATAGAGTCCCTGACCCATTTACATCTGCTGCAATCATCTTATATGGAGAATCTAACTCTACCAGCCCAAGAATATGTTTCTGCATCAATATGATGTCCAATGTACTTAAGCCATTCAAGTGATTATCATTTTTCTCTGGCTTTAGGATGTACTGATTACCCATCATCATTTCTGGGAATGCATAGATACCATTCTCATCTGTTACATAATTCTCTGTTTCTGTACCAATTAATGCGACTGAAGTGCTTTCGACTCCTTCGCCTTCTTCTGTGATAATTCTACCAGCAATATTAGGATTGCTTGGAGCAAAATTTGTACAGAAACCAGTCGGATCTAATACTGTCTGGATTGCAAAACAAGCTTCTCTGAATGCCGTATCTCTCACACCATCATTATTAGAATCACCTATATCGAAGATGAATAATGTAATCTGAATATCTCCTACATTAGTACAGCCATAAGTCCTAAGCGTATCTGTCGGATCAGCTGAGAATGCCGCAGTGATTGTCGGCATCCCCGCACAAGAACTCTCTCCGAAACAAACGATATCAAAAATATTGAATGTCGTAGATGGCGGATTATTATCCTCAATATTCTGGACTAACTTTTTACACTCAAATAGTGGACCTGTACCCAGTGTGCCTACCGTAATGGTAAATGTAGTAGGCGTCCCTGTACAATCATCTCCTAATCCAAGGTTATCTATACCATTAGGTCCAAAATTATATGGCGTCACAGTAATCGTAGCCCTAACATCTGTAGCACTATTATTCATTGCCGTGAAAGATGCTATATTTCCATTACCTGAAGCTGGCAGACCTATACTTGTCGCCGTATTAGTCCATGTATAAGCTGTGCCTGCGCTGCCGGAGAAATTACCGACCACCACTTGATCACCTGCACAGACCGAAAGATCATTAACAGCATTTACAGTAGGAGCTGAAAAGATAGTCAAATTGACTTCATCAGATCCTCCCATACATCCCCCATTACCTCCACCCGCCATGGTGTAGACTAATGTAACAGTACCTCCTATTTCACCAGGTGCTGGCGTATAGACATTGCCATTGAATGTTCCCATTCCGCCTGCATAAGTACCTCCCGCAGGAGTCGGACTAAAGGTAGCAGTTTCGTCATGACATATCGTTTGGTCAGGACCAGCATTGACAGCAGCATTAGGTGTGAAGTTAATCACAACCATATCTCTGACCACAGTACATGGACTGATATTGCCTCTATTCCTGAGAGTCAATGTCACTGATCCTGCATCCTTTTCTGCCTGTGTAGGCGTATATGTCGCATTTAGACTATTACGATTAGGGTTAAAGCTTCCCGCTCCACCTTCCCATCTTCCGATTACCACTTGTCCAGTGACTGACCCTGCTAAGGCTACTGTACTCACATCTTCACACACGGTTTGATCTGGTCCTGCATTAACATTGACACCGGGAGCGATTGTGATCGTCACCATATCATCTGTACTTGGACAAGGTCCTCCAGGATCGTCTGAACTTAATGTTAATGTCAGTGTACCAGCGTTTATTTCAACTGGATTAGGCGTATATACTGCATTGAGTGCATTACGATTAGGTGCAAATGTACCTAAGCCACCGACCCAAGATCCTGTAGTCACAAGACCCGTGATAACTCCCGCTAATGTCACTTGAGCATCATCTGCACACACTGTGATATCTGCACCAGCATTAACTGAGACAGCTCGATTAATATTGATCACCACTTGATCATCCATCGCAGGACATGCAGCTATTGCAGCAGATCTTAATGTCAATGTGATTGTACCTGCATTGATCTCTGCTTGTGTAGGCGTATACATGGCATTCAGCGAATTTCTATCTGGTGTAAATGTGCCTGCTCCACCTACCCACATTGCTGTGGTCACTGTACCAGCTAATGTACCAGCTAAAGTCACTGTAGAGTCATCACCACATACTGTCTGATTTGGACCAGCATTCACTGTCACTCTTGAAATACTGATGGTGACTTGATCTTCCACTCTTGGACAAGGTCCTGCAGGAACAGCTGATCGTAATGTTAATATGACAGCAGTACCTCCATTTATTTCTCCTGGATTTGGAGTATATGTGGCGTTGAGTGCATTTCTATTTGGTGTAAATGTACCTGCTCCGCCTACCCATGTACCTGTAGTCACTATTCCACTTACACTACCTGCTAAGGTTACTGATCCATCATCAGAGCATACATTTATATCCATGCCTGCATTGACCGTCACTCCAGGTGATACTGTAATCGTAAACTGTATCGGATCTCCTACACAGTCGTCACCACCACCATTATTATTATTACCGTTAGGTCCTACTATAAAAGGTGTCACTGTAATCGTAGACACTATGTCATTATTAGTATTATTTACAGTTGTAAATGCAGGGATATTACCTGTGCCGCTCGCTGCAAGTCCAATAGCCACATTACTATTCGTCCAGTTAAACATCGCACCATTACTTCCAGATAATACGATCTGACCTACACTCTCACCCTCACAGAAAGTCATGTTTCCACCTGGTGGTGGAGTCGCTGTAGGATCAGGAAGTATGGTTAATACCAGCTGATCAGTATCTGGACCACATGGACCAGGAGGATTCGCAGTCGTATAGGTTAAAGTGACTGAACCTGAAGATATATCTTGACTTCCTGGCGTATATCTTGTCATGGCAGCATTAAACGTACCATTTCCGCTGGTCGTAAAGGTACCACCATTAGGTGTCCCTCCTATGACAGCGACTGTACCTTCGCATAAAATCTGATCAGCTCCAGCAGCAGCTACAATAGCTTGGCTAATCATTATCGTCATCGTATCATCAGCATCACAGTTAGGCGCAGCACCTCTTGGTGAAAGTGTTAGTGTGACTGTTCCTGCGTTTATTTCTGCTTGGCTCGGAGTATACATCGCATTAAGCGTATTCCTATTTGGCATAAATATGCCTGTACCACCTATCCAAGAAGCGGATACTGCACCTCCACCTGTTACACCATTAAGCGTCACTTTTGGCTCATCAGAACAGACTTGCTGATCTGCACCTGCATCAGTCACAGTCAGTGGTGGACATAGACCCTTAGGATCTGTGATCGTCATCGTACTGACACAGGAGTCTACATTACCGAAGGTATCAGTAACGTATATAGTCACCTCAGTCGGTGCACATAGATCTGCACATGTGAAGCACCTCTCTGTATCAGTGGTATCTCTTGAAAAACTATAGACGAGTGGCACATCACATGGGTGATAGCTACCACCACCCTTAGTCGGCTGAAACCAATCTGCCTGTGAGCACATATATACTGAGTCCATCAGTACATTACCATTGACATCTGGTGATCTCGGTGGTACTGGAAAGACGTGTAATGGCTGAGTCAGATTCTGACATACTGCAGTCGGCTCTTCGCATACTTTTATTTCAAATTCGTGAATTAGCGCCTGAGTATTCGCACATCTATCTTGTACAAAGAAAGTAATCTTATGCTTTCCTATTGGGTACATACTAGCCATTCCTCGTAGCAGTACTCTTCCACCTATACCCTCGCCCACAATATCTGAGGTATCTCCTACTTCATTAAAATTAAGATCAATGACATAAGACCAAATTAGCTCAGCACGACTCGTACAGTCGTCATTAAAGTCAGCACCTAATATGATAGAACCTTTATCACAGTTACCATCTATATTACAAGCCATCATTTCGGTATTAGCTGTCAGCGTAATGGTTGGCCTTATTGAGTTAGTGATGACGATAGATTGGTCATATTCGTATATCGTATCCACTACAATATTTCCAGTCACAGTATCTAATGCGCATTCATCTAAGATGATCCAATGTCTGACAATTTTAAAACATGAACCGACCGCTGCATTGGGTACTACAAATTGATCATCTTCAAAACCGATCCATAAATCACTACATAATCTATTATTATCAAATTGAGGGCTAAATCTTGCCGGAAGAGAATCAGGGTGTAATCTGGTAATATCGAAATCACACATACCATTCATATCATCGATTCCTAATGCAGGAAGACTGTCAGGAATATATATTGATAATGGATCAATGACTATGATACTATCTCTTGGATCATCATTAGTAACTCTGATGACTTGATTACATCTCTGTGAGCCATTACCATCTCTGATGGTAAATCTTCTTGTAATTGTACCTATACCACACTTAGGGTCAATTCTATTCCTTGGAGCTAATTCTCTTATGATTGACTCGCAAGCATCTTCGGCAGTAGGCATCCCATAAATGCTTAGATCTGAATAGTCATCCAGGCATGAAATAGTCATATCACGAGGACAAGTAATATCTGGTGGAGTCTTATCTTGTACTAATACAGTATCAGAACACTCTGTAAAGTTACCCCACTTGTCCATCACTCTTAGTGTAATAGGTGCACCGTCCATGACATCTACACAGCATAATCTTACGATCTCGCTAAATCCACATGGCGTATCTACTTCTACAATAAATCGCTTAGCATCTACTCTACCATCATAAAACCTGAATGCATTATTTAATGCATTACCCATGATATAATCATTATCAATAGAATTCCCTGCAGCATTAATCTCAAATGTTGAGGTAGATTCCCATTCATGAGTTCCTTCTACCCAAGCATCGGAAAGACCGATGGTAAATGCAATATTAGTTAAAGGTGGAACGGTAATCGCTGCAGTATTTTCTATATAGCTTTTTACTGCAAGTCTTACAAAATTTCTCTCTTGCGCATTCTGATAAGTCACTGCATAGCCTCCCATAGCATTAGCTATCTGAAAAGCTTTCGGTGCGATCACTTCATCTCTTGATAAATAATAATCGTGTCCACTTCTTCTTCCTAAATAGATAAAGTCATTATATCTTCTTTCTGCATCCTCTGGCAGACAGCTACATCCTTCAGTATCTCTCTTAGCGAATATTTTTACTTTGCTTGAACAATTATCCCTACTTCCTTCATCAAGGACTGAAGCATTTATAATGACCTCTCCGGTATCATTATTCAGACTGACTGCTGATTTGCTTTCGGCTACACATACAGGTGGAGTCTTATCCTCTACCCATATCTTTACCGTATCTCTTGTTTCATTGACTGTACTGGCATTATTGCCTACACATCCATCAGTTAAGATGAATTCAAGCATATTCATGCCTTCTTCAAATCGGATCGGCTGACCCGTATAAATGATACGTGGCTCTTCGAAGTTAACTTTATAAAATAAAACTAAATCTTCTTTATCTCTACAATTATCTGAAAATTCTGGGACTGGGATGGCCTCTACTGCAATGCATTCTCCATCGCCGTTTGTTAATAATTCGATATCAGCTGTCGGTTCTAAAGTGGGAGCAATAGAATCCATAACTGTGATTTGCTGCACATAATCAATTTGTCCTGGACTATTTAAACAACCTTCTAAGATTGTCCAAGTACGTACATATTTTTTTGTACAGTCTGTATCTAAGATTAGCTCATCGTTATATACGACGCTTAACTTACAGACAGTAATAGATGTATCTGGAAATAGCAATACTGTCTTTCCTCCTGTGAGGAAAAATGGAACACCTGCATCTATTGGATCTGGATGTCCCTGAAAATCTAAGTCAAATGTATTACATTGAAGCACAGTGTCTTGAGGACCATTTGTCGTATTAAGATCTATCTTAGTTACATTCAGAACAAATTCACAAGTATCGGATACATTCCCGCTGGCATCTATAGCTATGTACTTACGCAGTAGCTTTTTAAGGGTGTTATCTTCTACATTACACACAGTCTCGACTGGCACCTCATCTACTAGAATCAATTCAGGATTTGGGTCACAATTATCTTCCCGCAGTAAATCAAAACCATCCATAGAAAAGCACATGACACTAGTCATCATCATGCCATCACATGCAGGATCTGTAATCACAGGTGGAATCTTATCTTCCACAAAAATACTACCCCAGCAAGAGTTACCACCACTGGCTTCTGGTCCTTGAATTAAAGTATAGGATATAGTCTGTCCTATATGATCACCTGTCACTCTATCATCAGGTATCATGTTATCATGTTTGTCTTTTACAATGACATTGTATTCTGGAACAGTAGGATCTAACGATCCTGCTACCACCATAGAGGGTGTGATCACTGTCCCTACCTCGCAGTCGGGCATAGACAGATTAAAACTACCTACGCAAGATATCGTTCCTTGTCCTTGCATCATGCCGATGCAAAGAAAGAAAGCCAATCCGATGCCGGGTATAGACTTAATTTTTCTTAATAATGAGCTTACCATAGTTTCCTTATTTATCGAGACAAAGTTTTATCAACTAATTGAAGGATCTATGATCAGGCCAGGTGGTGGATTAGGTTAGAATCGGTCTACTTCTTGTTGAAGGAAATAACTCCGATGGAGCAAATATAATAAAAATTCATAATATGTATTCATATTAAAAAAATAATATATATGTAATACCCTTATAGTCACTTATATACAGAACCATTATTCCACTTGCAGTTAAATTACTTATTTTCGTATCAGGCTAAAGCCATAAAATATATGACCGATTTCATAGGATATGTAGCTGATTATCAGATCAGAACGAACGAAATAGACATCAGTAAGAGGCTTAAACCTTCCAGCATTCTGCAGCTCATGCAAGAGACATCTATGCAGAATGTATTGGATTTAAAAGTGTCTGTCTGGGATTTAGAAAAGGAGAATATCAGCTGGATATTATTAAAGAAACATCTTCAAATAGAAAAATCACCTGTATTCGGAGATAGCATTCGTGTAAAAACATACCCTGCTGGCTTTGATCGAATATTAGCATACCGAGATTTTATCATGTATGATCAGCAAAATGAAATATTAGCAACAGCCAGCTCTATATGGGGCCTAATGGATCTACAATCAAAGAAAATGATTAAGATCCCTCACTATGATTTTTATAATCATTTGCCTGATAAATTACTTGAGCGTCCATCCTTTTCTCTTCATCACCTGAAGAAGATAGATAGAAGTATAGAAAAACACATCACGTGGAATGACATAGATTGGAATGGTCATGTCAATAATATCAGTACCATTAAACTTTTACTAGACGCTGCTCCAAGATCAGATATAGCTTATCAAACTTTAGATAGCCTGAGTGTACAATTCAAAAATGAAAGCTATCTTAAAGATCACCTTATATCTGAATGCCAAATAGAAGGCAAAACTATCAAACACCAAATAAAACGAAATGGCGACAACAAAATCATAGCCTTAGCAAAATCGTTATGGAAATGATAAATCGAATGATTTAACAATATCTAAATAGAATCTTTGCGTCTTAACTTATACATTGGCTGATATTAGAGAGTTATGAAATATACATCGAACCTTACCACTATGAAAATAATTTATCAAGTCTTTATAACAAGCACTATCATATGCATGATGATATCTTGCTCCACTACATCTGCACCAGTCGTCACAGCTTCACCTGAACCAGTCATAAAAGCTCCGACAGAGCCCGATAACCCATGTATGACTCTCGCCAAGCTAAGCCCAAGAGATAGAGATGAAGCCGAGACTGCATATGTATTATACAGAGATCAGATCAAACTGAAAAACTTCGATGATGCACTGCCATTATGGAAAAAAGCATATGGACTGGCTCCTGCTGCCAATGGCCGAGTCAAATATCAGTTTGACGATGGAGTCAAATTATACAAGCACTACTTCTCTCAAGCAACATCAGAGGCTGACAAAAAAGTCTATGCTGATAGTATTCTGACTATATATAATAAGAGAGTGGAATGTCATCCCGAAGATGCTGATTATGTCAATGCCAGATTGGGCTTTGATAGCTACTATACATTTCAAAACTATGTGCCTGAGGGTGAAGCCTTTAGAAGATTGAAAGCAGCATTTGATGCTAAAGGGACTGAAGTAGATTACTTCGTGATAAATCCATTTACTAAGCTACTCTATGATAAAGTCGTAGCTGAAGAAATGTCACCAGAAGAAGGTAGAAAATATGCGACTCTAATATTCGGAGCTATAGAAAAAGGTTTAGATGAGTGTGAAGGCAAATGCGAATCATGGGAAATCATTAATGATTATTCGCCTAAACGATTAGAAGCGTTGGAAGGACTGAAAGGCTTTTACCCATGCGACTATTATGCTACTAAGTACTTTCCAGAATATGAAGCGAATAGCGAAGACTGTGAGACTATAGGTGATGTGACTAGAAAACTCAGATGGGGAGACTGCCCATTAGATCATCCTCAGATGGTCAGTCTGGCCAGTGCTAAAAGCACAAGCTGCTATGTCGCACCTCCACCAGAAGGGCCTCTTAAAAAAGCATACAATGCGTATAACGATGGTCAGTTCAGAGAAGCCGTTGTCTTATTTGATGCATTCGTAGAGAAAACACAAGATCCAGACAAGAAGGCAAAGTACACTCTACTCAATGCTAAAATCTATTATAGAGACATCAAGAACTTTCCAGAATCTCGAAAATATGCGCTAAAAGCAGCATCAATTAAATCTAACTGGGGAGAGCCATATCTACTCATCGGTAAGTTATACGCATCAAGTGGACCACTCTGTGGGCCAGGACGAGGGTGGGATAGCCAGATCGTTACTTGGCCAGCCATCGACATGTTTCAGAAAGCAAAGCAAGTAGACCCTTCTACAGCTGCGGAAGCTAACAAGTGGATCAATCAATACAGACAGTATATGCCAACGAATGAAGATGTCTTCTCCAGAAGTCTCACAAAAGGTCAGACATTCACTGTAGGATGCTGGATACAAGAGCAAACAAAGATCAGAACTGCTGGGTAAAATATTGTGGACTTAGCTCTTTGCGATCTGGTCGATGAAAAAGCTTTAAAGCTATATCGCGCATTACAGCGAAGCTTACCTCTGCATAAGGAGATAGGTGTATAATCTGTCTGAACCTTGCTTTACTTGATTTGAGGATTACAGGATTTTCTTTTACAATCGCAGCTGTGCATGCCTCCATCGTGGGCTTAGACGGGTGATCTGCTTAGCTTTCCTTTATTTAATGATTGCAAAGTGAGACTTTACTTTTAATTGTACCAAGCTTATTTCTCAAATCACCGTTCAGTTTTTTCGAAAAATAAATCTGATATCAATAAAACCGTTGATTCATATATTGATGAGCTATTCTTGATTATTTTAGTCAGACATTTTAGCTGTATGCACGCCATATTACACAACGTCTATATCAGAGCTACTTCAAATCGAGTATTCGAGGCAATGACGACTCCTGCAGAGATTAATCAATGGTGGACCTTAGAAAGTGGTGGCAAACCAGTACTACATTCCAAATATAGATTCTATTTTTCACCAGCAAATGACTGGAAGGCAGAGGTCACCCAAGTAACAGATCTAACATCTATAGAATGGAAAATGACTATAGCCGATAGTGACTGGACTGGCACGTCATTCGGCTTTACCTTAGTCACACAGCCAGACATGGTCAGGGTGGAATTTTATCACAAAGATTGGAAAACGACAAACGAACATTATCGCAGGACCAGTTACTGCTGGGCGATGTATCTCAACTTACTCAAGCGCTATCTCGAAAAAGAGGAAATAGTCCCCTATAATG
>ENA-ORXT01001591-ORXT01001591.1-marine-metagenome-genome-assembly--contig:-NODE-1591-length-29986-cov-4.970277_pt1 | contig 29986 bp, 23 predicted proteins | sample MGYA00237868_ERZ511482 | MGnify/ENA metagenome assembly ERZ511482 | reverse complement strand
AGATATGAGACGCTAGATGTGAGACTTTTATAAGTTATTCAAGTTATTGGTTTTCAATAATTTGAAAATGCTGTTTTAGTCTCAAATCTCAAATCTCAAATCTCACATCTCATATCTTTTGTCTAGCATTATAATAAAAGTCTTAATCTAGTATCTCAATACTAAAATTTAGAAAAAAGACTAACGTTTTTTCTGTTGTTTTTGTCCAGATTCCTTTTCACCCAAACGGTAATAGGTATTTCCTTCAAACATTTCGTCAACACAAAGCAATACTGGGTGCGGAATACGTTCGTAGAAACGAGAGATTTCGATTTGCTCACGATTCTCGTGTACTTCTTCCAAATTGTCGGTCGAACTGGCAAACTCTTTCAACTTTGCTTGCAACTCTTCTTTCATTTCTAATGAAATTTGATTGGATCGTTTAGAAAGCATAACCAACGTTTCATAGATGTTACCAGTAGCATTTGCAAAATCGGTCAACTCTCTGGTTTCAATACTAGGATTCAAACCTTTCGTTGCAACTTTTTTAAAATTTATCATAGGAAATAAAATTTGTCTGATTATTAATGTGAAATGTTGTTTCAGCTCGAAATTATTTAATCTCGAGTTCATGTTATTTAGTTAATTCCAGCTCTATAGTTGTGCCTTCTCTTTTAATCTGTCTTTAAGTGTTTTTACCCCATTTTCAAGAACATCCAAAGCTTCTAAGGTATTGGTATAAACTTTTTCTGCTTCTCTCAAATCAGGACTTTCGGGATATTCCTCAATATGTTTTAAATACTGTTCCGTTACCTGATTGTATCGCTCCACTTGTTTGGTTTCAATACTTTTACGAGCGTACTCATAATAAGCTTCTAAAATCATAAAGCTGATTTCCTCCGAACGTTCCGTTTCAGGAAAATCATTACTCAAATTATTAAGGGCTGCAATCGCCGCTTTATAATCTCGCATATCAAAATAAAGCTTTGCAGAATTAAAAGCCTTCAACTCTAATTTCGCCCTAAGTTTGTCAATCAATTCGTTACATCGCTCAATACGTTCACTTTCTGGATAAGCATTGGCAAACAATTGGAAGCTTTCAATGGTTTTATAGGCATTCGTTTGATCCAAGTGCACATCAGGTGTTTGTCTATAATAGCAGTAAGCAATCATAAACTTGGCATCCTCTGCATATTTGCTTTGCGGATAGTATTCCATGAAATTTTTGAAATAGAAAGCAGCAAACTCATAATCACGTTGTCCATAATAGCAGTATGGATAAAAGTAATATAGTTTTTCAACCTCTTGAGAGTTTCCTTTAAGCAAACCAATCAATTCTTCTATAAGCGGAATTGCCTTTACATAGTCGCCTTCGTTGTAGTATTCTTTGGCTTTCTCTAATTTAAAATCCAAATCAGTACTTTTAAGCACTTTTTGGTAAGAGTTGGTACAAGAAGTTCCCAAAACCAAAAGAAAACATAAGATGTATAATTGTTTTAATTTCATCAGCCCGCAAAAATAGCCTGTTTTTAGTGAAAAACGAAAACTTTTTGTGAATTCACCATCTTATATAAGTATATTAGTGAGAAATTCATAAATAAAACGAAAATTGATGTTGAATAGTTGTTCGACATTAAATATAAAATATTCAATAATTAAGCCAAAAAAAGGGAAATCAATCAACATTATCCTTAATTTGGAAGCTGAATTGTAACTTTGTAATCAGAATTTAGATAATAGCAAATTCAATAATGAAAACCAATTTGCTTATTTTAGGAATCGGAAAGTTACTATTTACTGATTCCTTAGTGTGAATTCAAAACTTTAAGCGTTTGATATCAAAGGGGATTTTTTGTTTTACCAAAAACAATAAGCCCTCAAATCTCGATATCTCGAAGTCTCAAATTCACATTTATTTATCTTTTCTAAAGAACGAAAATAATCACTTATGATAGATTTATTCGAAAAACTTGAAAAAAACACAGGAGGACCTCTTCGCCAACATGCAAGTAAGGGAGCAGAATATTACTTCTTTCCCAGACTAGAAGGCGAATTGGGCAGCCGAATGATGTTCAAGGGTAAGGAACGGATCATTTGGTCGGTCAATAATTATTTGGGTCTTGCCAATCATCCAGAAGTCAGAAAAGTCGATGCGGAATCGGCTGCTCGTTGGGGCTTGGCTTATCCTATGGGATCTCGTATGATGTCGGGGAACTCTGACTTACACGTTAAACTCGAAGACGAATTAACCGAGTTTATGGGGAAAGAAGATACCATTTTACTCAACTTTGGATACCAAGGTATTATGTCGGCGATTCAAGCATTGGTCACTAGACGTGATGTCATCGTATATGATTCCGAGTGTCATGCCTGTATCATTGATGGTATTTGGCAGCATCAGGGGAAACGCTTTGTCTACAAACACAACGATATGGAAAGTTGTGAAAAGCAACTCCAACGTGCTACGACACTCATCGGAGAATCTGAAGGGTCAATTCTATTGATTACAGAAGGTGTTTTCGGAATGGGTGGAGATCAAGGTAAACTCAAAGAAATTGTTGCCTTAAAAGACAAATACAATTTCCGTTTGTTTATCGACGATGCCCACGGTTTTGGAACATTGGGTGCAACGGGTGCAGGTGCTGCCGAAGAACAAGGAGTGCAAGATGAGATAGATATTTATTTCTCTACTTTTGCCAAATCAATGGCAAGTATTGGTGCCTTTATTTCTTCTAAGAAATTTGTCACAGAACATTTGCGTTATACCATCCGCTCTCAAATCTTTGCGAAGTCTTTGCCAATGCCTGTTGTGGAGGGGAACCTCAAACGATTGGAATTGTTGAAAACGAACCCTCAGTTGAAAGACAACCTTTGGAAAAATGCCAATATGCTCAAGGATGGATTGCGTGAATTGGGATTAAACTTGGGAGACAGTAATAGTTGCGTAACGCCTGTTTATTTAGATGGAACAAGTGAAATTGCTGCTGCTTTGGTGTATGATCTTCGTGAAAACCACAATGTTTTCTGTTCGATTGTCGTATATCCAGTCATTCCAAAAGGACAAATCTTAATCCGATTGATTCCTACAGCAGCTCATACCGAAAAAGACGTAAAAGAAACCTTGATTGCTTTTGCTTCTATAACAGAGAACCTAAAAACGGGTGCTTACGAAAATATGGAGATAGATACGGAAACTGTTTTTGGATAAACAGACTTCCAATAAGCTTTAAATAGGCCTCAATTACAATCAGTAAAGTGAATCGACAAGCATTTGTTTTACTGTTGGAGTTGAGGCTTTTTTTGGTAAAATTACTGGCAAATGAATGGCAAAGCAACAACCACCCAGATCACTGTCTTTTACAAAAATGGTTCCTTTGTGCATGTCAATAATTTTCTTTGAAATGGCAAGACCTAAGCCAGAGCCTTCGTACTTGGCACTAGAATGTAGGCGAGTAAAAATCTGAAAAACCTTATCTCTAAATTCAGCATCTATACCAATACCATTGTCTGCGATTTCAAAGTGTATCACATTGTCTTTTTTATAGGCTTTAATATTAACAATAGGCGCAACATCTCGATGGCTGAATTTTATACCATTTCCAATCAAATTCGAGAAGAGCTGTTTTAAAAGTGTTCTTTGCCCAACCATTTCGGTTACTTCTCCTATATAAGAAATAGTGGCGTTTTGTTCTTCAATCGTATGTCGCCTATCCATTTTAATTTCCTCAAAAAGAGCTGTCACATCAAAAGATTCTGGAATCAATTCTGTTTTTGAAACCTGACTTAGGTCGTTTAAGTCAACCAATAGGTTACTCATTTGAGCAGCATTTTCTGTAATGAACTTGAAAAGACCTTTTTCGTTATCGGTTAATTTATCTTCTATTTTATCATGAAGAATTTCAGAAAAACCCTCGATAGAACGCAAAGGCGCTTTCAACTCGTGAGCGGCCATATAGGCATAATTTTCCAACTGAAGATTGCTCTCCATATAATCAGATAGTTCCGCATTTTTATCCTTTAAGGTCCTTGTCTGATTGTTGACATTTTCCAATGACTGGTCAAGTGCTAATTTTGTTTTACGCAAACTGGATAAGTAAAAATTAATCATTAAGAAAATAGCAATATTGTAGGCAATGATGTTTACAAATTCTGCAAAAAGTTGTGCACTAAATCCAGTTTCAGCTGCACCTGAATTGAAATAAACCAAAAGGAGTTGGTTTAGGATCATAAAAATCAGATAAAAGGTATGTGTTTTAAAGTTGTCAAAAAAGATAAAACAGAAGAGTAGTGTTGTTGGGTAAAAAAGTAGAAAGGCTTCATATCTGCTGCCCTGTATGATAATCATATACAGAAAAGCACTAGCTGAATATAAAATTAAAAGGTGATAAGATAAGACCTTTTTTTTGTAATTAAAAAGAACACTTATTAAGATAAGTATAGTGGTAGATAAACCAGAGAACAAAGCTTCTTCATAATTGTGCCCTATTACTTGTAGCAACAATGTTGCAGAACAAAGAATGATGAATACAATCATCATTCTTTTATACAAACGCTCGGTATTTTCTTTAAAGACTTCTCTTAGGGAGGTTTGTACTCTGTTCATTGATTGTTTGGCATTTTTAAGTATAAGCTTGGCTAGAGGCATTACTTAAAACCAAATAAGCTGTCGATTTTAGAATAGAAAAACAGCTGCAACTTTTGGGATTCCAATTATTCTTTAATAGCTATTCTTGTTCGTACTTCATCATTGGTTTCAAGCGTAAAAATGTAGGTTCCCTTGGCTAAATGAGTCGTTGTAAAAACTTCTTTTTGTCCTATTACTTCCCATTGTGCCAATTGTTGACCATCAATAGAATATACGGTAAGTGTGGCTGCTTTGTTTTGTTCAAAGTCCAGCGTAATTTGATTGTCAAAAATTGTTGGGTAAATAGACAAGCTGTTTGCCAATACTATTTTTTCAATGGCATTCATATCAGTCGTATCTTCTACTTCACCAAAATCCTGCTCTGGGCGTTGAATATTAGGGAAATCAAAACGACAACCGTTTAGGTCAAAGACAGATATATCCAGTGCAACAGAATCAGGAATAACTCCTAAGTAATACAAATCGTTGTTCCATTGCGTGTGATAAAAAAGCTGTGCGTCATTGTCAGCAATTTTATAGGGAGGCGTTCCACCTTCCATTTCTAATTTTACCAGATAAAGAGTCGAATCAGCCCACTGTGAGGTAGCCGTTACAACAAAATTAGAATCTGGTGGGCAATCACTCTCGATTTCATCTAATTTTACACAAGCAGCTTGCGCACTTATCTGTCCTTGTGCAAACGTAGTTGGTCCTGGACCATACAATTTCAATTGCATATTGACTACATCTGCGTCTGGTACTATAATAAAGCCTTGACATTCAAATAAATCATAACACTCTACATTAAATCCTCCTTCAAGTACATATACCATCTGTTGAGCAAAAAAATCGGTATTCCACAAATAAGTAGGAAGTTGAACTTGTAGTTCAAATTGCCCTTGAACTTCGTCGCAATTCACTTGATACCACAAAGGCAAACATGTTGGACAAAATTCTCCACCACAATCGGTATTCAGCTCATCGCCATCTAAAAAATTATTATCACAATCTTGAGCATTGGAGGATAAAAAGAAACCAAAAAGAAATAGAAGAAGAAATGATTTTTTCATTTTATGGGAATTGAGAGCGTTTTATTATAAACAAAATTAACGCAAGTATTGGTGAAAATGTTACTTAATGTAAGATTATGAATGTTTTTGTGAAATAACGCACAAAGCATGGCACTATTGCTTTTGTAAAACGACAAATGCTTGGATATAACCATTTAGTCTTAGCACTTACTTAGACTTGCCTTTAATCATAATGATCTTCCAAACAATAAATACCTAAAACAGGAGTACGTCTAATGTAAACAATGTGCACAGGATCTTTATAAAAAGAGGTGTTGTTTTTCCAATTGTTTAATTCCTCCTCGAACCGATAATTGGTCAAATAATAACCGCCACTTTTTTTCTCCCAATTGTAAACAAAACGTTTTTTCAATTCGGGTTCAAGCGTTCTGAAATTTTCCCAACCAGGATAAGATGAGGCTTGTACCCTTATTTTTTCGCTTGGGTCCAATTCTGCCAAAATTTCATACAACTGTCTATATCCTTGACCCCAATAATCAACCTCCATTCGATAAATTATATTTTTACCTGCATACAAGTTGAAATAGGCATTTTGTAAAGGATGATAGCGAATCATCCAATAAGTGACATCGACCATATTTAGGCTGACCAAGACCAAAGCCACTTGCCAAATCCATTTTTTAACTGTTCTACGCTGCCAAATATGATAAAATCCAAGCGTAGCAATACCCAAAAAACCCACATAGATAAAAAAGGTATGTCGCCAGCCATCATACATATTTGCATTCAAAGCAATGACCGCTATAAGTGGTGCAATAAATATGGCCAGTAAAATCAAATCGGTCCGTCCTTCTTTGGATTGATAGAGCCAACCTTTGCTTTGGGCAACCTTTTTTAAAATAAAATACAATCCAATAAAAAACAACGGACCAAAAGCCAACGGAATGGTCGTAAGCATATAAGAAGGCACATAATGCCAAGGTAAATTGGCAGACCTGACATATTCACCCCAATACAGAATTTGCCCATCCCAAGCACTGTACTTGGTAAAAGCTTTTAATGTTCCAACACCTTTACCAAAAGGATTACTCCACAAATAAGGCCAAAATATAAAAGTAAAAAATCCTGTTGCAACAAGGTAAACTCCCGACATAACCCAACTTTTAATAGGATTGTCGTTAAAGGATAAATTATTACCAATAATTTTGGTTTTTGGAAAGTATTTATTTATTGAGCGAATGACAATCAATTCCCAAAACAGCACCCCAAAAGTAAGTACGGGTATGCCCAGCCCAACCAATCTTGCATTCAATAAAATACCCGTAGCAAATCCATGTGTTAGAGCCGTTTTTAAACTTCTTTTTTCGACAAATTGTAACAGCGAGTAAGTAGCGATTAAATAAAGCGAAAAGGTTATGGCGTCTTTGGGATTAAAAAAAGCATGGGCAAATATTCGTGGAGATAAAATTAAAAACAAGGCTCCAATCAGTCCCCATTTCCAAGAGCGGGTACGTTGAGAAATAATTTTATAAAAGAAAATGGTTGCAGTAAAAAAAAGTAAAAACCCAAGCAAGTGTCTCAGTAAAAAAGGCTCTCGAATACCTCTTATATTAAACGTTCTTTCTAGCTGCAAGGCAACCATCTGAAACAACATGCCATACCTCGATCTAATCTTACGGTCTTCGCCTTCAAAGTAGGGCTTATCGTAAAAGAACCCATCAAAGTGATCGTTTATCGCATCCCAAGAAGCTTTGCCGTGTTCTCTTTGCACAGATTCATCCCAAGTGACACCATAATCCCTATGAATCAATAAACCAATAACCAAATAAAGTGCAAAAAATGCAATTACGGGGCGATTGAAATTTTTGTGGTTGAAATATTTGATAATAGATTGCTTTTGCAATTACAAAGATTGAATTAAAAAACGGAGATAAAAAATAATTTCAATAATGTAAGTAAGTTGATGAAAAAAAGAAGCCTTTATAGAGCATCGATTACTTTCATTAAACTAAGTGCTAAGACATAACCAACCCATGCATATAATTCGGTTAACCGTCTAAAGTTGCCGAACTGCTTCGCTGCGGTCGAGGGGTGGATTTGGAAGAATATTAGGCAATTTTAGACGGGTAGCATATAATTCCAATATTGTATTGCCTGTTAGAGTGTTATTGAGGTTAAAATAGAGATTGAAGTTGAGGTTAAAATAGAGGTTAAAATAGAGGTTAAAGTTGAGGTTAAAGTTGAGGTTAAAATAGAGATTGAAGTTGAGGTTAAAGTTGAGGTTAAAGTTGAGGTTAAAGTTGAGGTTAAAATAGAGATTGAAGTTGAGGTTAAAGTTGAGGTTAAAATAGAGGTTAAAATTGAGATTGAAGTTGAGGTTAAAATAGAGGTTAAAGTTGAAGTTTAAATTTGTACTTCCACCTCCTTAAATTTCAAAATAGTATTTTTACACCCTAATTATAATAAACACATTTATGGGAAACGATCGTTTTAAAATACAAGGAGGACATAAATTGTCTGGAACCATTGTTCCACAGGGAGCAAAGAATGAAGCATTACAGATTATCAATGCGGTCTTATTAACGGACCAAGCAGTGACCATCAAAAATATTCCCGACATAAGAGATACACAGATGCTCATCTCTTTGATGAAGGATTTGGGCGTAGAAGTGGAGCAACACAACATCAATGATTTTACTTTTAAGGCAAAAAATGTACAAGCTGAAACGTTAAAAGACAAGGACTTTAGAGCGAAGGCAGGAAAAATCAGAGGATCTGTCATGATGTTGGGACCAATGTTGGCTCGTTTTAAAAAGGCTTTTTTGCCCAGACCTGGTGGAGACAAAATAGGGCGTCGTCGTATAGATACGCATTTATTGGGCTTTAAGAAATTGGGCGCAAAATTCAACTTTGATGCTGGTGAAAACTTATTTGCCATTGAGGGTGATGCGCTAAAAGGAGCTTATATGTTGCTGGAGGAAGCTTCGGTTACTGGAACGGCAAACATATTGATGGCAGCAGTATTGGCAGAAGGAAAGACAACCATTTACAATGCGGCTTGCGAACCTTATTTGCAACAGTTGTGTAAGTTGCTCAATGCCATGGGAGCAAACATTACAGGTATTGGGTCAAACTGTTTACATATAGAAGGGGTCAAAGAATTGGGCGGTGCAGAACATCGTTGTCTGCCCGATATGATTGAAATAGGAAGTTTTATTGGTTTGGCAGCAATCACTCGTTCATCTATTACCATTAAAGATGTTGCCTACGAAGAGTTGGGGGTGATTCCATCTGTTTTTAGAAAATTAGGTATTCAGCTAGAATTACAAGGCGATGATTTGTTTATTCCAGAGCAAGACAGCTACGAAATTACCAAATTCATAGATGGTTCTATTTTAACAATATCCGATGCTCCTTGGCCAGGATTTACGCCTGATTTATTGAGTATTGTTTTGGTTGTGGCTGCTCAAGCAAAAGGCAGTGTCTTGATTCACCAAAAAATGTTTGAAAGCCGCTTGTTCTTTGTCGACAAATTGATTGATATGGGTGCGCAAATCATTCTTTGTGATCCACATAGAGCCGTTGTCATTGGTCAAAATCACGAGCAACAGTTCCGAGGCATTCCAATGAGTTCTCCCGATATTAGAGCAGGAATCGCTTTATTGATGGCAGCACTTTCGGCAGAAGGTGAAAGCATCATTAGCAATATTGAACAGATAGATAGGGGTTACCAGCAGATAGATACCCGTTTACAAAGCTTGGGTGCGGTACTAGAAAGAATCTAAGTACAACATTCCAGCACTAAAAATACATAAAATGAAATACGTTTCTTCCATTCTTTTTTTGGCTTGTTGGTTGTTGCTTTTTAGTGAAATAAGCCAAGCGCAAGCGGCAAGTCGAATTCCAACCAAACCCAATAAAACAGAAGGCTTGGTGCACGATTTTGAAGGAATCATGACTCCTCAGGAAGAAGCGTCTTTGGAACAAAAGTTGGTTGGTTACAACAACAGCACATCAACTCAGATTTCTGTGGTTACTCTAAAGTCTCTATATGGTGAAACGCCTGCACTTGTTGCAGATGAAATCATAGAAAAATGGGGGGTAGGCGATGCCCAAAAGGACAATGGTGTGGTCATCGTTGTGTCTAAAAACGACCGAAAAGTAGGAATTGGTACAGGTTATGGAGTAGAAGAGTTTATACCAGATATTGTCGCCCAAAAAATCATAGACGAGGACATTATTCCTGCTTTTAAGCAAAATCGTTTTGCTCAGGGAATTGGTCGAGGAATAGATAAAGTACAAGGATATCTAACAGGGAAATTTACCGCTCCTGCAAATAGTGGAGGCAGCAGTGAATTGGGAATTGATCCCGTAATTTTATTCCTCCTTTTATTATTCTTGGTATTGATTGTCAGTTCTATGCTGCGAAATCGAAAAAAGGATTATCCGCCAACAACCTATACAGGCAATGGGCGTCGTAGAACCATTCAGCCACAATCTAGAAGAAGAGGACGTACTATTGTCGTCAATCCTGGTGGTGGCTGGGGAGATTTTTCTAGAGGAACAGGTGGTTATGGAGGTCATTATCCGACACCACGAAGACGCAGTAGTGGAGGCAGTAGTAGGCGAAGCAGTGGTGGCGGGTTTGGCGGTGGAAGCTTCGGCGGATTTGGAGGAGGAAGCTCTGGTGGAGGCGGTGCTTCTGGAAGTTGGTAAAAAGTAATATAAATATAGGGTTGTAAATTGAATTCATAAATTCGCTCTACAACCCTATGTTTACTTTAAATCACAAAAACGGCATTTTTACAACAACAGCCTTAACCACTTTTTTGCGAATACCAATGAATAGTTCACTGCCAGTTTTTTTAAACCTACTGTCGACATAGCCCATCCCAATGGCTTTACCCAACGAAGGAGACTGTGTACCCGATGTAACACGTCCAATGGTATTTCCTTCTTTATCTAAAATAGGATAATCTTGTCTGGCTATTCCCTTATCTACTAACTCAAATCCTACCAATCTTTTAGAAAGACCTTCTTTTTTTTGAGCCAATAAGGCATCTTTATTAATAAAATCCTTATTAAACTTAGTAATCCAACCCAGCCCAGCCTCCAAAGGAGAGGTAGTGTCGTCTATATCGTTTCCATAAAGGCAGTATCCTTTTTCTAACCTCAAGGTATCTCTACAAGCCAGCCCACAAGGAACTGCACCCAAAGAATGTAATTTTTCCCAAATCTGTGGGGCATCATTCGGAGGAATATACAATTCAAAGCCTTTCTCGCCAGTATATCCAGTTGCAGATATCAATAAATTAGGAATGCCATCGACTGTCATTTTATCAAAATGATAATAGGCAAGCGCACTTACATCCGTATCTGTTAATTGTTGGAGCAACTCAATGGACTTAGGTCCTTGTAAAGCAATCAAGGCGATTTCGTCAGAAACGTTCTCTAATTTCAAGTCAAAACCAGCGGATTGTTTTGACAACCAGTCGAAGTCTTTTTCTATATTAGCGCCATTTACCACCAACATATAGTTGTTTTCTCTTAGGCAATAGACCAGTAGATCGTCGACAATACCTCCTTGGTCGTTTGGAAAACAGCTGTATTGAATCTGCCCGGGTGATAGTTTTGCCACATCATTTGAAGTTGTTTTTTGTAAAAAGGCAAGCGCATCTTTGCCTTCAACCAAAAATTCTCCCATATGGGACACATCAAACATACCCACCTGCTCTCTTACAGCAAAATGTTCTTCCTTGATACCTGAGTAAGAAATAGGCATTTCAAAACCAGCAAAATGAACAATTCTTGCCTCTAATTTTATGTGTTTTTCGTAAAGTGGTGTTTTTTTAATATTCATAAGTTACTGTTGCTACTAAATATTGACTAATATTTATATTAATAAATTGAAAAAATCAATGAATAAAATTCATAAAATATCTAAAGTCCCCCTTTGTTTAAAGGATTTGTGTTACTTTTGTGTCATAATTAACGTTGCAATTCAAATATAGAATGTGTAACAAATTTTTATTGTTAATAAAATTACATAGATAAAATGAAAAAAGCAGATTTGATTGCTAAGATAGCAGAAGATGCAGGAATTTCTAAAGCCGCAGCAGATAAAGCATTAAGTTCTTTTACTGATGCAGTAGGTGATACATTAAAAGAGGGTGGTAAAATCAGCCTTTTAGGTTTTGGAACATTTTCAGTAAACCATCGTGCTGCTCGTGAAGGTCGTAACCCTTCTACTGGAGCAAAAATGCAAATTAAGGCTAAAAACGTAGCTAAATTTAAAGCAGGTAAAGGTTTAGAAGAAAAACTGAACTAATTACCATTTAATACTTAACGAAAAAGCAAGGATACAAATAGTATTCTTGCTTTTTTTTTGCCTTTTTTATCAGATTACTTATTTTTTAAAAACACCAAATTGTCTGAATCATAAGACCGCTGATGTAAATATTCTTCGGGAGCACCACAAGGCATTAAATCTCCAGCTTGATCAATATAAAAACATTGATATCCCCATTTTATTAACAAATCCATTGCTTTCTGGTGTGCATCATTGCCTCGTTCTTTGTTTAAATACTCCATAACCAACATGGTGGACTCTTGTTTCTGAAGAAGAGTTGCTGCTCCTTTTATGACCTCAAACTCGGCTCCTTCAACATCTATTTTAATGATTTTAGGGCATTTTTCTGAAAAATTATCCAATGGAATACTCGGAATTTCAATTTTATTGGGTAAGTTTTTATTGAACCAATCTTCTTTTTCAAAAGGAGTGACATCAAATGAATTGTATTCTGAATAAAGATTTGGGAATTCATAGAAATGTAAAAGGCTTTCTTTTTGAGCAACGGCTTTATTGATAACCTTTATTTGTTTTTGAGGTGCTGTGTTTTTTGTTAATAGTTGAAAACTTTGTGGAGACGCTTCAAAAGCCAGTACTTCTCCATGTTTACCTACCAAATGCGCAGCCAGTAAACTAAAATAGCCATAATGGGCACCTACATCTACAAAAAAATCTCCTTCATTCAAAAACTTTATCATCAATCGAGCAAGCCTGATTTCAGAGTCATGTGATTTTCCTCCTGTAAGGTAAATATCGGTTCCCGATGGCAATGCAAGATATATTGGAGCATCAAAAAAAGTCCTTGTTTTTGCCGATAATGGTTTCTTGGAGTTTGAAAAAAACAGCTTTCTATGCCCAACAGCCTTTAGGTATTTCCAAGGGTTTTTCAACAACCTCCTTGCCTTTGAAAGCTGGGCAATTTGCTCAACTTCCTCTAGCTTTTTAAACAAAGATGTTTTAGAAAAAGTGCTCATTATAAGATATTTATCAATTTTAATTAAATCTCTTTATCTTTAGGCGTTACAGAAATAACAAAATGTATCTTCCTCAATGATAAAAATGATTCTAAAAATTGTATTGGCAGTTGTATTGCTGATTGCTCTAATATTAGGAGGGATTATTCTTTATGCTCAAATGACAGATTTTCGTCCAGACGAGAAAATGAATGTCGAGCAAAAAGGTGCCACCGATACCATAATAGGCAAAGATACATTGACATTCTTTAACTGGAATATTGGCTATAGTGGATTGGGGGCAGAAATGGATTTTTTCTACGATGGTGGTGAAAATGTCATTACACCAAAGGATATGGTCGCCAAATATTTTGATGGCATTAAGAAAAACGTTGGTGCATACAAGGGCGTCGATTTTATGCTTTTACAAGAAGTAGATGTAGCATCAAAACGAAGTCACCGCTTAAATCAAATGGAAGGAATTGCTTCTTTGAGAAATGATTGGAGTCATACTTTTGGCAAAAATTACGATGTCAAATTTGTTCCATTGCCTTTTAGCAAACCTATGGGGAAAGTCAAAAGTGGATTGTTAACCCTGACTCCTTTTAAATCTACAGAAAATACACGATACCAGTTTCCTGGGAATTTCTCTTGGCCCAAAGGACTGTTTTTTCTAGACAGATGTTTTTTATTGCAACGGTTTGCTGTGAAAAATGGAAAGGAATTAATCGTTATTAATACACACAATTCAGCCTATGATGATGGTACGCTAAAAAAGCAACAAATGGAGTATTTGAAAAAGGTGTTAATGGCAGAATATGAAAAAGGAAATTATGTGATTGTTGGTGGCGATTGGAATCAAAATCCACCAGGCTTCGACAATAAATATTTTGAGAAAAAAGGAGGCGAAGCAGCCTATGAACAAGTACCTGTGTCCTTTGATTATATGCCACAAGGTTGGCTTTGGGCTTATGATCCAGACGTCCCAACCAATCGGAAAGTATCTTATCCTTACGACCCTGCAAAAACATTTACGACAATTATTGATTTTTATTTGCTGTCTCCCAATGTTAAATTGAATAAAGTAAAATCCATTGATTTGGACTTTCAATTTTCTGATCATCAACCAGTTACAATGGAAATTGTTTTACAACCACAATCGTAGGAACACAGACTTTTGCGTTTGAATAAACCGCAACCATTTAACAAAAAACATCACCAGTTTTTGTATATTATAAAATTTTTATTCTGAAAAAAAAGGCGTTTAAAACCAAGAAATCTTTAGGACAACATTTTATTAAAGATGAAATGATTGCCGAAAAAGTAGTGGGGGCAATACAGCTGTTTTCTGAAAAAGACAGTGTTATAGAAATAGGTCCAGGAGAAGGTGTTTTTACTGAATTGCTGTCAGATGAAGACCGAATAAGACTTACGTTAATTGAATTAGACAAACGACTTATTCCAATTTTAAAGAACCGATTTCCACATTTAGAAAAGAGAATTATTGAGGAAGATTTTTTAAAAATTAATTTGGTTGGCTTAGCACCGTCACCACTCACCATCATTGGCAACTTCCCTTTCAATATTTCTTCTCAAATTTTATTCAAAGTTATAGAGAACCCAGACCTTGTTAGACAATTGGTTGGTATTTTTCAAAAAGAAGTGGCTCTTAGAATAACAGCACAAGCCGGAAATAAAACGTATGGCATATTGAGTGTATTGACTCAAGTGTATTATCAGTCAACCTATTTGTTTGATGTGCCTTCTAGCGCATTTTCTCCACCACCAAAAGTAATGGGCGGAACCATAAAATTAGTGCGAAACAATCGTGCAGACTTAGGCGATAAAAAATGGAAGGTTTTAAAACAAATTGTAAAAACAGCTTTTAACCAAAGGCGAAAAAAACTAAACAACGCTCTACAAACCATTCCATTTGATAAAAATAATATTCCATTTGAAATTTGGGACAAACGCCCCGAAAGGCTTTCTGTTGAGGATTACCTCATGCTTTTGGAATATTGTTTGCTAATCGAATGATAATAGAACCTACAATCAAATGAAAAACAAAGTCCTTATTTGCGAACCTTGCCATCCAATAATCAAAGAGGAGCTAGAACAGGCAGGCTATGAATGCGATTTTATACCAACTTCCAACAACGAATTGGTCAAAGAAACCATCCATCAATATTATGGATTAATCGTTAGAAGTAAAGTGATTGTAGATAGTACTTTGTTACAAAAAGCAAATAAACTGGCGTTTATTGGAAGGGTAGGGTCAGGGATGGAGTTGATAGACCAAGAAGCGGCTAGACAAAAAGGAATTCTCTGCTTTAACTCTCCAGAAGGGAATAAAGATTCTGTTGCTGAGCATGTTGTTGGCAGTATGATTGTTTTATTAAAAAACATTCATTTATTGGATTACGCAATGCGAGAAAATCAGTGGTTAAGAAAAGATAAGAGAGGATATGAGCTTGGAAATAAAACAGTAGGTATAATTGGTTTTGGAAATACTGGATCGGCATTGGCACAAAAATTAAGTGGTTTTGGTTGTAAAATATTGGCCTATGATAAGTATAAAAAAGACTTTGGCAATACTTTTGTAATAGAAACAGATATGGACCATATTTTTACCGAAACCGATGTGTTGAGTGTGCATTTACCGTTAACACCAGAAACAAAATACTTGGTAGACAGCCCTTTTCTCAATAAATTTAAAAAAAACATATATTTTATTAATACTTCGAGAGGACCGATTATGAATACAAATGCTGTTGTCAATGCAATTGACGAAGGCAAAATTTTAGGAGCAGCTCTAGATGTTTTTGAAGAAGAACCTTTGTTTCCAATTTCAAAAACCGACCAAAATTGGTTTGAAAAACTGAGAACCAATAGAAAAGTCGTTTTTACGCCTCATATTGCTGGAGTTAGCAATGATGCGTTCTATAAATTGGCTTATATTTTGTCACAGAAAATCAAGGAACACCCTCAACTGTCAGCCGACAGTCAAAATTGACGTGCTAAGTTCTTAAAATTGCTGTTCTACTTCAAAAATTCCATATATTTGTTCGCTAAGAATTAACACTAATTAAATATTTAAACAATAAATTTATATATTAAAAAATAAATTATTTGTAAACATATCTTTACTAAGAAATTATAAAAATTACGATATAAATATGAAGAAAATTCTACTTAGCTTCTTGTTCTGTTTTGCTGCACTTGGATTATGGGCGCAGTCAGGAGAGATACAAGGACTGGTCACCGACCCTGTTTCGGGTGAGACCCTTCCTTTTGCGACGGTCTCGGTCGAGTTAAATGGTTCCCTTATTGGAGCAACCACTGATTTTGATGGGCGATATTCCCTCAAACCCTTACCACCAGGTAAATATACCTTGACCGTAAGTTTTATTGGATATCAAACACAAGTCATAACCGATGTAATTGTTTATTCTGATAGAAGTGCTTTCGTGGATGTTTCATTGTCGGAAGAATCAGAATTATTGACAGAGGTTCAAATTGTAGCATTTAAAAATCCGCTGATTCAAACAGATGTTACTTCTACTGGAGGAACCAAGACAAGGGAAGAAATTGCGACCTTGCCCACCAGAGATGTAAAATCTATTGCTTCAACAACTGCAGGTGTATTCCAAGGTGATGAGGGTGGCGATGTAAATGTAAAAGGTGCCCGTAATGAATCAACTGATTATTATGTAGATGGTATTAAGGTGAGAGGGTCAAGCTCTATTCCTGCACAGGCAATTGAGCAAGTAGATGTTATTACTGGTGGTACTCCTGCAAAATATGGAGATGCAACTGGTGGAATTATTAACATTACAACCCGTGGTCCTTCTAGCAAACTAGGTGGTACTGTTGAGTACTTGACTTCTGAACTTACAGATCCTTATGGATACAACCTATTCTCAGGTATCATTGGTGGTCCATTATTAAAAGCCAATAAAGGAGAGAAAAACGAAAGAACCATTTTAGGATTTAGTGTTACAGGACAATTTTTAAGTCAAAAAGATGATTTTCCTTCTGCTTTTCCACTTCCAAGAGTAAAAGACGAGGTAAGAGATGAAATCATTCAGAACCCATTGATTGCAAATCCTTCAGGTGGTGGTTTTATTAAAACAGCTGATTTTTTAACGGAAGAGGATTTTGACTTTTTTGATACGCATGAAGGATTAGAAAAAACATCTATTTCTGGAACCGCTAAATTACAAATTCAGCCTGTTAAAAATGTAGATATTACCATTGGTTTTACTGGTAACTATGACGAAGGTGGTCAGGCAGATAGAAGTGCTTCTTTTAAAGATTTCTTCCGTCGTTTTGATGTGTTATCTTACGATCGTTATCCTGAAATTACTGAGCAAACATATCGTGGATTTGTTCGTTTTACCCAACGTTTTAATACTGGTGGTGAAGAAGGCGATGATAAGTCTTCTTTCTTGAGCAATGCTTATTATTCTATTCAAGCAGATTATACCAAGAGTACTTATAACCGTTATGATCCATTGCACAAAGACAATTACTTTGACGCTGGGTTTGTAGGAAAATTCACGCAAGGGGTAGATCCTTTTTATTCTCAAAGTCCACTACAGTTAGTCGATGCAGATGGTGTGCCGCTTGACCTAAGAGGTGTTGACAACAACATATTAAACATTGAAGGTCGTCGTTTTGAAGGTTTTACACCAACTTCAGTAAGCTTTGAGCCAGGAGAATCTAATCCTATTTCTGTTGCTTATAATGAAAAATATTTTGAGTTGGCTGGTAAAGACCAATCTCTATACCGTACCATATTTGATGTTATTGGTAATGGTGGTTTGTGGAATGGTACTCGTACTGCATCAAGCTTCTCTGTTTACAACATTTATTATATGCCTGGATTTGGATCTAATTTCTTAGATAAAACAGAGAACGATCAATACCGTTTGGTCTTTAATGCTTCTGTCGATTTGAAAAAACCAGATGCACCAGATCGCAACAAACATGCAATTGAGTTTGGATTTGAGTACGAACAACGTGTTGATCGTCGCTACCGTTTAAACTACAACCAGTTATATGACCGTATGCGTCGTCAAGCAAGTCGCCCAGGTCAAGGAATTGAATTGGATTTAGAAAATCCTTATTTGATTCTTAATGGTCAGCAAGTATCTATTTTTGACTACAACGAAGATATTCATGGAGCATTTAGTATTTTTGATACCATTGGTTATGATTACGAAAGAGTTAGTACAACTTTCTTCGATACTGCAATCCGTGAAGCTTTTGGCTTAACCGATGTAAATGAAAATCCTTTTATAGAAACAGATTCTTTTTCTCCAGATGAATTAGAAGCAGCTGGCGGTTTAGATTTATTCTCTGCTGAAGATCTTTATGGTTCTGGTTCTAGTTTTGACAATATGATTGATGTTCGTTACGGATACGATCATAAAGGAAATCTCCTTAACGATCAACCTGCTTTTGAAGATTTCTTTGGACGCGATGATCAAGGTTACCTTAATGCAGCCATTGGTGCTTTCCGTCCATTGTATCAAGCAGCTTATATTCAGGATAAATTCACTTTCCGTGATTTGATTTTCAATATCGGAGTTCGTGTCGATCGTTTTGATGCAAATACCAAAGTGTTGCGTGATCCTTATTCTTTATATGGAACTGTCAAAGCTGGTGATGAACGTATAACCAGTCTTTTAGATGGATCTGATCTTCCTGCATCTATTGATGAAGATTTTGTGGTTTATGTTGATGATGAATTGAACCCGAAAAATATTACAGGATACCGTAATGGCAACGATTGGTACAACGCCAATGGTGATTTCTTACGTGATCCAAATATTTTAGCAGCAGAAACAGGTACGGTTCTTCCATATCTTTCTGATCCATTGGGTGATGGAAATCCTGGAGATGATATTAAAGATCCTCGTTTTGTTGATCGTTTGAATACAGCTTTCGAAGATTATGAACCACAGATTTCTGTAATGCCTCGTATTGCTTTCTCGTTCAGTTTAACAGATGAAGCAACATTCTTTGCCAACTACAGTGTGTTGACCCAAAGACCTCAAAACGGTATACAAGCTTTTGCAGATAACTATTATTACTGGCAAGAAGCAGGTTCTTCAGGAGTACAAAACAATCCAAACCTGAGACCAGAGAAAACCATTGATTACCAATTGGGTTTCAAACAAAAAGTAAGTCGTACTTCGGCTATTAGTGTTTCTGCTTTCTATCGTGAAATGCGTGATATGGTTCAGGTCATACAAGTACCTTTTGCTTACCCTATTACAACTTATACTACTTTGGGTAATGTGGATTTTGGTACGGTAAAAGGATTTGAATTTACCTATGATTTACGTCGTACTGGAAATGTTCGATTGTTGGCAAACTATACCTTGCAATTTGCAGAAGGTACTGGTTCTGACTTCTTAGGAGCAAGTGATCAAATTAGTGCAGGACAAGGAAACTTGCGTTCTATTCGTCCTTTATCGTTTGATTCAAGACACTTATTAACAGTAACATTAGATTACCGTTATGGTACAGGTTCTAAATACGATGGTCCTAAAATCAAAGATTTTGAATTGTTTGGAAATATGGGACTAAACTTAATTACCCGTGCTCGTTCTGGTACACCTTACTCTCGTGCCGAAGTACCAACTCCAGAAGGTCAGTTTGCAGTAGCAGGTCGTACCCGTCTTGATGGTCAAATCAATGGTTCTCGATTGCCTTGGAATTACAAATTAGATATGAGAATAGACAGAGACATTCCTTTGAATTTTAGTAAAGAAGGAAAAGCATCTAACCGAAGCTTAAACTTGTATGTACAAATTCAAAACTTATTAAACACACAAAACCAATTGAGTGCTTATGCTGCTACAGGTAGTGGAAGTGATGATGGTTATTTGAAAAGTGGCAATGGTATTGAAGATGCTAACAATCGTACTTCAACCAATTCTTTCCAATATTTATATGGTTTGAAAGTGAACGACCCTCTTAATTTTAGCTTACCTAGAACAACTCGTGTAGGTGCAATTATCAATTTCTAAAAAGTAAAACGATGATAAAAGATAATATTCTAAATAAAAGCTTGCTGCTATTGGGACTGATCCTGATAAGCAGTTGGCAGCTTTCGGCTCGTGAAATCATAGGCTTCGAAGGCAAAAGCCACGACTTGGCAAAAACAGCTAGTGATTGTCAAGCAGCAACCGCTCAGACAGAGCTGAATATCAATAATGTTAGAACTAGGTTATTAGCTGGTGGAGACCTTTGGTGGGATTTATCGGATGCTAGATATGAAATACCTAAAGTAGTGCCTGGTTCTGGTGAGCCATCTCGTCACTCTCTTTTTGCAGGTGCCCTGTGGATTGGAGGTATTGATGCCTTGGGACAATTAAAAGTTGCTGCCCAAACATATCGTCAAACAGGTAACGATTTTTATCCTGGTCCTCTTGACAACAATGGTCAAGTCAATAAAGACATTTGCAAAAATTTTGATAACTTCTGGAAAGTAGAAGCAGAAGAAATCAATTTATTCCTACAGGCTTATGAAATAAGTGATGGAAATATTTCCTTTTCTAATATTCCTGAATCAATTTTAGGCTGGCCTGCTAGAAACAACCAGTTCTTTGTTGAATTTAATGATTTTGCACTTCCAGCAGACAAAGATTTAGCGCCTTTCTGGGATGAAAATGATGATGGGGAGTATAATCCTTTAGATGGAGATTATCCAGTAATCGATCAAACCAATGAAGGGGTTTATGCCGATCAAATGATTTGGTGGATTTTTAACGATAGAGGAAATGCACATAGTGAAACAGGTGGTGAGGCAATTGGTCTTCAGATTAGTGCGTTGGCTTTTGGTTTTGCAACCAACGATGAGGTAAACAATATGTCGTTCTACAAATATGTGATTGAAAACAACTCTTCGTCTTCTTTAGACAGTGTTTTCTTTTCTCAATGGGTAGATCCAGATTTAGGAAACTTTGACGATGATTACGTAGGATGTGATACCCTAAACGACTTGGGTATTGTATACAATGGTGATGGTTTTGATGATGGTCTTCAAGGGTATGGTGACAATGTCCCTGTATTGGCTGTCGATTTCTTTAAAGGACCCAACGATGAAAACGGAAAGCAATTGGGTATGAATTCTTTCTTATACTATGACAATAATTTTACAACAACTGGAAACCCAGAAACAGTAACGCATTTTTATGGATATATGGCTGGTGCTTGGAAAGATGGTTCTCCCTTTACTTTTGGTGGAAATGGATATGGTGGAAGCGAACCTTTCGATTTTATCTTCCCAGGTGACCCATCTGATCCAGAAGGTTGGTCTGAATGTACTGATAATAATCCTCCTGCCGATCGTCGTTTCTTACAAACTTCAGGTCCTTTCCGTTTGGATCCTGGTGTGGTTAACGATGTAATCGTGGGAGTTGTTTGGGTAAGAGATGGTACTTGGACGCCTTGTTCTTCTTTCCGTTCATTATTAAATGCAGATAAAAAAGCACAGGCTTTATTCGATAGTGGATTTAAGCAAATCAATGGTCCAGATGCTCCTAACATGACCATTCGTGAATTGGACAAAGAATTGGTATTGACTTTATGGAACTCTCCTTCTTCTAATAATGATAAAGAAGAGTATGAAGAAGCCGAGCCTGTTTTAAGAAGTGTAGGTATTGGTGATTCTCTTTACAAATTTCAAGGATACCGTATTTATCAATTGAAAAATAGTACAGTTACGCCAGGTGATTTTGGCAATCCTTCTTTGGCACGTGAAATTGCTACTGTAGATATTGCCGATGGTGTTGGTACCATTATCAATTATCAAGAAGATGCATTGGTTGGTTCGGTTGTACCTACTTTAGAAGTTGAAGGAAATGATCAAGGTGTTGATCATACTTTCCAAATTACACAAGATGCTTTTGCAGTTGGTGACAATAAATTGGTTAACTATAAAAGATACTACTATTCTGTAATCGCTTATGCTTACAATGGTTATACGCTTTTTGATCCCAATAACCCAAATGCAGATCCAAATGCTCAAAAATTACCTTATTTAGCAGGTAGAAATAATGTAGAAGTATATACAGCCATTCCGCACCTTCCTGCCAATCAGTTTGGAGGAAGCTTTAATGCACAATATGGTGATGGTCCCGAGATTACACAAATAAGTGGTGTTGGTAATGGTGGAAACGAATTGGAGCTTACACAAACGTCTGTTGATGCAATAGTAGCAAATAGTAGCATTGAAGATCCTGTATATGTTGGAGGTGCTGGACCAATAGGGGTTAAAGTTTTTGATCCAAGCCTTATTCCTAATCGTCGCTTTAGAGTGAAAATTTTAGACAATGCTTTCTTTGAATTTTCTCAAGGAAAAAGAGGTGGAACCGTTTCTATAGACGACAACGGGAATCTTTTTTACGAAGCTCCTGCCGAAGGAAATATTTCAACAGATAACTTCTCTTATACCATTATTGATCAGTTTGGTAAGACAGATGTAGGTTCTATTGTTGTTGAGTTAGATGGAAGTAGTGTCGACTTTGGTGGTGCTTTTATGGATACAAGATCTGTTCACGGAATTACAGGTGCAGCAGATAATGACTTGAATATCGATGTCCTTGTAAACGACGATGTAAGTATTGCAACCAATGTTGAGATTACAGAATTTACGCAACCTGAATCGGGAACGGTTGTTCTTGAAGGAAACAATACCTTTACATATACTCCTACTCAAGGAGATCCTTTCGGTATTCATGTATTCAATTATACCATTAAAGACAATGCAGGTGCTGGAATTACTACTTCTGCTCAGGTATGGATAAATATTACAAACTCAGCTGACGGAGCGAGAGTAGAGGCTGTTGATGACATCATAGATTTGAATGCCAATAGTGGTGTTGTAACGGGTCCTCTTGACAATGACAATAGTTTATTGTTGGCAGTTGATGGACGTATAAATCCTTCGGCTACTTGGGTATTATCAGATGCTGATAGCGGAGAAATTCTAGAAGTTTCAGAAAAATCAATTGCTTCTGCAAATGAGCAGGCAATTGGTGGATATGAGAAGCTAGGAGAAAATGACAGTCCTTTTGGTTTTACCGTAAATGTTGAGCAAACCATTAATGCCTCTGAAGGGAATGCAGTTATTTCTGGAGAACTTACTTTTGAGCAAACCAACAATCAATGGTTGACGACCATTTCAGATGGAGAGTCTACTAGTGAGTTCAATTGGATTCGTGGTGGAGATTCGGAAGATGCAAGTGGTTTCGCATATAATGATTTTAGAGATGGCTTCAACGGTCCATTTTTAGATGCAGAAGGAAATTACGAAGAACTGCTGGATGGTGGAGTTGCTCCTTACACTTTGGTTGCGAACCCGAGTGGTTCTCTGCAAGTTGGAGAAACCGAAAGCTTTGTATTGCCTATTTCTCCAGGTTGTTCTGATTGTGGTAGTGTGAATGGCCAAGGCATTGTTAGCGACAATCGTCTAGGGGATGTGCAAAGTGTTGACGTTATATTTACGCCAAATAAAGAGCTTTGGACACAGTGTGTGGTTGTTGAAATGGGACGTTTTGCTGGGACCAATCAAGGTTTAGCTGAGAAAAATGCTATGCGTCAAGCACCTTCTATTGACAAAGATGGTAACCAATTGGATGAAACAGGTCGTTCTTGGTTCCCTGGTTATGCTATCAATGTTGCAACTGGTGAGCGTTTGAATATTATGTTTGGTGAAAATACTTTTATTGGTACCGAAAACGGTCGTGATATGGTTTGGAATCCAACCGATTTAGAATTTAGTAATGCGGGTAACTCAAGCAACGATTTGTTTGGTAATTACAAAATGGGTGGTGAGCACTGGATATACGTTATGAATTCTAAATATGATGAGGGTATGCAATATCAAACATTGTTTGCTGATGGAACCAGTGAGAGTAAAACTGCTGTTTACGAAGACGCTATGTGGGTTTCTACGACAAGAGCTGCTGATGGATTTGAGTTTCTTTCTTTGGCTGAAGGCTTGATTCCTTCTGAAGCAAAAATGAGGTTAAGGGTAAAATATCCTTATGAAAAGCAAGGTGGAGAAAATCCTTGTTACGAATTTGATATGGGACCTTTTGCGCCTTCTGCCTTAGATGCTTCTGCCGAAGAAACCATCTTAGATTTAGTTAGAGTTGTACCAAATCCTTATTATGCATTCTCTGAATATGAAAACAATAAACTGGACAATACGGTGAAAATTACCAACTTGCCTCCTTATGCAATTGTAAGAATATTTATGATGGATGGAACAATGGTGCGTCAATTAGAAATTGACAATAGAGGTTCTGATACTGCTATTAGTAGTAAAAACAATACCAGTCAAAGCCGTAACGAAATAGATTGGAAGTTGACAAACTTTAGAGATGTTCCTGTTGCAAGTGGTATGTATTTAATCCATATAGAAGCGCCAGACGAAGGAGTCGAAAAAGTCATTAAGTGGTTTGGTGTTGTCCGACCAGTTGATTTAGATACTTTCTAGAATCAAAGATTGTTTTTTTGAATGATTAAATGATAATCATTTGTAAATCTAAAATTACTTTTCTGAAATCACATAAGTTGCTAGAATAACCTTTGAAACAACTTATGTGGTTTTTGAAAAAGTAATTAAAATCGTAAAAAATTTAAAATGAATTTGAATAAAAATTTACTTTATATATGTCTCTTCCTTTTATTACCTGTTGTTGCCTTTGCTGGAAACAAGGACAGAGTTGGAGAGGCTGGTGCCAGCGAATTATTGATCAACCCTTGGGCTAGAAGCTCTGGGATGTTGGGAATCAATCAAGCCAGTACACGTGGTCTAGAATCTATGCGCCTCAATGTAGGAGGTCTGGCATTTAATCAAGGAACAGAAGTTATTGGTGCCAGTACACAATGGTTGCGTGGCAGTGATGTTAGCTTAATAGGTGCAGGCTTTTCACAGGCGCTAGGAGATGCCGGTGTTTTAGGTGTAACACTAATGTCTGTTAACTTTGGTGAAATAGACCTTACAACAGTCGATAATCCAGACATTGGAACTGGTGGAACTTATCGTCCTGCTTTTACCAATATTGGTGTAGCTTTCTCTCGCTCATTCTCTGAGAGTATTCACGGTGGAGTCGTTATTAGAGTTGTTAATCAATCAATTTCTGATGTGTCTTCAAGTGGAGTTGCTTTTGATGCGGGAATTCAATACGTAACTGGTGCAGATGACAACTTTAAGTTTGGTATTTCTATCAGAAATGTAGGTACAGCAATGCGTTACAAAGGAGATGGTCTAGATTTCTCTTCTAATAATCCTATCAATGAAACAGAAGTGACTACTTCGCAAAGAGCAGAAAAATTTGAAATGCCTTCTTTGCTTCACATAGGGGCTGCTTATGATTTCTACTTAGGTGAAACGCACCGATTGACTGCGGCTGGAAACTTTACGTCTAACTCTTTTAGTGGTGACCAAATAGGTGGCGGTTTGGAGTATGCTTTCAACGAAATGTTTATGTTGCGTGCTGGATACAAATACCAACAAGATAGAGACAGTAACGACTTAGTAGGTTCTACTGCATTAAATGGTTTTGGTGGAGGTGCAACTTTGGAAGTTCCTTTAGGAAAAGAAAGTGCCAACACTTTTGGTATTGATTATTCTTTCCGTGGTACTGATATCTTTGACAACATTCACTCTTTTGGAGTCAGACTGAGTTTGTAGTTCTCGATAAAAAAGATTAAATTTGTAAGTAATTGAGGCGTTTCTACTTTATGTGGAAACGTCTTTTTTTATTAGATGAAGAATCCAAACAATCAATAAAGATGAATGTGTTTGGTTTTTTATCTTTACTCGAAACCCTAAGCATAAAATTTAGAAGAATGTCAGAGATTAGATACTTTACGGAAGAAGGTTTGAATAAATTGAAAGATGATCTGCATCATATGCAAACCAAAGGTAGAACAGATATGGCTCGTCAAATAGCAGAAGCCAGAGATAAAGGAGATCTATCTGAAAATGCAGAATATGATGCTGCAAAGGAAGCGCAGGGGTATTTGGAAGCACGAATTGCTAGATTAGAAACAGATATTGCCAATTCTAGAATTTTGGATGAAACCAAATTGGATACTTCAAAAGTGTTGATTTTAACCAAAGTAAAAGTGAAAAACCTAAAGTTTAATAAAGAGTTCAATTATCACATCGTTTCTCCAAATGAAGCCAATGTTAGAGAAGGAAGAATTTCTGTTGATTCTCCTATTGGTAAAGGTTTACTAGGTAAAGAAGTAGGTGATATTGCGGAAATCCAAGTGCCTGCTGGATTGGTGAAAATGGAAATTTTAGAAATTTCTATTTGATTGTATTAATAAAACTCCAGCTAATTTTACCATAAATAACTTCTAACCTAACAATATGTCCTCTGTTTTTTCTAAAATTATCGCAGGCGAAATCCCTTGTTATAAAATAGCCGAAAATGATCGCTTTTTTGCTTTCTTAGACATCAATCCTATTGCTAAAGGACATACACTTGTAGTGCCTAAAAAAGAAGTGGACTACTTCTATGATTTGGAAGATCAATTATTGGGTGACTTGATGATTTTCTCTAAAAAAATAGCCAAAGCCATTGAGGTGGTTGTGCCCTGCGAACGAATAGGGATCACTGTCCTTGGTTTGGAAGTACCACATGCTCACGTACATTTAGTCCCTCTCGATATAGGAGGAACCATTGATTTTAAGCATAAAATAGAAATGGATAAAGATGAAATGGTGGAGTTAGCCAAAAAAATAGCTATTAACCTGTAGTTCTGTGCTATGTATTCTACCCAAATTATAAAAACCCATCTATCACCTCCACCAATACTTTAATCCCAAAGCAGTTTGTTGCCTATCACCTCACACCAAATCAATCACTTATCAAAGCAGCCCCAACCACCACCCGAATCATAGGAATAGACCCCGGTACTAATGTATTGGGTTACGCCTTTATTGAAGTAACCAACCGTAAGATGAAACTCAATAATTTGGGGGTTATCAAGTTAGACAAATACGAAAATCACTACATAAAGCTGCAAAAAATTCATGAGAAAATTTCATTCTTAATAGAATCGTATAAGCCAGATACCATGGCAATTGAAGCACCTTTTTATGGTAAAAATCCACAGTCTATGTTAAAGTTGGGAAGAGCGCAAGGGGTATCTATTGCAACAGCTATGACTATGGGAGTAGAAGTGACAGAATACGCACCAAGGAAAATAAAACAATCAATTACTGGAAGTGGAAATGCCTCTAAAGAACAGGTCGCAGCCATGTTGCAGCGATTGTTAAATATGGAGAAACTACCCAAATATTATGATGCCACAGATGCATTGGGTGTTGCCGTATGTCATTATTTGCAATCAAACTCGGTCATTCAAAAGGCAGGGAAAAAATACAGCAGCTGGAAAGATTATGCAAAAGAGAACCCTAAAAAATTAAAATAACAAACTGCACCAAATCATACAGTACAGTCAATAAAAAATCCCTTAAAACAATTTTGTTTTAAGGGATTTTCTATTATTCTTTATTTTACTAAAGTAATTACTTACCAAGAGCCTTAGCCAATGTTACTCCAATATCGGCAGGCGATTCCACCACATGAATGCCACATTCTCTCAAGATAGCCATTTTAGCGGCAGCCGTATCATCTTTACCACCAACAATTGCACCAGCGTGACCCATTTGACGACCAGCAGGTGCCGTTTGACCAGCAATAAAACCAACAACAGGCTTTGTACCGTGTTCTTTAATCCAATAAGCAGCATCGGCTTCCATTTGACCACCAATTTCACCAATCAGAATAATACCTTCAGTATCTGGATCTTCCATAAACAACTGAACCGCATCACGGGTTGTTGTACCAACAATAGGATCACCACCAATACCAATACAAGTACTTTGTCCCATACCAGCTTTGGTTACTTGATCAACCGCTTCGTAAGTTAAAGTACCAGAGCGAGACACAATACCAATTTTACCAGGCTTGTGAATAAAGCCAGGCATAATACCTACTTTGGCTTCACCAGGTGTCATTACACCAGGACAATTAGGACCAACCAAGCGACAGTCTTTGTCGTCAATATAAGCCTTAACCTTAACCATATCCTGAACAGGGATTCCTTCTGTAATACAAATGATTACCGCAATACCTGCATCAGCCGCTTCCATTACTGCATCAGCCGCAAACGGAGGAGGAACAAAAATAATGGAAACATCGGCTCCCGTTTCTTTAACAGCATCTGCTACTGTATTAAAAACTGGGCGGTCTAAGTGGGTTTGACCTCCTTTGTTAGGAGTAACACCACCAACGACATTGGTTCCATATTCTATCATTTGACCAGCATGAAAAGAACCTTCTTTTCCTGTAAATCCTTGTACTATAATCTTAGAATCTTTGTTTACTAAAACGCTCATTTGTATATTTTTTTACCATAGTCTATTTAAAGACTTTTCCGAAAAGGGAAAATGGAATTATTTTTAATTTGCAACAAAAGTAAGTTTTTGAAAGCAAATTTTTAAATCTATTTATATTTTTATTTCTGAAAAAGATGCTAAGTTCTCTAAACTATTGTCTAATTGATTGCTAATCTTGTAACCTTTATGCATTTTATCATCTTTAACTTCCCAAATTGAAATAAAATGAGCTAAAGGTTCCTCTTTTAATAGTCTTTAGTTGTATGGTAAATAATATATCTTGCTGTGACCAATGTTATCATCTTTTAATAAATGCCTCAATCTGTAAGTAAATGATACATACCATTCGTTAATGTCTTTTAATTTATTAAATATTTTATTTTTATATAAAGCAGTAAAACCTTGACTACTATTCCAGTTTAAAAGACAATCGTCGTGAAACATATCGATTATGTTTTCTTCTTTAACTAAATCTGAGTCATAAAAAAGCGCTTACTATTTTTTAGCAGACATTTATTTATTTTTTAATTGATCTATAATATTTGGAATTTGCTTTACATAAGCTAATTCTTTTAATTTTAATCTGGATTCTTCTATAGGTGTACCAAAATAACTTTTTCCTCCTGCAACAGATTTGGTTACTCCTGTTTGTCCAAGTATAACTGCTTTTTTACCAATGGTAATTCCGCTATTTGTTCCTACTTGACCCCAAATAGTAACTTCGTCTTCAATAATGCAACAACCAGCAATACCAACTTGCGATGCAATGAGGCATTTTTTACCAATGATAGTATCATGCCCAACTTGTATTTGGTTGTCTAATTTTGAGCCTTCACCAATAGTTGTATCTCCTGTAACACCTTTGTCAATAGTGCATAATGAACCAATATCTACATGGTCTTCAATAACAACGCGACCACCAGAAACCAGTTGATCGAAACCTTCTGGTCTGTTTTTATAATAAAACGCGCTTGCTCCTAAAATAGTGCCAGAATGGATGGTTACATTATTTCCAATTACAGCATCATCGTAAATAGTAACGTTGGCGTGAATGACGCAATTGTTTCCAATAATTACATTATTTCCAATAAAACAATTAGGTTGTATTACCGTGTTCTTTCCTATTTTAGCTGAATTTGAAACACTACTTGTTGCAGCTTTAAAAGGTTTAAAATGATGGGTTAATTTATTAAAATCGCGAAAAGGATCTTCGCTTACTAAAAGAGCTTTACCTTTAGGACAAGCTACATCTTTATTAATTAAAATTATTGTTGCTGCAGATTGTAACGCCTTATCGTAATACTTTGGGTGATCTACAAATACGATATCTCCAGATTCTACCACATGAATTTCGTTCATGCCAAGCACTTGAAAATCGTCTGCTCCTACATAACTACAATCGATTATTTGGGCTATTTGTTTTAGAGTATGTGGATTTGGGAATTTCATTTTATTTTAATCTACAGTTTGAATTATCTAGTTTACAGAGTGAAATTTGCTGTTATAAGTAAGTAGTGCAAAATGAATACTACCAACTTACTTTTTATTCTTTTACTCGTTCTCTATATGTACCTTTTACTGTTTCTACTTTAATTTCCGCAAGTGTCT
>ENA-ORXT01001590-ORXT01001590.1-marine-metagenome-genome-assembly--contig:-NODE-1590-length-30000-cov-7.523911_pt1 | contig 30000 bp, 30 predicted proteins | sample MGYA00237868_ERZ511482 | MGnify/ENA metagenome assembly ERZ511482 | reverse complement strand
GGTACAGCGACAGCCCGATCAGGCGCGGCATGACCTGCGGCTGCACCGCGTAGTTGACGAGCTGCCCCCAGGAGGCACCCGTCGAGCGGATCGCCGCCAAGAAGACGGCGACAAAGAAAACGGTCGCCAAGAAGACGGTCGCCGCGAAGACCGCTGCCAAGGAGTCCTGAGCATGCGCATCGTCACGTGGAATGTGAATTCACTTCGCGCCCGCCAGGAGCGCGTGGAGGCATGGCTCGAAGAGGTGCAACCGGATGTGTTGCTGATCCAAGAGACGAAATTGGCAGATGACGCCTTCCCGACCCTTGCCTTCGAGGCAATGGGCTACAGCTGCGCCCATCACGGTCAAGGCCAGTGGAACGGTGTCGCCATCCTCTCCAAGGTCGGTTTGACCGACGTCGTGTGCAATTTCGCCGAGGGCATCGAGCCTGATCCCGACGCCCGCATCATCACCGCCACGTGCGGTGGTGTCCGTGTGACCAGTGTCTATGTGCCGAATGGCCGCTCACTCGACGACGATCACTACACCTACAAGCTCGACTGGCTCAGCCGGCTCGTGCAACATCTCGATGCCGACACCTCGCCCGACCAGGACGTCATCATCGGCGGTGACTACAACATCGCCCCTGACGACCGCGACGTGCCGGACCCCGCCAAGATGATCGGCGCCACCCACGTGAGCCAGCCGGAGCGGGATCGGCTCGCCGAGATCGAGGCGTGGGGGCTCACCGATGCGTTCCGGCGCTTCCACGACGGCGACAAGATGTACTCCTGGTGGGACTATCGCGGCGGCGACTTTCACCAGGGCAGGGGCATGCGGATCGACCTACTGATGTGCAGTGCGTCAGTGATGGAGCGTGCCAAATGGTGTGCAATCGACCGAAATTCGCGCAAGGGCAAGTCGCCCAGTGATCATGCTCCGGTCATGGTCGACATCGACTGATCGAGCACCTCGAAGATCGAGCTGGCGAGCCGTGCGGCCATGATCGGCCCGAATGATGTCGCAGCCTCGAGCGCGTCGACGGTGTTCGGCTTGGACTGCGCAATCGAGGTCAAATCGCGGTCACTGCACAGCTGCGTCGGGATGATCCCCGCGTGTCGAGCCGCATCATCGCGCCAAACCCGGAGCGCGTCGAGCGTCGGGTCGATTCGAGCGCGTCGCCGAGCCCGCAGGTCACTGGGCAGCGGCGCAGCGGCAGGTTCCACGAGGTCGAGGTCGGAGATGAATGGGCTGACCGTGCGGGCATAACCACCCCGCCGTTCGGCGTGGGTGATCGTGAGCCGATCCGAAGCCCGAGTCGCCGCCACGTAGAGCAAGCGAGCTTCCTCGGCTCTGGTGGCAGTGGTCGTGGCTGACTTGTGCGGCACGAGGCTGGATTCGACGCCCGTGACGAACACGGTGTGCCATTCGCGGCCCTTCGAGGCGTGGAAGGACACCAGGTCGACGCCCCCGGCTGACTGCTCGTCGAACGGATTGGTCATCGCGACCCAGGCACGGAACCCAGCACCGTTGCCGAGCTGCTGATCGCGCAGGTACTCGAGCAACGCCGCAGCGACGCGTCGCTCGGCCTCGAGGTCGTCCACTGCCTTGTCAGCGCGCGTATTGGGTCGATCGGTGACGACGGCCTGCTCGGCGCGAGCGGCGACGAGTGCGTCGTGGGCATCGAGTGTGTCGTGCGCCCATGCGCGTAGCTGCGATGCCGAGCCAAGGGCCGACACCTGCCGGACCGCAGCCTGCAGTGGCGTGCCCGCTGCTGTTGCAGACCGTCGGACCGCGATGCCGTGGGCTTCGAGCGCTGTCCCGATCGCAGTGAGCTGAGCGTTCGTCCGGGCGAGCACGGCGACTTCGCCAGCACGAACGAGGCGGGGGTCGGTGCGCACGACATCATCGGCGATCCGGCGGGCCTCGGCATCGGCGTCGGCCCCGGCGAACTGTTCGACGGCGGGCCCGTCGCCGCGATTCGAGACGAGATCAGTCGGTTGACCGCCAGCGGCGAGCACGTGCACTCCGGCCCGTACGATCTGGGGGGTACATCGATGGTTGACCGGAAGCCGGATGATCTCGATGCCGGGGAAGCGAGTCTCGACGTCGACCAGCAGTGTCGGGTCCGCGCCGTTGAAGCCGTAGATGGCCTGCGCTGGGTCGCCGACGAGAAAGAGGTCGTCTCGGCCGGTCCGCAGCAGGTCCACCAGACGGTGCTGAAGTGGGTTGAGGTCTTGTGCTTCGTCGACCAGAAGGTGGCGGAACCGCCAACGGAGGGTGTCGGCGAACTCCCGGTCGTACTCCATGTCCCGGATGACGAGCGACAGCACGTCATCGAAGTCGATGATGCCGCGTTTGCGTTTCAGCTGTTCGAACCCGACGAAGATCGCCGCCGCTCCTTCGACGCCGGCATTCGGATGCCGCTGCTCGCGCCGCGCTGCCGCTGGATACCGCTCGGCCGTGATGCCGCGTGCGGTGGCCCAGTCGATCTCGCTGACGAAGCCGTCGACGTTGCGCCGTTGCGACGGGTCGAGGACGTCACCGACAAGCCGTCGACGGTCCGCGACGATGTTGCGGGGACGGCGACCTGTGTCCTCCCAGCGTTGCTTGAGGACCGCGAGCATGACGGAGTGAAACGTGCCGGCCTCGACTCGTTCGCGCATGCCGAGGCGGGTGAGTCGCCGCCGCAGTTCGCCGGCCGCTTCGCGGGTGAAGGTCAACGCCAAGGTGTGTCGAGCATCGGCCTGTTCGGTGGCCACACGCCAAGCGAGGCGCCGTGTGAGCACACGGGTCTTGCCCGAGCCTGCGCCTGCTATGACGGCGACGAGGTGGGAGTCAGCAGTGACGGCAGCGCGCTGGTCAGGATCGAGGTCAGCGAGGAGTCCGTCGGCGTCCACAGCATTCACCCTACGTGCGCTGTGGATACGCTGTGGTCATGCCGTATCCGAAGAAGCTGTTGAACGACTATGAGACCGTTGCCGTCGATCTTCACCCGCACTGGTGGTACTTCGCCGAGCCGGTGGCCGCCCTCGTCGGCTCGATCATTCTCGGCATCCTCACCCGTGTCTTCACCGACGGCACCGGCACGCTGCGGAGCCTGCTGGTCTACCTCGTCATCGTCTTGATCATCGCCAGCATGGTCTGGGTGGTCGTGCGCTACCTCAAGTGGATGACCACCAACTTCGTGATCACCTCTGACCGGCTGATCTTCCGCGCCGGTGTCGTGTCGAAGATGGGTATCGAGATCCCGCTGGAGCGAGTCAACACGATCCACTTCAACCAGAGCGTCTTCGAACGCATGACTGGCTCGGGCGACCTCCTGATCGAGTCGGGTGGCGAAGACGGCCAACAGGAGTTCACCGACATCCGCCGCCCCGACCGGGTGCAGAAGATCATCCACTCTCAGAAGGAAGAAAACGACAAGCGCCGCTTCACTGTCACTGGTGCGTCCTCGTCTGGCGCGGATGTCGCCAGCCAACTGGAGAAGCTGGAAGGGATGCTGGAGCGCGGCACGCTCACCGCTGATGAGTTCCAGGCCCAGAAGGACAAGCTGCTCGGCGGCTGACAGACAGACTGGAGCCGATCGCAATGCGCATCATCAGCCTCGTACCATCGAGCACGGAGACGCTGTTGGGCCTCGGCGCGAACGTCGTTGCGTGCACGCGGTTCTGTGAGCAGCCCGACATCGCCCACGTCGGTGGGACGAAGAACCCCGACATCGCGGCGATCATCGCGCTCGCACCCGACATCGTCGTCTTGGACGAAGAGGAGAACCGTTGCGAGGACGCCGAAGCACTTCGCGCTGCCGGCGTCGAACTCTTCGTCTCCGATGTCACGTCCGTCGTTGACGGCGTGGAAGTCACGCAGGCGCTCTCGGCGCTCGTCGACGGCCCCTCGGTCATCACGGCTCTGCCGGTCGTCGCTCCGCTCGGACTGAGCGTGTTCGTGCCGATCTGGCGTCGACCATGGATGTCGATCAACCAGCACACCTACGGGGCGTCACTCCTCGACCACCTGGGCTGCACCCTCGTGAGCGCAGGCCTCGATGTCGCGTACCCGGAGGTGACACTCGACGACCTCTCTGCATGGGCGCCTGACGTCGTCGCCGTTCCGAGCGAACCGTACGAGTTCAGTGACGCTCACCTCGACGAGCTACGAGCGGCAGCACCATCGTCGAACGTCGTGCGTGTCGACGGTCAGGATCTGTTCTGGTGGGGGAGTCGGACAACGGCGGCGATCGCCCGTCTCCACGAGGCGTTGGGCGGCATCTCGAAGGTCAGCTGACGTGGCGTGCGCCGGCTGACGCTGTGACGACCCAGCCATCGGTGATCGCACCGGGTTCGCAGAGTGCCACGATGCAACCTCCGAAGCCACCGCCGGTCATGCGCGTACCGAACACGCCAGGATGGGCATCGAGACCAGCGACGGCGGCGTCCATCTGGGTTGTCGACACATCGAAGTCGTCGCGCAAGCTCTCGTGGCCAGCGGTCATGATCCGCCCCGCCGTCACGTAGTCGCCCGCAGCCAACGCAGCGGCGAAGTCCCGGACGCGCCGGTTCTCGGCGACGACGTGGCGCGCTCGACGGCGTGCGATGTCGTCGGCGATACGTTCGGCATCGTCAGGTGTCGCAAGGCGCAGCGGACCGATCTCGGCCTCGGCGCGTTCGCACTCGGCGACGCGATCGGCGTACTCGGACCCCTCCAACGTGCGATGCACGATGAACTTCACGACCACATCGATTTCGTCGGGCACGACGTGCGGCGTCACCTCGAGGCTGTGGCAGTCGATCAGCGTGGCATGACCGGCGACACCCGAGGCGATCGACAACTGATCCATGATGCCGGTCGGGACACCGGTGGCGCGGTGTTCAGCACGGCGTGCCGCTTGCGCGAGTTCGAGCGGTGTGCCGTCGAACCCGAGTGCCAGACCGACTGCGCACTCGAGCGCTGCGCTCGACGAGAGGCCGGCTCCGGCAGGGATGTCGGACACGACATGGCCTCGGAGGCCGCTGAGGCCCCCGACCTCGGTCGCCATCGCGGCGATGTAGGAGCCCCAGTGCGGTTCGACCGCAGCGACATCACCCTCGAAGGGAATCGGGATCGACAACGGCCCCGGGGCGTCGTCAGAGGTCAGCTCGATCGAGTCGTCGTGAGCGGCGTACGTGAGCGTCGTGCCGCGGTCGATGGCCATCGGGAACGCGAGGCCGCCGGTGTAGTCGGTGTGCTCGCCGATCAGGTTGACTCGGCCGGGGGCATGGACGCGCTGCGTTTCGGACACGCTGAGAACGTACCGGCTCGATTCTGCAACACTGCGCACCATGGCCCGTGCTGCGCTCCAATCCGGAATCGAACTCGAGTACGCAACGTTCGGCGATGCCGACGATCCCACGTTGCTCCTGGTCAACGGCTACACGAGCCAGATGATCGTGTGGGAGCCCGTGTTGTTGGATGCTCTTGTCGCTCAGGGCCTCCACGTGGTCATCTTCGACAACCGCGACGTCGGGCTGTCCACCAAGCTCGACGGTCAGCTCGTCGACCCGATGCTGGTGTTGCAGGCAATGATCGCGAACGACCCGGTCGAGGTGCCCTACACGCTCAGCGAGATGGCCGCCGATGCGGTGGGCCTGCTCGACCACCTCGGCGTCGAGCGTGCACACGTCGCTGGCGTCTCGATGGGCGGCATGATCGTGCAGATGATCGCGATCGAGCATCCCGACCGGGTGGCCAGCCTCACATCGATCATGAGCAGCCCGGGAGGCCCGAAGTTCGGCCAGCCGTCCGCCGAAGCACGAGAGGCACTGCTCGCTCCGCCTGCCATCGAGCGCGAGCAGTACATCGCTGACGCTGTCAGAGCCAAGGTGTGGCTGTCGAAGAAGTACTACTCGGAAGCTGACACCAAGCAGCGTTCGGCGATGCAGTTCGACCGCATCTTCTACCCGGAGGGTTTCACCCGCCAACTCGCCGCGATCTACGCAACCGGCAACCGCAGTGAGGGGCTCGGCAAGCTCGACGTGCCGACGCTCGTGATCCACGGCCGCGACGACGAACTGATCACACCGTCCGGCGGCGAACAGACCGCTGCACTCATCGACGGTTCGAAGCACCTGCTCGTATCCGACATGGGCCACGATCTCCCCGGGGCGCTCGCCCCCGTGTTCGCCGAAGCAATCGGTGGACACATCCGCACCAGCAACACCAGCAACACCAGCAACGTCTGAAGGAGACACCCATGTCAGGACCACTCGCGGGCCATCGCATCATCGAAATCGCCGGAATCGGCCCGGGGCCCTTTGCAGCAATGCTGCTGAGTGACCTCGGTGCCGAAGTCATCCGCGTCGAGCGCGCCGGCGCCGTGCGCGGTGCTGCCCCGGACAGGCCCGCCGGCGACATCAGCCTGCGCGGGCGTCGCAACGTCGCCATCGATCTGAAGCATCCTGACGGTGTGGTAACGCTGCTCGATCTGGTCGAGTCCGCCGACGCACTCATCGAGGGTTTCCGGCCTGGCGTGATGGAACGCCTCGGCGTCGGTCCTGATGTCTGCTTGGAACGCAACCCGAAGCTGGTCTTCGGCCGAATGACCGGTTGGGGCCAGGACGGGCCCTACGCGCAGGCCGCTGGCCATGACATCAACTACATCTCACTCGCTGGCGCACTGGCCCACTTCGGTCGTGCGGGGGAGGGGCCGACACCGCCGCTGAACATGGTCGGCGACTTCGGTGGCGGCGGCATGTTCCTCGCGCTCGGTGTCGTCGCAGCGCTCCTCGAAGCCACATCGAGCGGTCAGGGCCAGGTCGTCGACACCGCCATGGTCGACGGCAGCGCCGTCCTGATGACCATGTTCTGGTCGATGAAGTCAGCGGGCATCTTCGACGAGAACAACCGTGGTACGAACTTGCTCGATACCGGTGCGCACTTCTACGACGTGTACGAGTGCTCGGACGGCCGCTATGTGTCGATCGGGTCGATCGAGCCGCAGTTCTATGCCGAGCTGATGCAGCTCACCGGGCTGGAGGACGACGCTCAGTTCGCCAAGCAGATGGACCCGACGCAATGGCCCGAGCTGAAGGTGCGCATCGCGGAACTGTTCAAGACCAAGACCTGCGACGAATGGTGCGAACTGATGGAGATGACCGATGTCTGCTTCGCCCCCGTGCTCACCATGAGCGAAGCTGCGCAACACCCCCACAATGTCGAGCGCGAGACCTTCGTCGAACTCGGCGGCGTGATGCAACCAGCACCGGCGCCACGGTTCAGCCGCACCGCTGCCGTTGTTGATCAACTCCCGGCTCATCCCGGTCAACACACTCGTGACGTGCTCGCTGACTGGGGTGTCGGTGCGGATCGAGTGTCGGCGCTGCTCGAATCGGGAGCGGTTCGCCACGCCGAGTAGGGACCCTGCCGGTCGGCTGCCACACTGGTGGCGATGTCGACCCTGGTCTGTTTCCACGCCCACCCGGATGACGAGGCAATCGCGACCGGCGGGGCAATGGCGCGGGCCGCAGCGGAAGGGCATCGTGTCGTTCTCGTGGTCGCCACCGACGGCGATCACGGCGAGGTGCCCGAAGACCTGGCTGACGGCGAAAGCCTGGTCGACCGGCGCCGCGCGGAGACGCAGGCATCGATCGAGGCGCTGGGTGCACACCGCGTCGAGTTCCTCGGCTACAAGGACTCGGGGATGACCGGCTGGGAACAGAACGCCGACCCGGCGAGCTTCCTCCGGGCGGACCTCGCCGAAGCAGCCGAACGGCTCGCCGTCATCCTGCGCGCAGAGCAGGCCGATGTCCTCACGGCCTACGACTGGCACGGCAACTACGGCCATCCCGACCACATCAAGGTCCACGAGGTCGGCCACGCTGCTGCTGACCTGCTGATCGCCGAAGGCCACGAGATCCGGTTGTTCGATGCAACGATGAACCGAGACCGCGTCGTCACGATGATGCAAGCGGCGATCGAAGCCGGCATGACGGGTCCAGGAGGCTCTGAGGGAAGCGGCGCGAACGACGACGGGGAGCCATTCGATCCGACAGGCCCTGCCGACGACGGCAACCCGTTCGGTATGCCCGAAGCGGAGCTGACCCTCGAAGTCGACGTCACCGATTTCATTGTCCAGAAGCGAGCGGCGATCACCTGCCATCGCAGCCAGATCAGTGACCGATCGTTCTTCCTCGAGATGCCGCCGGAAGCATTCGCTGCGATGTTCGGAACCGAGTCGTACATCGAGCGTGGCGTCGAGCCACCGATGCGTCAGGGCTGGTTCTTCCCGGCGTGATCGACGTTCACACCACGCTGGGATGGATCTTGATCGTTTCGAATGCCGCCGTGGGCATCTGGGCGCTGGCTGCCCAGTACGTCGAGCCGCTTCGTGTGAAGGCGCTCTGGTGGGCAACCGGTGCAGCGCAGCTCACCGTCTTTGCCGTGGCGATCGTCGGTGCGCTGCTCGCCAACGAAGAAGGCCGCATGCTCGACGATTTCCATGCTCTGTACGGCTTCACCACGATCGTGGCGGTCGGCATCCTGTACAGCTACCGGTCGAGTCCGTTCATCAGAGACAAGCAATATCTGCTCTACGGCTTCGGCGGCCTCTTCATCATGGGGCTCGGCATCCGTGCCCTGTTCCTCGACGGCGCTTGAGCGGGTCTCACATGCCCACGGCGGTGGGAAGTCTGGTGGGGTCCCAGTTGAGTTGGATGAGACCCTGCTGGCAGGCGAACCGGTCGGTCATCCCGGCGACGTAGCCGACAGCGGCACGCAGCGCTGCGGTGCTCCCTGCGTCGATCTGGGTGACGTCGACGCTCGCACCCAACACCGCAGTGGTGGTTGCCTGGGGGAGTGCGTGGGGGCGGTCGGCATAGTGTTCGACGAGCGCTCGGAGGAGAGCGATGACAGCATCGCTCTGGCGGACACTTGCTGGACGCATGTAGATCTGTTCGTAATTGAACGTGCGGAACGCTGCGAGGGCCTCGGCGATGTCGGGAGTCATCCCGACCTGGCCGGAGGTCGCCGCCCCGGTGATGACGGCGCGCACGAACGTGCCGAGTTGGGTCGATCGGTCGCGTCCGCACCGCTCCGCGACGACGTCGGGCAACATGTCCTCGGTGACGATGCCGGTCACGACGGCGTCTTCGAAGTCATGGCAGACGTAGGCGATGCGGTCGGCCCAGGACACGACCTCACCCTCGGGCGTCTGTGGCGCAGGAAGGCTCCACGAGTGGTTGCGGATGCCGTCGAGGGTCTCGGCGCACAGATTCAACGGTTGGAGTGTCACGTCGGCGCCCCACGGGGCATGGTCGAACCCGCCCACCAGGTACGGCGACAGTGCGTCTTCGCTGGCGTGACCTCCGGGCCCGTGGCCGCAGTCGTGGCCGATTGCCATTGCCTCGACGAGCGGCACGTTGAGGCTGAGAGCGGTGGCGATCGAGCGGGCGACCTGAGCGACTTCGAGGGCGTGAGTCATCCGGGTGCGTTGGTGATCCTCGGGGAACACGAACACCTGGGTCTTACCGGCGAGTCGACGGAACGAGGAGTCGTGGAGGATGCGGTCACGGTCACGTTCGAAACACGTCCGGTGTGGGTCAGGGGCCTCCTCGATGGCTCGGTTCCCTGCGCCGTGGGAGCGCGTTGCGTGCTCGGCAAGGAGCAGGTCCTCGCGCTCTTCGCGCGTTTCTCGGTTCAGGATGGTGGTGGCGCCCACCTCCGCGGTCGAGTCGGCATGAGCGAGGACGACATCGGCTGCGGCGTGCCCCGCCATGGTCGACGCCCACCGGTCGGCGCGCTCGTCGGACTCGTCGGCATACGGCAGATCGTCCATGTCGCCAGGGTACGGTCTGCGGGGCGCCGACAGTTCCGTGTCGATCAGCATTGGCGACCGTTTTGTTCGGAGTGGGCGCGTACATCGGTCAGACGCCCTACCCCGAGGATTGCAGCGCGGTAAAGGTGACCGTCACCGTCCAGACCCAAGCCGCTGTGGATCGGGACGGCAATCCTCGGCCTCGTCTTCGGTGCGTTCTTCGGCGTCATCCTGGCCCTCATCTTCACGTGACCCGTTACCCTCGTTCCGTGTCCCAGTTCGTCGACGAATGCCAACTCAACGTGAAGGCGGGAGACGGCGGCGCCGGTTGCGTCAGTTTCCGACGCGAGGGCCCGGTCGTCCTGGGCGGCCCCAACGGCGGTGATGGTGGCAACGGCGGCGACATCTGGTTCGTTGCCGACCACAATGTTGCGTCTCTCCTTGCCTTCCGTGACTACCCGCACCGCAAAGCCGGCAACGGCGTGCACGGCAAGGGCAAAGACATGCATGGCCGCCGGGGCGAATCGCTCGAGATCGCTGTCCCGATCGGAACCGTGATCACCGACATGTACGGCGGTGCACTGCTCGCCGAACTGGTCAATCACGGCGACAGGTGGATGGCCGTCCAGGGCGGTCGCGGTGGTCGCGGCAACGCGAAGTTCCTGTCGAACAAGCGTCGTGCGCCGAGCTTCGCCGAGCAGGGTGAGCACGGCGAAGAGCGCTGGCTCAAGATGGAGCTCCGGCTCATGGCCGACGTCGCACTGGTCGGTTTCCCGAACGTCGGCAAGTCCACCCTGATCAGCGTCATCTCGAAGGCCAAGCCGAAGATTGCGAACTATCCGTTCACCACCCTGGAGCCGAACCTCGGCGTGGTCGCCCTCGATGAGAACACCGAGTTCGTCGTGGCCGACATCCCCGGCCTGATCGAAGGCGCCAGTGAAGGCAAGGGGCTCGGCCACCAGTTCCTCCGCCACATCGAACGCGCGCTCGTGCTCTGCATCATGCTCGACCTCGCGCCGATGGATGGCGTGTCGCCCCAGGAACAGGAACGAGTACTCCTGCAGGAGCTGGGCCAATACCAACCGGATCTCCTCGAGCGGCCGCGGGTCGTCGTGGGCACGAAGGGCGACGCGATCCAGGCCGACGAACTCGAACTGCTCGGCTGGGAAGGCGACGTCATCTCGTCGGTCACTCGACAGGGCCTCAACGACTTGGTCGGCAAGCTCGCCCAGCGCGTGCACGATGCTCGCCAGGCCGTCGAACACAACGAAGGTGTTGTCACCATTCGTCCTGAAGCGAAGGGCGCCATGGTCGAAGTCGTCGAGCCGGGGCACTTCCGGCTGCTCGGTAAGGAAGTCGAGCGGATTGTTGCGCTCAACGACGTCACCACGGCTGAGGCACTGTCGTACATCGACCACCGCCTCGAACGGCTCAACGTCCCGAAGATGCTCGTGAAGGCCGGGGCACAGGAGGGCGACGTCATCTGGATCGGCGACTTCAGCTTCGAATACTCGCCCGACGTCTGACATGCGAGTCGTTGCCAAGATCGGTACCGCTTCGGTCACTGATGACAGGGGAGCGATCGACGTCTCGGCGATCGCCAAGCTGTGTGACGAGGTCGCCGTGTTGCGCAAGCAAGGTCACGAGGTCATCGTCGTGTCGTCGGGCGCAGTTGCAGCCGGGGTGACTGCGGTCGGCCTCGCTGCTCGTCCAACCGACATGGCCACCCTCCAAGCGATCTCTGCGGCCGGCCAGAGCCGAATGGTCGGGGCGTACAACAGAGAACTCGACCGGCACGGGCTCGTCGGGGCACAACTCCTCGTCGACTCCATGGACTTCGTGAACCGCACGCAGTACTTGCATCTCCGTTCGACGGTCAACCGCCTGCTCGAACTGGGCTGCGTACCGATCGTCAACGAGAACGACGCCATCGCCAACGACGAACTGCGCTACGGCGACAACGATCGCATCGCTGCGTTGATCGCCAATGGTGTCGGCGCAGACGTCCTCGTGCTCCTCACCGACACCGACGGCGTGTTCACCGCAGACCCCCGCACCGACAGCACGGCCACGCTCGTTCCGTTCGTGAAAGCCGATGACCCGCTGCTCGCCGTGACCGCCGACGCCGGTGGTGGCAGCGGCCGGGGGAGCGGTGGCATGGCCAGCAAGCTCACCGCAGCCCGGATGGCGTCGTGGTCGGGCATTCGTTCGGTGATCGCCCGCGCCAGCCGTCGCGGCGTGCTGTCAGGTGCCGTGTCCGACGAGTTGGTCGGTACCACGTTCGCACCGCTCGACCGCACGCTGTCGGCGCGCAAACTCTGGATTGCGTTCGCAGCGGAGTCGAAAGGCCGTGTGCACGTCGATGCCGGCGCCCGAACCGCCCTGATCGACCGACCCAACAGCCTGCTGCCAGCGGGCGTCGTCAGTGTCGACGGTTCGTTCGAGCGAGGGGACGTCATCGACATCGTCGGTGTAGCCGGTCCACCGTTTGCCCGAGGTATTGCATCGATGGCGTCGACAGCACTGCTGTCGGCGCGCGGCGTGCACACCAGCCAACTTCCGGTCGGTGTGCTGGACGAAGTGGTTCACCGTGATGATCTGGCCATCATCGACTCCGGGCCGTGACGGCCCTGGATCAGATCGGAGCCTGGACCCTCTCGCTGAAGCCTTCGAACGAATCGAACACCCGGTCCTCAGGGACGAGGTTCGGAACGATGCCGATCCGACGAAGCATGTCGCCGGGCTGAGGTTGCAGCCCGGTGAGCGCCACTTCGGTCCCAGCCTGGCTGAGCTGCAGAATCGTGTCTTCGAGCATGTAGAGCCCCGACTGGTCGACGCTCGGCACCCGTTCCATTCTGACGACCACGGTGCTTGCGTCTTTCGGCAACGAATCGGCAAGGTCGCGGAAACCGGAGGTGAAGCCGAAGAACAGTGGCCCGTAGAGGTGCTTGACATAGACCGATCGGTCATTACCCAGGTCGATCTCGTCGTCCCACGCGGGCTCCGTCTCGATTCGCTCTACTGTCGACTCGGCTTCGGCCAAGTCGCTCGACTTCTTCATGAACAACACGCTGGCCAGAACGACACCGACAGCGACTGCGTGAATCAGATTGCCGAAGACAGTCCAAGCGAGCACCACCAGCATCACGGCGACATCGGCACGTGGCACGTACTTGAGGTGTGTGAGCGATCGGCGATCGATGATTGCGATACCGACAGAGATGAGCAGACCAGCGAGGACGCTCAGCGGGATCTCAGAAACCAGTGCGCCGAGCCCGAGCAGTGCCAGCAGTTGAAACAGCCCGTGCGTGATTCCCGACAACCGGGTCTTGGCGCCGGCGTTGATGGCCACCACAGTTCCTTTGGTTGCTCCCGCTCCCGGAATGCCACCGAACATCGAGCCGACGACATTGCCGATGCCCTGGCCGATCAGTTCGCGCCTGCTGTCGTGACGATCTTTGGTGATGTTGTCAGCAATCACCGATGTCAGCAGGGAATCGATCGAACCAAGCAACGCCAACGTGAGCCCCGACTGGAGAATGAAGACGTAGTGCTCGCTCGCAACCGACCAGAAGGAATCGATCTGCAGTGATGGGAAGCCGCTCGGGATGTCGCCGATCGTCGGCACGTTCAGATTGAGGAGAAGTGCGACACCCGTACCGACCAGTAGCGCCACGAGTACCGATGGGACCTTCTTCGTGATGAGCGGGAACGTGTAGTTGACCGCCAGGGTCAGGACGCCCAGCGCTACTGCCCAGCCGTTGATCGACGACAGCGGGTCGCTGATCTTGGTGAACACTTCGATCGTCGACTTCGGCGAACTGCTCCCGAGCAGCGGCCAGAGTTGGAGAATGATGATGATCAGACCGACGCCACTCATGAACCCCGAGATGACGGGGTATGGGAAGTAGCGGATGTACTTGCCGACGCCCAGCAGTCCGAGACCGATCTGGAAGATTCCGCCGAACAGGAACGACAGCAGAACGATGCCGAGACCGCTCTCGAGATCGCCGGTGGCGTCGATTGCATACACGACGATTGCTGCCGAGACGACCGTCATGGGCCCAGTCGGCCCGGAGGCTTGCGTCGGCGTTCCGCCGAACATGGCGGCGAAGATTCCCACCGCGATGGCGCCGTAGAGTCCGGCCTCGGCGCCCATCCCCGACTGCACGCCGAATGCGAGAGCGAGGGGCAATGCGATGATGCCGGCGATCAACCCGCCGCTCATGTCGCCGCGAAAGTTCTTCTTGTCGTAGGTCATGCGTAAGCGGCACCTGCGGCATCCGTGAATCGGACGGTGCCGTCACTCATGTCGTACAGCGCCCCGACGATCTCGATCTCGCCGGCCGCCTCCATCTGTCGCAGAATCTCGCTCTCGTCGCGGATGCGGACGACATTCAGTCGCACGTTCTGCTCGGTGACAGCGTGAACGAACGCTGCGTTGTTGCCGGTGCGGTCGTCGTCGAAGCCTGATGTCTGCTCGACGGCGGGAGTCACCTTGGCGAGCATCTCGGTGATGTTGCCCAGCTTGACGTTGCCGATGGCACTCTGGACGGCGCCGCAGTGCTGGTGTCCCAGCACCACGATCACCTTGGCGCCGGAGACGTGGCAGGCGAATTCCATCGAGCCGAGGATGTCCGGGTTGACGAAATTCCCAGCGACGCGAGCGACGAACATGTCGCCGATGCCTCGGTCGAACACGTCTTCGACCGGCACGCGCGAGTCGACACAACCCAAGACGATCGCCTTGGGGTACTGGCCAGAGGCTGCCTTGCGGATCTGGGCCCGGTGATTTCGGATCGTCAGTTCACCCTGGACGAATCGAGCGTTGCCGTCTTGCAGCAGTTCGATGACGTCTTTCGGGCTGAGAGAATCCTGCTGTTCCTTCGTGAGGACTTCTTCGATCAAGCCGTCCTGGCCGGTGTTCTCGTTGTCCGTCATCGGTGTGTTCGTCATCGCTGAACTCCAAACTCGTGGGTGATTTGAGCCACAGGATAGAGGTCCAACCGGGGTTTCGCACGTTCGGTGTTGCGAAACGCACAATATGGTAAAGAACTGCTACGGTGAGGCCGTGGAAACTGAAGACGCTGTTGCATCGCCAACGCAGCGGCGCGTGCTCGTCGAGGTCAAGCGGCACGGCGAGGCCACCGCCGACGAGCTCGCTGTCGACCTCGAGGTCTCATCGAGCGCCGTCCGCCGGCACCTGAGCGCGCTGCGCTCTGCTGGCCTCATCACTGCGCGCCAGGACCGCGGGCAGCCCGGACGTCCTGCTGACCGGTACCGAGCCACCGACCGAGCCGAACCGCTGTTCGAGGCCGCCGACAACCTGTCGCTCGAGTTGCTCGAATACATCGAGCAGGAGGACCCGGCGCTGGTCGATCGCGTCTTCGATCGACGTCGGCGCCGACTCGTCGCTCGCTCGCAGGACAGGCTCGCCGGGCACCCGCTCGACCAGCGAGTCCGCCTGCTGACCGAACTGCTCGACGCCGAGGGCTACCTGGCTGACTACGACCAACTCGACGACGACAATTTCCGAATCAACCTGCACAGTTGCCCCATGTGGGTCGTAGCCAGCCGTTACGGGCAGGCCTGCGCTGCCGAAATCGGTTCTCTCCGCGACCTGCTCCCCGACGCAACGGTGCAACGAGTCAGCCACAAAGCAAACGGCGCGCACACCTGCGCATACGAAGTCAGTCGTCGATAGCTCGCAGTTCTGCGTGACAAGCGGATCGACACTGCTGCGGTGCAGCTGCAGCGTGCATCAAGTGGTGATTGAGATGTGGCTTGGAGCGTCCGGCGACTCCGAGTGCCAAGAAGATGACGCCGATGCTTGAACTGTTGGCCCACCACGGTCAGGTGTGAACGTCGTCGCCTCCACCGGTCGGAGCGAGACCCGGGGCGGGTGGGCGCGTCCATGTTTCGAGCGCGTCCAGATCGCAGTGCCGTGGAGCAATGACCAAGAGCACGTCGTTGACGGCGAGTCGGGTTCCGCCGTGGGGAATCACGGTGGTGTCACCGCGATGGATCAGGGCGACTCGAGACTCGCCGGGCGGTGGCGAAGCTCGCAGTGTCGAGGCGTCCAGAGGCGACCCTTCGGGCACGGTGACCTCGACGAGATCTGCGTCGTGCGCATCGATCGGCACGATCTCGGGGCGAACCGTCGGGATTTCGTCAGAGACGACGCCCAGGCGACGAGCGAGTATCCCGACCGTCGGGCCCTGGAGGGCGACAGACAGCACAACGACGACGAAGGTGACGTCGAAGATCAACGCACCGTCCGGGTGTCCGGCCGTGAACGGAATCGTCGCCAAGACCACCGGCACGGCACCGCGAAGGCCGGCCCAGGAGATGACCGCCATGCGACGCAGCGGTGTCTTGGACCACGCCAGCACAGCGACGACCGCAACGGGCCGGGCCACCACGATCAACACAGCTGCAACGACGATCGAGGTGCCGAGGTTGTCGAGGAGGTCGGTGGGAAACACCAGGATTCCCAGGACGAGAAACAGGACACCCTGGGCGGTCGCTGCGAGCCCTTCGTGGAAGTACAGGACACCACGGGTACTGCGTTGTGCGCTCGCGACGACGACGCCAGTGAGGTACACGGCCAGGAATCCGGACCCTCCACTGATCGCTCCGGTGCCGTAGGAAATGGCCGCGATCGCAAGCGTGAGCACACCGAGCGACGACACGGCAGGCCCGGTCAATTGGGCCAGAAGGCGCCGACCGAGCCAACCGATTCCGAGCCCGACAACGACGCCGATTCCCAACTGCGCACCGAGAAAAGTCGCCCAGTCCGCAACGGTCGGGTTGGACCGCCAGACCTCCACGAGGCCGATGGTCATCAAGACCGCAACGGGGTCGTTCATGCCCGATTCGAGTTGGAGGATCTGTTGCGTTCGGGGAGGCAGCGGATCGGAACGCAACGCCGAAAAGACCGCAGCGGCATCGGTGGAGGCGACAACCGATCCGAGGAGCAGCGCTGTGGTCGGGTCGAGGTCCAACACGAACCATGCCGCCGCGCCGACGATGCCTGCTGTCAGTGCCACTCCAATCGTCGCCAAGAGCCCCGCCGGGACCCCTGCGGTCCTGAAGGCGGCGGGTTCGGTTGCGAGGCCTCCCTCGAACAAGATGATGACGAGTGCGACCGTCGCGATGTTCTGGGCCAAGGCGGCATCGTTGAAACGGACCAGGGCAAGTCCATCATCGGCAACGAGCATGCCGAGCCCGAGGAACAACAACAGGCTCGGGATGCGAAATCGTGCAGCGAGCCCGCTGGCGACCGCGCCGACCAGGAGCAATGTGCCTGCCAGCAAGATGCCTGGATCGACCGAAAACCCTGAACTCACTGCACCACTCGCTGGAGCGCAGAGCTCGGGGACGCAAGCGTTGCGAGGGCGACCGGCGCAGCAATCATGCTGCGAGCGTACGACGCAACGGGTCGTGTCAGCCGCTGTCGCTGTCGTTCGTATCTGGGCGCCTCGTCAATGAAGCACCCACCTTCATACACACTTTGCAACATATGTGTCTCACAGTATGCTTCACCATCAACACTTCACGACCCCGCTCGAGGAGCCTGCAATGACCGCACTCAATTTCCCGCCTCGGACCCCTGGCTCGACTGGGCGCCGTATCGTCGTTGGCGTCGATGGCTCTGCTGCCTCGATGCAGGCTCTTGCGTGGGTGCGCGACAGTCTGTTGGAGCCATCTGATCAGCTCTGCGTCGTCACTGCGTACCAGCTGCCGCTCTACGGAGCCGAAGTACCGGTCAACGCAATGGACCCTGCGGAGATAGAACTCACTGCTCGAACCACCGCACAGGAGGCGATCCGCTCGGTTTTCGGTTCGGAAGAACCATCCGGAGGTCTCGTTCACGTCGTCGAGATCGGCAGCATCGACAGTCTGATCGATCGACACGAATCTGGCGCAGCATTCGTGGTGCTGGGCTCGCGCTCACGCAGGCGGATCTCGGAGCGACTTCGATCCTCTGCGACGAATCGGATCACCGGACGCACACGATGTCCCGTCATCTCGGTGCCTGAGTCAGACGACTCGACACCTGCCGGACGGACCACCGAGATCGAGACCTGACCTCGTCGGCCGTCGACGGCCAATCGGTGACCTGCGGGCTGGTCAGGCTTCGGGTGCCGGGAGTGGCTGCCCCTGGGGCGCCGCGGGCACTTCGGCCGTTGCGCTGTCCAAGCCGAGTTCTGCACGGAGCTCGCTGAGGCGACCCTGTGCCTCGACGTTGGCGGTTGCCTGCTCGATTTCGAGGACGCGACTCTCGACGCCGACCTCGTTGAGCTCGGCTGAGGCCTTGGCCTTGGCGTAGCGGGCTTCGATCTTCTCGGTGACCTCGTTGAGCGTCGGAACGTCGTCGCCGACGGTCTCGGTGAGCGAGCTCATGGCCGAGTTCATCTCTTCCTGCATCTTTGCCTGCTCCAGCTGGCTGAGCAGCTTGGACTTCTCAGCGATCTTCTCCTGCAGGAGGCGGCTGTTCTGCTTGACCGAGGCCTTGGCCTGGTCGGAGGCTTGGGCCGAATCGAGGACCATCGACTTGAGACTTTCGACATCGGCCTCGACGCTGAGCAGCTTGTCGGCAATGGTCTCGGCGGCGCTCGTGTATTGCGCTGCCTTGTCGGCGTTGCCGGCTTTCTGGGCGTCAGACGCCATGATCAGTGCCTGGCGGGCGTTGCCGTTGAGCTTTTCGAGCTCGGTCATCTTCTTGTTCAAGCGGATCTCGGCCTGCTTCTGGCCCGCGATCACGTTGGCGGCCTGCTCTTTGAGCTGCTTGTGCTGGGTTTGAGCCTGGCTGATTGCCTGCTCCAGCTGCACCTTGGGATCAGCGTTCTCGTTGAATCGACCGGTCAGTTTCGCAACGAGGTAGTTCCACTGCTTCTTCATGTACTTGAACATGAGAACCAGCCTATCGCGCAGGGCGAGACAGGCCAGGAAGGCGACGCTTGAGTGCATCGAGCTCCGGTGCTGCCATGGTGGCGAGCAACCCGAAGTAGACGATCAAGCCGACGACGGCGCCGACGACGAGCCGGAGCAGCGCATCGACACCGACGTTGCCGCCGACGTTACGGGTGATGAACCACACGGCCTCACCCATCGCTGCTGCGGCGACGATCATGCGCCACAGGCTCCACAGGATCGGCCGGACCTCGAAGCCCGGCACCTTGTAGCTCATGATCTGCAGCACCCAGAACGCAGCGACGACGTACGCAACAGCAAATGCGGCGCCCAACCCGAGTACGCCGTACGTCCCGACGAGAGCGACGGCGAGCACGACGTTGATCGCGTTCTCGACGACGTTGACCTTGAAGGCGGTCTTGGTGTCCTTGTGGGCATAGAAGCCACGCAGGACGAACAGGTAGATCGAGAAGGCACCGAGACCGAGAGCGAAACCGCCGAGAGCGCGCGAGGCGCTGAGCGCCCCCTCCGCCCCGAATTGGCCGTTCTCCAGCGCCAGCCCGATCAGCGGGCGCCGCAACACGAACAGCCCGACGCCGGCGGGAATCGTGAGCAGCGCGGTCATCCGGACGCCGAGCGACATGGTTTCGATGAAGGCGGGCTTGTCTTTGCGAGCAACCGCCCTGGCGAGTTCGGGTTGGAAGGTGGTGGCGATCGAGACGCCGAGCAGACCCTGGGGCAACACGAAGTAGGTGAATGCAGCGAAGTAGGCAAACGTGTCGGACGTGCCTGGTTCGGTCAGGTTGCGCACGACGACGAGCGCCATGATGTTCGCCGCGACGAAGCCGAACGTCCAGAACGACAGGCTGAGCAGGCGCTTGACTGCCGGGTGCTTCGGTTGCCAGTCGAACCGGAACTTGAAGCCAGTGCTCAGCGCCGCCGGAACGAGCGCGATTGCCATGGCGGCGATTCCGAGCGTGGCGCCGAGGCCGAGGGTCAACCGCAGCCGTGAATCGGTGACGACATCACCGAGGGTCCATGCGCCACCGGTCGGGTCGGGGAGTGACAGCAAGGTGGTGATGATGATCGCGTTCGGCAGGATCGGGCTCCATGCGGCAGCGAAGAACCTCCGGCGGCTGTTGAGAAAGGCGTTCATCAGGCCGACCAGCCCGTAGAAGAAGATCTGGATCAGGAAGATCCGGGTGAGTGTCGTGCCGACCGACCGGAAGAGTTCAGGGTCGACATCATCGGCGATGTTGAGCGAGAAGATCCCGAAGATCAACGGCGCGGCCAGGACTGATATCAGCGTGATGGCAGCGAGGACCACGATGCCGAAGCTGAAAACGACGTTGGTCGACTCTCGGCCTGCCGCTTCGTCGTCGTCCTCGGTGAATGCAGAGAAGAGCGGCACGAGGGTTGCCGAGAGCACGCCGCCGAGCAACAGTTCGTAGACGATGTTCGGTGACTCGTTTCCGAGCACGTACGCATCGTTCAGAGCAGTACTGCCGATCACCCCGGCAAGCACGGTGACGCGCAGCATCCCGGTCAAGCGGGAGATCGCCGTGCCGGCAGCAACGACGAGGTTGCTCTTGAGCAGGCTGCTCACGCGGTGCGGGTCTCCTCGACGGCCAGCCGCAGCCCTTCGAGTTCGATCACCAGATCTTCGACATCGTGCTCGTACTGATCGGTGTCGCCGGCGCCGATGCTCACCTCGGCGGCACGGGCAACCAGTTCGTCGAGTCGCGTCTGGGCCAGCCGGAGTCGATTGGCAGCACGTGTCGATTGCTCCTTGAGCCGGTCGACACTCTCCAGCTGGGACTCGACAGAGGCAACAGCAGTTGTGTTCGATTCGTCAGAGTTGTTCGATGCCTGGAGCGTGGCGAGCTTGGAGCGGAGCCTCGTCGGGTCGAGCCGATGGACGGCCTGATCGATCTCGTGGCCGCGTCGAGCGATCTGCCAGGTCTCGTCCAAACCATGCTCGAGTTTCTGGCGGACCGATTGCATTCGGTCCTTCACCGGTCCGTCGGTAGCGGCGTCGATCGTCTGCTGCAGTTTGCCAGCAGCGCTCTGTGCGCCCTGTACGAACTGTCGCCACGGTTCTTGCACCGCGAACGCGTCGATGCGCACGCGCTGGTCACGGGGCATCGCAGCGGCGACGGACGTTGTGTAGGCAACGACGCCGAAGGTGATGCCGAGTACCGGGGCGAGCCCGAGCAGGATCGCTCCGACGGCGACGCCGACACCGAGGAGTAGGCGCCACGAAAGAATCGCCTTCGCCGTCTTCGGTGTGTAGAACCGATCTCTGAACCCCACCGGGAGAACGCTACTGCGCCGCCGCGCCGGGATGGGTTTCATCCGGGTCGGCCGCCGCGCCGAAGTAAAGGCGGCGGACCTCCCACACGCCCGGTCCCTCGAACGGACCGCACAGCACAAAGGATCAGACACCATGAAACGAACCCGTCTCACACCGGCAGCCTGCCTCGGCGCAGTCGTCGGCATCGCTTCCCTTCCGTCGATTGCCACAGCGCAATCGGACGCCGACAACGGCGAGGTCGCACCGTCGAACATCGTCGAGGTGGTGATCGATGTCTCCGGCTCGGAGGGCTTCGACCGCAATGCGAAGGACTACGACATCCTGCGCGAGGCGCTCATCGCCACCGGTCTTGCCGATGCCGTGGCAACGACTGACGACATCACCGTCTTCGCTCCGACCGACGACGCCTTTGCCGCGCTGCCCGAGGGTCTCGTGGACGCACTTCTGCTTCCGGAGAACAAGGACACGCTCGTCAAGATCCTCACGTACCACCTCACGTACCACGTGGTGCCCGCCGCCGTGATGGCTGCTGACATCACCGACGGCGACGTCGCCACCGTCGAAGGTCAGACCGTCGCCCTCGCCGTCGGTGAGGGCGTCACGGTCAACGGTGTCAACGTGATCATCGCCGACGTACCGGCCAGCAACGGCGTCATCCACGCCGTGGATGCAGTTCTCCTTCCGCCGGACGTGGACCCCGCAGCTCTGCTCGGCGGTGGCGACGACGAGCCGGCGAGCACCGACGACGTCGAAGAGGACTGATCGCACAGCTCGACTGACCGCTCAAATGGACTGACGATGTCGGAACGACCGATGTTGTCGGTTCCACGAGATGGCTCGGCCCCGGAGTGCAGACTCCGGGGCCGAGCCGCGCCCGGAGCACATGCGGATCGACCAGCCGAGTGGTCGCAGCGGGCAGACTGGGGACATGAGCGACCTGCCCCGTCCCATCGACCTCTTGCCGCACCGCGCCCCGTTCTTGCTGGTCGACGAACTGACGGCACTGGTGCCCGGCACGGCGGCAACCGGCGTCTGGCGGCTCAGCGGCGAGGAGTACTTCTTTGCCGGCCATTTCCCCGGACGGCCGACACTGCCGGGTGTGCTGATGTGCGAATCGATCGCACAGGTCGGCGCCTGTGCAGTGCTCGCCCATCCGGACTTCGGCGCAAAGCTGCCGCTCTTCGGGGGTCTGGACAAAGCCCGCTTCCGACGTCAGGTCGTTCCGGGTGACCAACTGACCATCGAGGTCGAGCTCTCGAGGATGTCGGCCCGCGCCGGCAAGGGGTCGGGCACTGTCAAGGTCGATGGCGAACTCGCCACGAGCTGTGACCTGATGTTCGTCTTCGCCGACGCCTGACGGCCGACTCCCGCTGGCTGGAGCGGGCGCCTGCGACCCCGCATCGGCGGGTCAGGCAGGGGCGATGACAACAGCGCCGTTGTGGCCGCCGAAGCCGAAGTTGGTGCTGAGAACAGGCCCCGGTGTCCACGGGCGGGCCTCGCCCATGACGAGGTCGATGGCCATTTCCGGATCCACCGTCGTCGTGTTCGCGGTGGGCGGGATCATCGATTGACTGATCGACAGCAGTGCAGCTGCGGCTTCGAGTGCTCCTGCGGCGCCGAGTGCGTGGCCGGTGATGCCCTTGGTCGAGACCACCGGCACTGCGTTGGCGCCGAAGACGTGCGAAATCGCAGCAGCTTCGGCCGCATCGTTGAGCGGCGTCGACGTGCCGTGCGCATTGACCTGCTTGATGTCGCCAGCGGTGAGGCCGCTCTCGGCCAATGCCTGCTCGATGCAGGCGATCGCTCCGACACCACCGGGAGCAGGAGCGGTGATGTGGTGGGCGTCAGCGTTGCTGGCACCGCCCAGGATCTCACCGATGATGGTCGCCCCGCGATCGACTGCCGAAGACCACTCTTCGAGAATCAGCACTGCGCCACCTTCGCCCATGACGAAACCATCGCGGTCGACATCGAAGGGCCGACTGACGCCGACACTGGACAGCGCGGTCATGTTGGCGAAGCCGGCAATGGCGGTCGGTGTCCCGGCCGCTTCGCTGCCTCCGGTGACGGCTGCGTCGAGGACGCCCCACTTGATGAGGCGCGCTGCGTAGTTGATGGCGTGACTGCCCGCAGCGCATGCGGTGACGATCGTTTCGCTCTGCCCGCGCAGGCCGTGGCGCATCGAAATCGCTGCGCCCGGCGCATTGCCCATCATCATCGGTACCAAGAACGGCGAAACCCGTCGGGCACCCTTCTCGTGGCGCAGGACAACCTGTTCCTCGAGCGTGTGGAGTCCGCCGATTCCGGTACCGAAGATGGTGCCGAATCGACTGTTGTCAACGCCGACAGCGTCGACGCCGCCGGCTTGGTCGAACGCCTCGGCCGCCGCAGCAATGGCGAACTGTTCGACGCGATCAGCGCGGCGGGCCTGTTTCGGGCTGTCGTAGTACTGCGTGCCGTCCCATTCGTCGAGGACGATGGTCTGACCGACGGGCGCGGCGGGACCGTTGAGTCCCGCCCAGAAGTCGTTGGCCCCGATGCCGGCCGGAGCAACGACACCCAGGCCAGTGACGGCGACCCTGCGGCCGCCCGACATCAGAGCTTGCCGGCGACGAGGTCGTAAGCGTTCTGGACGGTCTCGACACCTTCGAGTTCCTCTTCGGGCACCGCGATGTCGAACTCTTCTTCGAGAGCCATCACGAGTTCGACGAGGTCGAGGCTGTCGGCGTCGAGGTCGTCGCCGAACTTGGCGTCGGGGACCACGGCGGATTCGTCGACCGAGAGCACCTCGACGGCGCATTTGCGGAAGCGGGCGAACAGTTCTTCATTCACAGGATTGTCTCCAGTTTGTTGGGGTGTACAGGATAATTGTAGATGAGGCGAGTTGCTGCCACGCGACTGTGCCGCTCCGAGCGCAGCGAGTCCGGTTGGCGTCAGTGCCCCATGCCGAGGCCGCCGTCGACAGGGATGACCGCGCCGGTGACGTAGGCCCCGTCGGGACCGGTGAGGAATGCGACCACACCGGCGACTTCGTCGGGTTCGGCCATACGGCCGAGCGGCACGGCATCGGTGATGTTGGCGCGTTGGTCGTCGGTCAACGCTGCGGTCATGTCGGTGGCAACGGGGCCGGGGGCGACGACGTTGACCGTGATCGACCGCGAGCCGAGCTCGCGGGCGAGAGACCGGGCGAAGCCGACGAGGCCGGCTTTGGACGCCGAGTAGTTCGACTGACCCGCTGATCCGAGCATGCCCACGACCGACGACATCAAGATGATGCGACCGGTGCGTGCTTTGAGCATGCCCTTGGCAGCGCGCTTGGCGACTCGATACGACGCAGTCAGATTGGCGTCGATCACGGAGGCGAAGTCGTCTTCGCTCATCCTCAGGAGCAGACCGTCCTTGGTCACGCCGGCGTTGGACACGAGCACTTCGACCGTTCCGCCGAAGTGCTCCTCGACCGCAGTGAATGCTGCGTCGACGTTCTCGGAAGAGGTGACGTCACACTGCACGCCGAAGAATCCGGCAGGGGGCGCCGATGAGTTGTAGGTGACCGCGACGCGATCGCCCTGGGCCGCGAATCGTTCGGCGCAGGCGAGACCGATACCGCGTGACCCGCCGGTGACGAGCACGATCCGACCCGCTGGCGCCGTGCTGTCGGTGGGATCGCTCACGATGTCAACTCAGCATCAGTGGTGTTCCACCGGACGATGGCACTCGCTGCGGACATGCCTGCGCCGAAGCCGACGAACAGGACCAGGTCGCCGTCGGCAACTCGTCCGTCGTCGAGGGCCTGGTTGAGTGCCAGCGGGATGGAGGCCGATGACGTGTTGCCGGTCGTGTCGAGGACAATGGATGCACGTTCCAACGGGATGCCGAGCCGATCGAGGGACGCCGAGATGATTCTGATGTTGGCCTGGTGCGGCACGACGAGCGCCACCTCGTCAGCGGTGACACCGGCATGAGCCATCGATTTGGTGGCCGAGTCGACCATGATCCGGACGGCTTTACGGAAGACTTCCCGGCCCTCCATCATCAGGTTCCCGCCGATCTCGGCGTACAGGTGCCGCTCAGCGGTCCCGTCGGAGTCGAGGTCCCAGCCGAGCATCTGGCCCGGGCCGTCGACGGCTTCGAGCACTGTGGCAGCCGATCCGTCGGCGAAGAGGATCGCGGTGTTGCGGTCGGTCCAGTCGGTGATCCGCGCCAGGGTGTCGGTGCCGATCAGCAGGATCTTCTCGGCGCCCATGGCGATCAGACCGTGAGCCGTGACCAGTCCGTAGACCCAACCCGAACAGGCGGCGTTCACGTCATAGGCCCCGCAGCTGAGGCCGAGTGCGGACTGCACGGTCGAGGCGGTTGCGGGCACCGCGCGATCGGGTGTGGTGGTGGCGAGGACGAGGGCGTCGATGTCGGCGAGGTCGACGCCGGACATCTCGAGGGCGGTGCGCCCTGATTCGATCGACAGTTCCGATGTGATGCCGCCGACGCGGCGTTCATGGATACCGGTGCGGTCGACGATCCAGTCGTGGTCGGTGTCGAACATCGCTTCGAGATCGTGGTTGGTGCGGATCTCGGGAGGCAGCGCTGAGCCCCACCCGGTGATGACCGCTCCTCTGACTCCTGCATTGACTCGTGGCATCGGTTCCCCCTCGTGGACTCTCGCCGTTGTTTTCGCCGTGGTTGTTGTCGGAACGGGCGCTCACCACGACCGTCCGAAATCACTCGTTCGATTCAGGCCGTCTGCATCACGTCGTACGAAGCCAGGCGATTGGTTGGCGTGCGGTGACCCGTTCGGTGTCGACAGCGATGTAACTCTGCAACAACCCGGCGAACGGTGAGCGGACCTCGTGCTCGGCAACGTGGCCGATCACGGTGCCGACGTCGATCGATGCGCCTTCGGCGAGCGAGCCGACCGGGGTGAAGATGCCTGCGGCCGGGCTGACGACGAGGCGCTCGGTTGCGAACAGATGCTCACCGTCGAGTTGGGCAGCGCCGGTCGGCGAGCCGGCATCGACCCACTCGATGAGCTTGTCGAGGTCTTCGGGCGTGGCGATCGAGATGGTCCGAGCGTCTTTCACGGTGCGCTTGGCCATGCCGGTGAGCACGCCGCCGGGCCCGAGTTCTGCGAAGTCGGTGACGCCTGCTTCGGACAGCGTCAGCAGGCTCTGTTTCCAGCGGACCGGGCTGGAGAGCTGCGCCGACAGCAGGCTTGCCCACTCTGCGCCCTCGTTGTGGGCGAGCGCATCGACGTTGGCGACGACTGGCACGTCGGTGTCGCGCGGACGGGCTTCGGCGAGCGCTACGCGGAGGCGATCCCGCGCAGCGGTCATGAACGGCGTGTGGAAGGCGCCGGACACTTGCAACGCCATGACGCGCTTGGCGCCGAGTTCGCGCGCGTGGTCGCTCGCCGACTCGACACCAGCGGGGGAGCCGGCAATGACGACTTGGCCCGGGGCGTTGTAGTTGGCCACCCAGACATCGGCGTCGGCGCGACGACAGGCGACGTCGACCTGGTCGTCGTCGAGGCCGAGCACGGCGGCCATCGTTCCCGGCTGTTCGAGGCCCGCATCGTGCATCGCTGCCGCGCGCGCACCGACGAGACGGATTCCGTCGTCGAAGCCGAGGGCACCCGTTGCGGCCAGTGCGGTGTACTCACCGAGAGAGTGGCCGGCGCAGAAGCTCGGTTCGAGCCCGAGCCGTTCAGCGGCGTCGAGCACCATGAGGCTGGACACGAAGGTCGTCAGCTGAGCGTTGCGGGTATCGCGCAACTCTTCAGCGTCGGCGTCGCAGAGCAGCGCTCCGACATCGCGGCCAGCGACCTCGGAGGCTTCGTCAACGAGCTCCCAACTCTCGTGGTCCTGCCAGGGGCGGCCCATTCCCGGACGTTGCGACCCCTGACCGGGGAACGTGAAAGCGAGCATTGAGGCGAGGTTAGACCCCCGCTTCGGGAACGTGCGGCTACCGCGCGGTAAGTACGCGGCGCCGGTCCGCCACGAACGGCATGGCCGATGAGCCCACGACAACAGCTGACCCGGCACTCACCACAACAGCGCAGTCGGTGACCGGGCGCGCTGTTGTGGTGAGCGTGTTGTCGCCCGTTAACCTTCGCACCACAACAGCAAGCAGCGACAGCGCGTCGCAACACGCCCTAGTAGCCCAATTGGCAGAGGCAACGGTCTCAAACACCGTCAAGTGTCGGTTCGAGTCCGACCTGGGGCACACACGATTGCCGAAGGCGTTCCTCTCGGGGGCGTTGCGATCCCGCTCACCCGGCGACGCCATCGGTGCGGACTGACGTGACGTCGCAAACCGCGATCGCGTACGATCCGGACATCATGGGAAACTGGTTGGTGGAACGGCGTCTGTCGAAGGTCGGTTTCCGGCTCAAGTCGCTGCGCACCGAGCTCGCGGTGATCGACGAGCAATTGCTCTATCTCGGCGACGACGCCGACGACCAGGCGATTCGAGCCATGGTCGCAGAGACCGCCTCGTCATCGTTCGAAGCGCGCTCGGCTCGGGGCAACTTCGCGAACATGACCAAGCATCGCGCCAAGGTCGTCGCAGAAATCGTCGAACTCGAACAGCGCCAGGACGACCTGCTCGATGCAATGACCCGGTGACACGAACAACGACCTGGGCCTCTGTGTCACGACAAGCGTTGACGTCCGCCGTATGCGGTGACCCAGACCAACGACCTGGGCCTCTGTGTCACGACAAGCGTTGACGTCCGCCGTATGCGGTGACCCAGACCGATCGCTGAGGCACGTCCAACGGGAACGATCAGGCACTCTCGACCGATTCGGGGCCGTCGATCCAGGGCAGCGGCAGCTGCTTCGAGGTCGTCGAGGAGCGCAGCTCGCCCAGCGGCATCGAGTGCCCGATAGTCGTCGGCGTTGGGCTCGGCAGTGATGAACTTGAGTTGGAACAGCGTGCTGTCGGGGCTGGGTCACGACGTCGTCGCCGAACTCGACCCCGCGCCGCTGCTGCGCCATCACTTCGGAAAAACACGGCCGCTGGCGACCCTCTGGATGACCGAACAGGCCGGACCCCGAACCGTCCGGATCGACCCGCGCGACCGCCGCGTTCTCGATTTTGCCGATCCCGAACCCGGCTCGCCCGGCACCGCCACCTTCTGCGGCCTGCACCTGCTCGACGCGCGCATCCTCAAGTTTTTGCCGGACCCGCCCGTGTTTGGTTCGATCATTTCCGCGTACCGCGCCGCACAAAAAGCCGGGCATACCGTCAGCGGTCTCGTACTGCCGGACGCCCGCTGGGCGGATGTCGCACCCCGGAACCATATCTTAGCGCGCTATTCGACCAGTCCCACTCGTGCCACCCTTGCCACCCCGAACGCCGCCCCGACCATGCCGTCGTCTCCGACCGGTCCGCGGTGCATCCCAAAGCAATCTGCCACCGTGCCGCCGTCTGGCCCGGCGCCCGCCTCGGCGCCCGCGCCCGCGCCCGCAATGTGATCATCGGACGCGGTACCCGCGTCGACGGACCCGTCGAACGCATCGCCGTCCCCGCCCGCCTCGCCGTCCCCGCCCGCCTGCGCACCAAGCTTCCCGGCTGGTGCGCCGACGCGACCGCCGTGTGCCTCGACCTGCGCGGTTCCGACCGGTCGTTCATCCGCCTGCAACGCGGTCGCAACTCCGCCATCCTCATGCAACACGGAGAAGGCCGCGCCGAAAACGAACGCTTCGTCGCACACGCCACGTTCCTCGAACGCCACCAGATCAACGTCCCCGCCATTCTCGTCGACCTGCCGGCGCAACGCGCCTGCCTGGTGGAAAATCTGGGCGCCGACGAGTTGCTCGCCAAGCCCAGCCGCGCCCGGCTCGAACGCGCCATCGATCTCACCGCGGCCCTGCATGCCGTCCCGGTCCCCGCCCGGCTGCCATTGGAAAAACCATTTAGCCCCGCGCTGTTCCGCTGGGAGGCCGCCTTGTTCATCGACGAGTTTCTCGCCCGCCACGCCCCCGCTGCCGTCCGCAAACCGACCACGCTCAAAGCCCTCCGCGCCGAACTCGACCAGCTCGGCAAGCGCCTCGCCCGCCCGTCCGCCAGCAACCCGCGCGTACTGCTCCACCGCGATTTGCAATCCACCAACATCCTCTTCCATCGCGGCACCGCCCACCTGATCGACTTCCAAGGCATGCGACTCGGCCCCGCCCTCTACGATCTCGGCTCACTGATCGCCGACCCGTACATGGATCTCGAACCCGCCATCCAAGAGCTTCTCTTGGCACGCTATCTCGAACACCACGCCGCCCGCCACCGGCCCGGCCTGCGCCGCCGTTTCCCCGAAGCCACCGCGCAACGCCTGATACAAGCCTTGGGCGCCTATGGCCGACTGGGTTCGCGTCCGGCCACGCAACGCTTCCTCCATCACGTCCAGCCGGCACTACGGCAATTATCTCGCGCCCTGGCAAAAACCCATCGCTTGCCGGTACTACACGAAATCAGCGAAAAGACTGTTTCCACTTTGGACCGCGAGGGGTATGGTTTGTAGCAAGAGACTCCGGCAATCCTGCCTATAGAGTCCACTAGCTAGTACGTAAGAACTTGGTCACCCAGTCTGAAAAATTTATCGCGGAGCTCACAGGCTACGCAGAAGGCATTCCGTTCCGCCGTGTGGAGCTAGCGGACTATCTTCAAGATGGCTCCGCTCACTGTACCGACTTCACCGACTTCACCCCGGACCGGGTCCGGCAGGAACGCACCTACACCAATCTCAACCGCACCGGTTCGGTGCAACGTTTCCTCGCCGAACGCGGCGTCGTGGAACTACTCGGCAAAGAAAAAACCACCGCCCTGTTTCTGGAAATACATTGGTGCATCCACCAGCTCGACCAACTCGCCGCCAACCCGCCGAAGACGCCACCGGCGCAGAAAAAAACGCTGGTTCAGGCCCGTGGTCTGATGTCGCGCATGGACGAGGCAGAAGAGGAACTGTTCATCGCCAACCGGCGCTTGATCGCCGCCTGCGTCAAACCATTCTAC
>ENA-ORXT01001587-ORXT01001587.1-marine-metagenome-genome-assembly--contig:-NODE-1587-length-30052-cov-5.541818_pt1 | contig 30052 bp, 27 predicted proteins | sample MGYA00237868_ERZ511482 | MGnify/ENA metagenome assembly ERZ511482 | reverse complement strand
AGTTCGGGATCACGGTCGATATCGGCCACCATGGGTTCTGTCTGACGACGCGATGACGGAGCGACGTCACGCGATATGGAGTCAGGAGGGCGAGAGTGCGGCGATCAGGGCGTCGTAATGGGAGGGATCGTCCTCCCGCACCGCGTCGAGGACGATGCCGACCAGCCGGGCGGCTTCATACCGATCCGGTATCCTGTGAATGCCGCCCGACGAGAAAAGATGCGAGTCGCTGTTAGCAAAGCGCGTGACGGAGTCTCTTTCGATATCGTCCGGGATCAGTTTTACCAAGTGATGATCGAAAGTCTTCTCCTCACTCATGTATTTCAGATGCGTATACCCTTCGAGAAACTTCCGGACGAAGTTACCCATGCTGAAGATCGTTCCCTCACCATCGATGGGGTCCTTAACAAAACGGCGCATTCGATCAAACGCCATCAGATAGAGCGAACGATATTTGTGAAAGGCTTCCGGACAATCGATCAGGTTCGATGAAGCGTATCCGTCGGCCTTCGTCCGCTCGATCATGTAGGTGCGGCTGAAGTCCTTTTTCGTACCCTTGAGCCACATCCAGAGCAGGTGGAAGAACTCACTGTTATGCGTGGCGATGAAGACCTGCTTCGCCTTGCATTCGTGGATCGCGCCCCGCACGCCGCCGATCTTCGGCTTGAACTCGTAGAACATGTTCCTGATGAAGGCATCCACGAAATGCAGGTGGTTCGCATCGAGGCTCGAAATCGGATCGTCGATATAGACGATGGTGTCCTTGATGTCGGGGCCGTCGGCGAACAGCCGCGTGACGAAGTAGCAGAAGGCGATGGCGGTCCGCTCCCCCTCGCTCAGGTTGCGGGGATGCGCCTCCCCCTGGCGGAGCAGGCGGAACCTGTCATCCGCCGTCACCTCGAAACGGAAATGCCCCGGCCCGAAGAACCGTTCGAGCGTTGCGTTGAGTTTCTCCGCGCCCGCGACGGTATCGGAGATGCTGGCCTTCAAACGCGCGATCTCCTGAGTCAGCGTGCGGGATTCCGTCACCAGCCGGTCCCGTACTATCCTCCTGCGGGTGCAGAGGCGCTCGATCCTGCCGTTTTCGGGCGCGAGCAGATCGCGGACGATCGCGTGCTTCGTCAGCGCGTCGCGCGCCTGTTCCTTGCTTCTGGCGAAATCGTCAGTCCGGTCGTTGTTCTTGCGAATGACGGCGTCGAAAGTATCGACCGCCTCCCGAAAGCTCGGGAAGTCCGGTGCGTTTCCGGGCGGCATCACGCTGTCGAACGGCTTGTCGCGCTTCCTGTGAAGCAGCTCGATCATGGCTTCGAGCGCGGTCGTCACGGTCTCTCTTGCCTGGCGCAACGCCATGTCACGACTTCTTCGTTCTTCCCGGAACTCCTCGTAGAAGGCGCTTTCGGGATATCGATCGCCCGCGAGTTCGGGTGCCAGCCCCTTCAGTCCGGCAATCGCCGAGTCGATGCGCGCCATCAGACGCGCATGCTCGTCCGAGAAATGCGCGCTCAGGGCCGCCATGCGGTCGGATGACAAGGGACCGTCGCAGAACTCGCAACGCTCCGCACCCTCGTGCAGCACCATGCCCGCGCCGACCCACCGCGCGATTTCCGGATGGGTGACCAGCCGCGCGATGGTCGATGCGGAGCCGATCCGCGCGGACAGCGTCTCCGCCGCCTCTTGCCAGACCGCATCCACGTCGGTTCGGGCGACGTGAAGAGCGGGAAGCCGTTCTTTTTGCTCGGCCCCCAGCCGGGCGACGCATCGCTTCACTTCGTCATCCGAAAGAAGGGATGATGGGCTGTCCCCCCACCCGGCCATGATGGTGTTGATCCTGGCCCTGGTAAAGCCGGGTATCGACAGAGTTTCCTTGATACGCCTGGCGCAGGCGGTCCTGTCGTCCTTGAGCACAGCTTTCATCGCGACAATGCTCTGGTCCAGCTTGTTTGACAGTCGGCCGAGCCTTTGCCCCCGCTCGACTTTCTCCCCGATCGACGCCTGCGCTTCGATCGCTTCCTCGCCGATGATCGCCACGGGCGTAACGGCGTCCTCTTCGTCCCATCTCAGATGCCGCTTGCGAAAATCCTCGTTGTAGACGCGCACCTTCACGGGTGGCTCCGTCATCGGCCCGACCGGTCCTCCGTCCTTGCCACTGAAAGCCAGTTCCGCCTCCGGGTAATCGGGGTGGACTGAGCGGTTTTCAAGACATGCGAAGGCGCGGGACAACGTCGTCTTGCCCGAGTAATTGAAACCATAGATCAGATTGAAGTCACAGAAATCCTGTAGGCCAACACCGTTGCAATCGTCGAAGACGCCGAAGTTCCTGACCCTTCCAATATTTCGGAGCATAGTGGAATTCCTCGTCGTATCAAGTATGAGTTGCACTCTGATACGACTATCGATCATGGCTTCGCAATACGTGATGCATCCTTTCGTCAAACGGCGTCGCTTGCCCGGATACCCGGTTTTCCATCGAAAATCCGATCCGGCGGAATAATGCCAACGGCCTTTATCCCTGACCGTTCTGAAAAAGTGCCCCTGCCCCGGGCGCAGACCGCTGGAATAATCGCGCAGACCCCTCTTTCGCGCGATCATGCTCCTTCGAATATCGGGGCGCGAGGCGGGATTCCGGCCCGTATACCGGATACCGGGGCGTCCACGGCACGTGACCGGCATCACTTCGCCCCGGTATCGACCGGTAGTCCGCTGGGGACGGCGGCGGGGATTCCCGACCGTCCGGTGCGGGCCGTGTCGCCGGTCAGGCTGTGCAGAAACGCGACCAGCGCGTCGATCTCGGCCTCGCTCAGCGCCACCGGGGTCAGGTCGTTCGCGGCCCCCTGCCGCGCCATCTCGCGCGCATCGGACCAGACCACGAAATCGGTCGCGGCGAGGGACGGCACGGCGGGCAGCGCCGCCATCTCGCGCCGCCATCCGGCCCGCGCGGTATCGGGGGACAGGTGGTGGCGGATGATGCCGCGCAGGGTCGGATAGGCCCCGTTATGGCCGTAGGGCGCGGTCAGCGCGACATTGCGCAGCATCGGCGTGCGGAAACGATAGGCATCCTCCAGCGCATCCGTCTCGCCCATCCGCCCCACATCCCGGGCGACGGGGTCGAAGCGGCGGGTGCGCCCGGGGCCGAAGGGGGGCAGGCCGATCGCGTGGAACCCCTGATCGCTGAACAACGGGCCGGAATGGCAGGCCGCGCAGTTCGCCTTGCCGTAGAACAGCGCCCTGCCCGCCCGCGCCGGTGCCGACAGCGCGGCATCGTCCCCGGCCAGCGCGCGGTCGAACGGGCTGTCGTCGCTGCGCCACTCGGTCGCCATGAAGGCGGCGAGCGCATTGGCGATATCGACGATGCTCACCTGCTCGGGCGCGTCGATCGGGTCGAAGGCGGAGACGAAGCGCACCCCGTAATCCCCCGTGCCGCGCACCCGCTTGGCCAGGATCGGCCAGGCCGCATCGATCCGGTCGTGCACCGCGCCCGCGACCTCGTTCTCCTTCGGGTTGCCCGCCATCTCGAACTGCGCGACCAGCGGAAACACGGCCTGGGCGGCCAGCAGCGAGTTGAACCCGGTGGGCAACCATTCCTCGGCGGGCGAATCGAACCCGCTGTCATAGGCATCCGACACGCTCAGCCGCCCGTCATGGAACAGGATGCGCAGATCCCTCGCCCCCAGATTCCACAGGGGCGAGGCATTGCGGGGGATGCGCTTGCGGATGCGCGCCGCGCCCTCCCCCGGGGTCCGCGCGGGGCCGAGGCCGACGCCCCCCTCGCCGATGCCCAGCGACATCCCGTCGCCGGTGCCGAAATCGGGGTGGTGACAGGTGGCGCAGGCAATGTTCTTGTTGCCGGACAGGATCGGGTCGTAGAACAGCAGACGCCCCAGCGCCGCCTGATCCGCATCGAAGGCGATGAAATCGGCATCGGTCAGGGGGCGCGGGTCGGCGAGGGCCGGTGTCATGACGAGGAAGGCGAGGACATGCGCACGATACTGATGGCGGCGGCGTTTCTGGCCCTGCCCCTCGCCGCCCCCGCGCTGGCGGATATCGAGGCGGCGCGCGATATGATGGAGGCGGGAGAGTTCGCCGCCGCCCGCGCCGCGCTGGCCCCCGCCGCCCGCTCCGGCAATGCGGATGCGGAGGAGCTGATCGGGGTGATGTACGCCATGGGTCTGGGCGTGCCGCGCGACGACGTGCGGGCCTTCGAATGGTATCTGCGCGCGTCGATGAAGGGGCATCCGGGCGCGCAGTCGGGGATCGGCTGGTACTACGAGGTCGGCCGGGGCCTGCCCGCCCCGGACCTCGTGCGCGCCTATCTGTGGTACGCCCTGTCCGCCATCGGCGGCGACCCCGACGCGGCCATCAGCCTGGAGGACGTGACGCGCAGGATGTCGGCGGAGGAGATTGAACAGGCGCATGATCTGGTCGATGACTACAGGGTGTGGATGTATCCGTTTCGGTAGCTCAGAAATACCTGCCCCGGATTTAATCCGGGGCCTCTGCGAGCGTGGCGCATTGCTCGAAAAGGCCCCGCATCGAGTACGGGGCAGGGAAGATGTTGGCGACTATTCCAGATCGGCCGCCCGGGCGCTTTCGACGTCGCTCTGGGCCATGGCGACCGCTTCGGCCAGTGCATCGAAGATTTCCTCGCCCCGGCCCACATTGCCCTTGAACCAGTCATAGACCGGCGCGGCGGCATCGCGGAAGGCGGCTTTCTGCGCAGGCGTCGGGACGTAGAGATCCCCGCCCCCGGCCACGAATTCCTCGTAGGCGGCGATCGACTTGCGCTTGGGCGAGGCGAAGGTCGCCTGTTGCAACGCATGGAACCCGTCGACCACGACGCGGCGCATGTCTTCGGGCATGCCGGTGAACGCCTCGTTGTTCATCCACCACAGCGCGCCCATATAGGCGTGGCCGTCCAGCGTCACGTATTGCAGGCCCGCATCGGGAAACTTCATGCCCATGATGTCGGTGATGCCGTTCTTCGACCCCTCGACCACGCCGGTCTGGAACGAGGTGAACAGCTCGGGCCACGGGATCGGGGTGGGCGATGCGCCGAGGGCCTTGACCAGTTCCTGCGGCAGATCGGCGACCACGGTGCGGATCTTCAGCCCCTCCATGTCGGCGGGTTCGGCCACGCGGCGCTTGGTATTGGCGAAGTTGCGCCAGCCGCCCGTATTGCCGATGGTCATCAGGCGGATCATGCCGTCCGAATCCTCCAGCGCCATGGCGCGCATCTTGCGGGTGAAATCGCCGGACAGCACGCTTTCGGCAATGCGGTCATCGGCCATCATGTAGGGCAGGTCCAGCACCTGCACATACGGAAAGATGCCCGACGCCCCGCCCGAGGTGGAGATATAGACGTCGATCGACCCGTCGGCCACGCCCTGAAGACACTCGGCCCCGTTCGAGCAGAGCTGCGTGCCGATGAACAGTTCGACCTCGATGGCCCCGTTCGACGCGGCCTCGACGTAGTTCTTGAAGACGACCAGACCGTCATAGTCCTCGTCGTTCTCGTTCGAGTTCGCCGTCGCGCGGATCTTGTAATCGGCGGCGGCGGCCTGCATCGCCGGTCCGGCCAGCAGGGCCGTGACGGCGAGGGTCTTGAGCAGTGTCTTCAGCATTCGGTCTCTCCCTTTGGTTTCTTGTCGTTCATCGGCACCTGCTCCGGACTCGATCCGGGGCCTCGACGGGCGGTGCTCTCCCCTGCGAGGCCCCGGGTCGCTGCCCGGGGCAGGGTATTTCTCGGTCCCCTTCAACTCGCGAACCCGGTCAGGCGCGGAATCGTCATCGACAGCGCGGGGATGTACGTGATGAGGAATATGACGAGGATTTCCACCAGCAGGAAGGGAATAATCGCCTTCGAGATCGCCTCCACCCGCTCGCCCGACACGGCGGAGGCGACGAACAGCACCAGCCCCATCGGCGGGGTCGCCAGCCCCACGGTCAGATTGACGCTCATGATGATCGCGAAGTGGATCGGATCGACGCCGAGCGAGACGAAGATCGGCCCCAGCACCGGCCCCAGAATGATGATCGCCGGTCCCGCATCCAGAAACATGCCCACGATAAACAGCAGCAGGTTTATCAGGAACAGCAGCACCAGCGGATTGTCGGACAGCGACAGCACGAAGGCGGCCAGCGTCTCGGGCGCGTGGCTGAGGCTCACCACCGTCTTGAACGCCATCGCCGCCCCGACCAGCAGCATCACGACGGCGGAGGTCAGGCCCGCGCGGGTCAGGATGTCGGGGATCTCGCGCACCGTCAGCGTGCGCAGGACGAAGAACCCGATGAACAGCGCATAGGCCACCGCCACCGCCGCCGCCTCCGTGGGGGTGAAGACGCCGCCGAGAATACCGCCGAGGATGATCACGGGGGTCAGCAGCGGAAAGAACGCCTTCAGGCTCGCCTGTCCGCGTTCGGGCCACGAATACCTGCGGCTGGCGACGGGGAAGTCGTAGCGGTCGGCCATCACCTTGACCATCAGCATCAGCCCGATGCCCACCATCGCCCCGGGGATGATCCCCGCCAGGAACAGCGCCGCGACACTCTCGCCCATGACATAGGCGTAGATGATCATGATGCCGCTGGGCGGGATGATCGGCCCGATGACCGAACTGGCCGCCGTGATCGCGGCGGCGAAGCGGCGGGTATAACCCTGCTTCTCCATCGCCGGGATCAGCATCGACCCCAGCGCCGAGGTATCCGCCACCGCCGACCCGGACAATCCCGCGAACAGCATCGAGGACAGCACGTTCACATGCGCCAGCCCCCCGCGCAGGTGGCCCATGAAGGCCTGGCTGAACTCGACGAGCCGCATCGTGATGCCGCCCTTGTTCATCAACTCCCCCGCCAGCATGAAGAACGGGATCGCCATCAGCGGAAAGCTGTCCATCCCGTTATAGACGTTGCGGTAGAGCAGCGTGATGTCCCGCTCCTGCCCGTTGAGCCATAGCAGCAACCCGGGGGCCGCGAGCAACCCGAAGAAGACGGGCAGGCCGATGAGGAGGAACAGGAGGAAGAGGGGCAGGAACCAGATCAGCATGGGATTGGTCCCCGTGTACTATTTTCCTGCCCCGGACTTGATCCGGGGTCTGTCGCCAAAGGCATGGTGTCTGATTGCGGGAGGCTCCGGATCGAGTCCGGAACAGGCATAGGATGCGCCATCACTCCGCCCCCACCCCGACCGATTCCGGAATAGGCTTCAGCCGCCCCCCCGCCCCGAACAGCGACGCAAGCGCGCGCAGGATCAGTTCGACATTCACCAGCGTCAGCATCACCACCCCCACGAACAGCGACGCCATCGCCCAGCTGCGCGGGATGCGGAACCATGTCTCGAAACCGATATCCATCGGCAGGTACAGCGCCGCCGTCTTGAACCGCCCGCCGAAGCCCGTGACCTCGCCCCACCCGATCCTGACCGCGACGACCAGCACCAGCAGCGAGCACAGCAGCAGGAACAGGCTCAGCACATCGCCCGCCCGCCGGGGCAGCGCGTGGCCCAGCATGTCGATGGCGACGAAGCCGCCGCGCCGGAACGCCGTCGGGGCCATCAGCCCGGTCATCCACAACATGCAGAACCGCGCCGCCTCGTCCGGCCAGGGCAGCGCGTTGTTGAATCCGTAGCGGAACACCACCTGCACCAGGATCGCCAGCACCATCAGCGCAATCGCCACCGCCCCGATCCCCCGCCCGATGCGCAGCAGATGCGTGTTCACGAAATCCAGCGGCGCGATGAGGGCGAGAAGGGCGGTCATCCCCCGTCCAGCGCGCGCAACTGCCCGGCGAAGAACGCCAGCGCCCCGCCGTCGCGCATTTCGGCGCGCAATACCTCGCCCACGACGATCCTGTGATCCCCGCCCGGATAGATGGCCCGCTGCTCGCACTCGAACCGCGCGAGGCACCCGTGGATCAGCGGCACGCCGTGCTCGTTCGGTGCCATGTCCAGCCCGTCGAACGCGAAGGGCGAGGCGGAAAAGCCGTGGCAGAGATCCGCCTGCTCCGCCGCCAGCACATGGATGGCGAAATGCGTCGCCCGCTCGAAATACGGCCAGCGGCGCGACCCCGCATCCGGTGACCACAGCACCAGCGGCGGGTCGAGGGACAGGGACGAAAAGCTGTTCGCCGTGATCCCGACCGGGCCGTCCTGCGACGGGGCCGTGACGATGGTGATGCCGGAGGCGAACCGGCCGAAGGCATCGCGCAGGGCGCGGGTATTGGTGCGGTCGGGGGTGAAGGCGGTGATCATGTCGCTACCGTCGGGCATGTCAGGCAACCTCGCGCCCGAGGGCCGCCTCGTACAACTGGAACCATGTCTGGCGGTCGAGTTCGACCGTGAGCGCGTCCGATATCGCGGCGATGCGGCCCGGATTGTTGGTGCCCATCACCGGCAGGATCTTCGCCGGATGGGCCAGCAGGAACGCCACCGCCACCGCCGCCCGGTCCACGCCCTGCTCTCCGGCCACCCGGTCCAGCACCGCGCCGACCGCCCCGGCATCGCCCCCCATCAGACTGCCCCCGCCCAGCGGGGACCAGGCCATCATCGCGTGGCCGTGGCGTTGGTGGAACGCGATGTCGCCATTGGTGAAGGGCGCGATTTCGGACAGGCTGATCTCGATCTGGTTTGTGACCAGCGGGGTCTTCATCGCCGATTGCAGCAGGGACCAGTCCCAGGGCCGGAAGTTCGACACCCCGACGGCCCCGACCTTGCCGGACTTGACCAGATCGTCCAGCGCCGCGCCCGTCTCAACGTGATCCATCATCGGATCGGGGCGGTGAATCAGCAGCAGGTCGATATGCTCGATGGCCATCTCGGTCAGGCTGGCCTCGACGCTCGCCTCGATATGCGCGCGGGACGTGTCGTAATGCTTGACCCGCGCGCCCGCATGGCGGCCCGCATCGACGACGATATCGCATTTGCTGACGATCTCCATCCGCCCGCGCAGCCCGGGGTTCGCCTTCAGCGCCCCGCCCAGCACGCCCTCGGCGGTATAGCCGCCATAGATATCGGCCTGGTCGAAGGTGGTGATCCCCTGGTCCAGCGCCGCCTGCACCTTCGCCTCGACATGCTTCGGCGAGGTATCGGCATCGTCCGCCACCCGCCACAACCCGTAGACGATGCGGCTGAATTCCAGCGTATCCGATAGTTTGACGCGATCCATTATCGTCTCTCTCCTGCGCCCAGCGGCGTGTTCGGTATGGTGGCGGGCACGCGCCCGTAGACTTCCGGCAGCGAGCAGGTTTCCAGATGCGGCATGACCCGCGATCCGAAATGCTCGGCTTCCTCGATATGCGGATAGCCCGAGAAGATGAAGGCGCGAATGCCCATCTTCCTGTAATCCTCGATCTTGGACAAGACCTGATCCGTCGACCCCACCAGCGCGGCCCCGCAGCCGGAGCGCGCGCGGCCCACGCCGGTCCACAGGCCCGGCTCGACATAGCCGAACCTGTCCGCCAACTCGCGGTTTTTCGCCTGGTGCGACACGCCCAGCGACGTGGAATCCAGCGCGCGGTCGCGGATCATGCGGCCATACTCGTCATCGAGTTTCGAGACGATGTGATCGGCATATTCGCGCGCCTCGGCCTCGGTATCGCGCACGATCATGTGGACGCGCAGGCCGTAATCGAGCGTGCGGCCGTACCGCTCCGCCACCGCATTCACCGCCGTCATGCGCCCGGCCAGGTCGTCGCGCTTTTCGGGCCACATCAGGTACACGTCGCAATGCTGCCCGCACAGTTCCAGCGCCGCCGGAGAATACCCGCCGAAGTAGAGCAGCGGCCCGCCGGTCTGGTAGGGCTTCGCGGGGTCGGTCGCCACGCCCTTGAAGTCGTAGACCTCGCCCGCATAGTCGATCTCGTCCCGAGTCCACGCCTGCTTGAGGATCTCGACCACCTCGCGCGACCGCTGATAGCGGAACGCGCTGTCTTCCTTCTGGCCCGGGAAATCCGAGCTGATGATATTGATCGTCAGCCGCCCCTTCAGCATGTGGTCCAGCGTGGCGATGGTGCGGGCCAGCATGATGGGCTGCATCTCGCCGCAGCGCACGGCGGCCAGCAGGTTGATCCGCTCCGTGATCGGCGCGCATCCGGCGACGAAGGACAGCGTGTCCTGCCCCACCTGATACGAGGACGGACACAGGATATTGCGGAACCCCTGCGCCTCCGCCACCTCGACGATCCGCGAGCAATGTTCCCAACTGGAGCGCAGATCCGGGTCCGGCACGCCCAGAAACCGGTAATCGTCCGAGCACAGCGCCGAGAACCACGATACCTCGGCCCCGCTCAGATCGGCGGATGTGACGGGCACGACGGTCATGGTCAATTCTCCGGCGGGGGCTGTCCTTCGGTCTTGCGTAACACCGGGATTGATGTAGATCAATACTGTATCAATTCACCCGTACCGAATGCGGAAAGGCATCCCGTGACCGACAGCGCGCTGCCGAAATTCGTGCAGATTGCCGAGTTCCTGATCCGCGAAATCGCCTCCGGTCGGCTGATCGACGGCGCACGCCTTGCCCCCGAGCGGGACATGGCGGGGGAACTGGGCGTGTCGGTCGGCACCCTGCGCAAGGCTCTGGCGGAACTGGAGAAGAAGGGGCTGCTGGAACGGGTGCAGGGGTCCGGCAACTATATCCGGCACGGTACCCGGAAAGGGACGATCGAGGACAGCGTCTACGCGATGTTCCGGCTGGAGCTGCACGCGGGCGGGGGCCTGCCGGGGGCCGAGGTGATCGGGGTCGCGCATTGCGCCAAGCCCGCCGACCTGCCCCCCTTCGGCACCGCCGGGCGCGCCTCGCGCATCCGCCGCCTGCGCACCCTCAACGGCACCCCCGTCGCGGTGGAGGAAATCTGGCTCGACGGCGATTCGGGGGTGGTGACGGCGGCGGGATTGTCCGAATCGCTGTACCACCACTACCGCACGCATCTGGGCCTGTGGATCGCCCGGGTCGAGGACCGGGTCGGCATCGGCCCCGTGCCGGACTGGACGCCCCCTGCCCTTGCGCTGGCCCCCGGCACCGTCACCGGCCATGTCGAGCGGCGGGGCTGGGCCGAGGCCCCGCACCCCGTCGAATATTCGCGGACCTGGTTCGACACGACCCGGTCCGCCTACGTCCAGAGAGTGAAGTGAGCGCCATGAACCACACGACCCGCTACGGCATCATCGGATGCGGCATGATGGGCCGCGAGCACCTGCGCAATATCGCCCTGCTGGACGGGGCCGAGGCGACGGTGATCTTCGAACCCGATACCGCCATGGGAATCGCCGCACTGGCGCTGGCCCCCGGCGCGCGGCTGGCGGGGAGCGTCGCGGACCTGCTCGCCCGGCCCGATATCGAGTGTCTGGTGATCGCCAGCCCGAATTTCCGCCATTTCGGCCAGTTGCAGGAAATCGCCGCGACCCGCCCCCTGCCCGTGCTGGTCGAGAAGCCGCTCTACACCGACCCCGCCGATCTCGCCGCGCTGGCGGCGTTCGAGCGCGGCTATCCGGCCCCCGTCTGGGTCGCGATGGAGTACCGCTACATGCCCCCCGTCGCCGCCTTCGCCGCCATGGCCCCGCGCGCCACCGGGGGTATCCGCATGCTGACCATCCGCGAGCACCGCTTTCCGTTCCTGACCAAGGTGGGCGACTGGAACCGGCACAATGCGAAGACGGGCGGCACCTTTGTCGAGAAGTGCTGCCATTTCTTCGACCTCATGCGCCTGATGATCGGGGCCGAGCCGGTGCGGATCATGGCAAGCGCCGGGCAGGACGCGAATCATCTGGACGAGGTGTATGACGGCCTCCCCTCGGACATCCTCGACAACGGCTATGTCATCGTCGATTTCGCGAACGGCGCGCGGGCGATGCTGGAACTGTGCATGTTCGCCGAAGGGTCGGAGTTCCAGGAGGAGATCTGCGCCATCGGCCCGGTCGGCAAGCTGGAGGCGAAGGTGCCCGGCCCCGGGCGCTTCTGGCCCGGCCATCTCGGCCCGCCGCCCGTGCCGCTGCTGATCGAAAGCCCGCGCCGGCCCCAGGGCGCGACAGTCACCGAAATCCCCGTGCCGCCCGACCTGCTGGAGGCGGGGGACCACAACGGCGCGACCTTCTACCAGCATCGCGGGTTCCTGGCGCTGGTGCGGGGCGAGCGCGCGGCCCCGGACGTGTCGCTGGACGATGGACGGCGCGCGGTGCTGATGGGCCTCGCCGCGCAGGAAAGCGCCGCGACGGGGCGGGCGGTGGAGATGGCTGCGGGGTAAGCGTGCCGAAAGAACGACCGCCCTGCCCCGGGCGCGGACCCGGGGCCTCGCGATCGTCGTTTCAGGCCGTCGCCATCGGCCGCCGACCCTACCGGCGCGGAACGAAGACCAGTTCGACGCGGCGGTGCTGGCGGTGCGTCGGCGTGTCGATGTAGTCGGGATGCAGCCGCGTCTCGCCGTATCCCTTGGCCCAGATGCGCGCCGGGTCGATCCCGGCCCGGGCCATGACGTCGAGAGCGGCCCTGGCCCGCTTGTCGGACAGCGCCATGTTCGCCCCCGCCCCGCCGGAAGCATCCGCATGCCCCGACAGCCGGATATCGCATCCGGCCAGATCGATGCGCGTCGCGATATCCGCCAGCCGCCACAGGTTCTCCATCTCGCGACGTTTCAGCGATGCGCTCGCGAAATCGAACTGGACATAGGCGGTTCTGGTCAGCGGCGTGCACGGGACGGAATATCCCGAAGGAATTCCGGCAATCATACCCTCCGTTACCCTTGGCAACCAGATGCTTTCCGGCAGGTCACGGGTGGGTTTAAGGCCAGCGAGATCACCTTCCGGGATCGGTGACATGGTACCACCGGGCGCAGGGTTCGCCTTGTGCGGTATCACCACACCCCTGCCTTGCAGCAGGCACTTCATGTAGTCGCTCCCCGAAGTCACCTCGCACATGCGCATGCTGGCAGGCTCGATGATCGTGCCGACGACACCCTGCGCAAAATCCTCGTCCGATACCCTGCCCGTATCCTGGGCGACCACCGGCTGGGCCGTCAGCAACAGGGCGGCGAATGCGACGGGGGAAAGACTTCTCATGATGACCTCCTTCTGAAACCATACCGTGTATTTAGTGTGTTTACCCCCGGTTAACTATACCCTAGGGTCGTGTAACGCAAGGTTGATTATTTTACGGTCAACCCTTTTAAAGTGTACCTTCCTTACCGGGAGCATCGACTCATGCGCATCGGAAAACTCGTCCTCCTGCCCCTCGCCGTCTCTGCCCTGGCGCTCGGGGCGGCGATGGCCCAGACGTCTTCCCTCGGCAACGGCCTCCAGATCACCCGCAACGCCCTCGCGGTACAGACGAAGACCGCCTTCACCAGCAGCCTCGTGATTCCCACGGCGGTCAGCGGGGTCAACTCCCTGTCCGTCAGCCGCGACGGCGCGACCCTGGCCGCGACCCATCCCGACGGGTCGCTCGCGCTGTGGAACCTGAAGGGCGGCGATCAGGTGGTGCGGCGGCAGGTCGGCGCGGCGAAGGCCGGGGCGGTGGATACCCGCGACGCGGCGGTCGTGATCGATTCGGCCGGGCGCGTCTCGGTCGTCGACCGGGAGGGGGCGGTGCGCCCGGTTCGGCCCCTGACCGCCCAGCCCGCCATCGCCACCGCGCCCATCCCCGATTCCGCCAGTTCGCTGGTCGTGCATGCCGACGGCACCCTCGTCACCGTCGATGCCGAAGGGCGCGTGGCACCGGTGGCCGCCGCCCAGCCGGGCCGCCGCGCGGTGGACGTGGCCGTCGCCAGCGAGGGGCGCACCTTCGCCGTCGCCTATCAGGACAGCGGCATCCGCATCGGCAGCTTCGACGATTCCGTCGCGGGGGATACCCGGGTGGCGGGCGTGCCGAGCGCGATGGATTTCGGGGCGAACGGCAATCTCGTCGTCGGCGATACCGGGGGTGTGGTCAGCTTCATCGATGCCGGCGCTCCGGCGGCCCCCGTGCGCCTGAGCGGAAAGCTGCATGGCGGGGCCGTCACCGTCGTCGCCGCCCTGCCCCAGGGGGGCGCGATGAGCGGGTCCCTCGACGGCTCCCTGTCGCGGGCGGAACCGGACGGTCAGGTCCGGCTTCTGCCCAATCGCTACGGCCGGATCAACGCCATCGCCGTCGCCCCCGATAACGGCACGGTGTATGTCGGCTCTCAGGTCGGGCCGATCCGCGTGGTCGATACCGATGACGGCGCGGTACGCCTGTCGATGTATTCGACCGAGAACGGATACTTCAACTACACCGATACCGGCCATTACGACGCGGATGCCGGGGGGCGCGCGGATGCGCAGGTGCAGATGCGCGCCGCCGACCCGTCGGTGCCTATGGTCGCGGTCGAGGCGGATGCGCTGTTCCCGTCCAACGCCGTCGCCGACCTGCACGGAAAGGTCCTCGCGCGCCAGCCCCTGCCCCCCACGGCGGTCCGGATGCAGGGCGGCGCCATCACCCCCCCGCCCCTCGCCCGGCTGATATCGGTGACCGAGCCGCTGGTCGCGGGCCGCCCGGGCACCGCCGTCATCGGGATCGAGGACGTGCAGGAGGCGGGCCTGTCCTCGATCCGGTTCGGCCATAACGGGCGGATCAGGACGCTGGATGTCACGGGGGCGGGTCCGTACAGCTTTGAATTCACGGCGGCGAGCGGGGCGAACACCTTCAGCGCCCTCGCCGTATCCGAGGCCGGGATCGAGCAGGACACGCCCGACACGAAGAACGTCCTCGCCCAAGGGCGGCCCCCGCGCGGGCGCATGCACATCCTGACGATGGGCGTGTCCGACTATCGCGGGTCGGGCCTGTCCGATCTGGTCACGCCCCCCCGCGATGCCGCGCAGCTGGCGGCGAAATTCGCGGAACGCGGCGGGCAGCTCTACGACATCGCCTCGACGAAGACCCTGGCGAACGCCCAGGCCTCGCTCGGCGGCATCCGGCGCGAATTCGCGCGCCTGCGCACCAGCGACCCGGACGACGTGGTCACGATCACCCTGTCGGGCCACGGCGCGATGCTGGATGACGGATGGCACTTCATCCCCCATGGCGGGCGGATCGACGGGCGCGGCACGACCCTGAGTTCGGCGGAACTGCTGCGCGAGATCGACACCCTGCAACCGCGCCGGATCGTCGTCATCCTCGATGCCTGCAATTCCGGCGGCGTGATCCAGGACGCCGACTGGCGCGGCACCACGCGGCGCGAGATGGAGCACGATCTGGAGCAGGTGCGCCGCGAGACCGGCGTGCACATCATCTCCGCCTCCAGCGCCACCGCGCAGGCATTCGAGAACGACCAGCTCGGCGGATTGCTGAGCCGGGCGGTCCTGCACAGTCTGGAGAATACCGGCGGGGGCGGGGACGGCGTGGTATCGGTGCAGGAAATGTCGGCGACGATCACGTCGACACTGAAGCGCATCGCCAGCCTGTTGCAGGATCAGTACATGAAGGAAGTGAAGCTGGCGAGCCGCTCGCTTCCCCCCACCGGCTCCCCCACCGGCCCCCGCACCACATCGGCACGACCCTCCCGCCCCATCACCCTGACCCCCCAGGTGTTCGAAGCCGAAACCACGATCCCCATCACGGTCAGCCGGTGACGGGGTGACCGTCGACACAGACTAGAGCATCCTGAACGATACGAGGATCGTTCAGGATGCCCTATCTTCTTGTCTTGGCGCGTTTTCCGGGTCGGGCAATGAACCCGTTGCCCTTGAAAACGCTCTAGAGCACCGGTCCCAGCGTGTCCCGCTCCACCACATGGCACGGGAACAACCGCGCTTCGGGCGGGCGATCGGGGTCGTCGAGCATCGCGACCATCAGGGCGACCGAGGCGTCGATGATCTCGCGCACCGGCTGGTGGATCGTGGTCAGGGCGATGTTCTGCCACCCCGCCATATGCATGTCGTTCAGCCCGATCAGCCCGATATCGCACGGCACCCCCAGCCCCGCCCCCCGGATCGCGCTGAGCACACCAATGGACAGGACATCGTCGCCGCAGAAATACGCCTGCGCCGGAGTACCCTCCAGCAGACGCATCATCTCCGCCCTGCCCGCCTCGAAGGAATACTGCGCGGCGAAGGAATGGGTCTGGTCGATGCCGGGATGCCGGGCGATCTCGCCGCGAAACCCCTCGAACCGGTCCTGGGTCGAGGTCGCATCCTCCGGCCCGCCGAGGAAGCCGACACGCGTATACCCCCGCGCGACCAGTTCCCGCGCCGCCATCGCCCCCGCCGCGACATTGTCGATGCCGACCACGTGCACGTCGGGATTGCTGGCATGGCGGCCGAAGGTGTTGACGACCGGAATCCCCTTGTCCCGGAACGCGCGCGAGAAGGCGGGCGGCAGGGTCGAGGACGCGACGACCACCCCGTCCACCGAATACTGCATCAGCATCTGCACCGAATGCTCCGGGTCCGTCTCGTTGCTGAGATTGACGAGCAGCGGGCGCAATCCGCGATCCTGCAGGCCCCGGGTGAACAGGTCGAACACCTCCAGAAAGATCGGATTGTGAAAGTTGTTCGAGACCAGCCCGATCAGCTTGGTGCGCCGGGTCGTCAGGCTGCGGGCCAGGACATTGGGGGCATAGCCCAGCTCGCTCGCCGCCTTCTCGACCTTGCGGCGCATCTTGGGCGACACCGACGCGCCGTCGGTGAAGGTGCGCGACACCGCCGAGCGCGACACCCCCGCCCGCAGGGCAACGTCCTTCAGGGTAGGCACCATCCGGTCCGCCTCTCTCTTCGCCCCGTCCGCGCCCCCGCACCCGTGCGGCACCGGGGGGTAGCCGTCAGAAAAAGGCGTACCGCACTTTGCAACCGGTTGCAAAGCAAACGAATCCATGCTTCGTTGCATGCCGAGGGGCGGGACGACTTCGCTCTCTTGCAAGAATAATGACGTCCGGGAGGAAACAACGATGTCCATTCTCAAGAAGATGATGATGACGGCGGCCCTGATCGCGGCCCCGCTGATGGCCACGACGGCGGCGCAGGCCGAGGGCGAGAAATACATTCTCGTCAGCCATGCGCCCGACAGCGACAGCTGGTGGAACACCATCAAGAACGGCATCGCGCTGGCCGGCGACCAGATGGGCGTCGATGTCGAGTACCGCAACCCGCCGACGGGCGATCTGGCCGACATGGCCCGCATCATCGAGCAGGCCGCCGCCAGCAATCCAAACGGCATCATCACGACATTGGCCGATTTCGACGTGCTGGCCGGGCCGATCCGTTCGGCGGTCGACCAGGGTATCAACGTCATCATCATGAACTCCGGCACGCCCGAGCAGGTGCGCGAAGTGGGCGCGCTGATGTTCGTGGGCCAGCCCGAATACGACGCGGGCTACGCCGCCGGCCTGCGCGCCAAGGGCGACGGCATCGGCAGCTTCGTCTGCGTCAACCACGTCATTTCCAATACCGTCGTGGCCGAGCGTTGCCGAGGCTTCGCCGATGGTCTCGGCATCGATCTGGGCGACAGCATGATCGACAGCGGACAGGACCCGGCCGAGATCAAGAACCGCGTCATGGCCTATCTGACCGCCAACCCCGAAACCGACGCCATCCTGACCCTCGGCCCGACCTCCGCCGATCCGACCCTGCTGGCGGTCGAGGAGATGGGCATCGCGGGCGACATCTATTTCGGCACCTTCGATCTGGGCGACGAGATCGTGCGCGGCATCAAGGACGGCACGATCAACTGGGGCATCGACCAGCAGCCGTTCCTGCAAGCGTACCTGCCCGTCGTCGTGCTGACGAACTACGACCGCTTCGGCGTCCTGCCGGGCAACAACATCAACTCCGGCCCCGGCTTCGTCACCGCCGACGCCCTCGGCAAGGTCGAGGAATTCGCGGGCGAGTACCGCTAGGCGTTATCGGGGCGGCTCGGATGAAGTCGCCCCTCCAGGAAATGATTCCCCTGCCCCGGGCGAAGCCCCGGGGCCTTTCAAGCAAAAGCGCCAAGTGCCGGAAAGGCCCCGGATCAAGTCCGGGGCAGGATTTCACACAGAAATTCACTGACCGGGGGGACCGCACACCATGACGGACGCAACCAACAGCGACGAGCGGGTCAAGGACATGTCCCCCCTGCGCCGCGCCCTGATCCGCCCGGAACTGGGCGGAATGGTCGGCGTCGTCGCGGTCTTCACCTTCTTCGGGCTCTTCGCCTTCGACAGCGGCATGTTCAACGCCCAGGGCGTGATGAACTGGTCCACCGTCTCGGCGCAGTTCATGATCATCGCCGTGGGCGCGTGCCTGCTGATGATCGCGGGCGAGTTCGACCTGTCGGTCGGGTCGATGATCGGCTTCGCCGGGATGATGATCGCCATCTTCGGGGTCACGCTGGGCTGGCCGATGTGGTCGGCCATCCTGATCACGTTTCTCATCTGCGTCGCATTCGGGGCGCTCAACGGCTACATCGTCGTGAAGACGGGCCTGCCCAGCTTCATCGTGACCCTCGCCACCCTGTTCATCCTGCGCGGCTTCACCATCTTCATCCCCCAGACGCTGGAGCGCAAGACCATCATCGGCGGCATCCGCGAGGCGGCGGAGGGCGACTGGCTCGCGCCCGTGTTCGGCGGCAAGATATTCGGCGGCTTCTTCCAGTGGCTGGGCGACATGGGCATCATCGGCGTCTTCACCCGGGGCAAGCGCGCGGGCGAGGCCGTGGTCGACGGCATCCCGATGCTGATCGTCTGGGCCATCGTGCTGGTGATCGTCGGGCATGTCCTGCTGACCCGCACCCGCTTCGGCAACTGGATCTTCGCCGCCGGGGGCGACCCGCAGGCGGCGCGCTACGTCGGCGTGCCGGTGAACCGGGTCAAGATCATGATGTTCATGTTCACCGCCTTCTGCGCCACCGTCTTCGCCGTGTGCCAGGTGATGGAGTTCGGCTCCGCCGGGGCCGACCGGGGCCTGCTCAAGGAATTCGAGGCCATCATCGCGGTGGTCATCGGCGGCGCGCTGCTGACGGGGGGCTACGGCTCGGTCATCGGGGCCGCCCTCGGCGCGCTGATCTTCGGCGTGGTGCAGCAGGGGCTGTTCTTCGCCAATGTCGAATCGTCGCTGTTCCGGGTGTTCCTCGGCGTGATCCTGCTGCTCGCGGTGATCCTCAACACCTATATCCGCCGCCTGATCACGGGAGAACGCTGATGGACCCCATTATCCGGATGAAGGATATCCAGAAGCATTTCGGCTCGGTCATCGCCCTTGCAGGCGTGACGATCGACTTCTACCCCGGCGAATGCCACTGCCTGCTCGGCGATAACGGCGCGGGCAAGTCGACCTTCATCAAGACCATGTCGGGCGTCCACAAACCCACCTCGGGCGAGATCCTGTTCGAGGGCAGGCCGATGCAGTTCGACGACCCGCGCGACAGCATCCGGGCGGGCATCGCGACGGTGTATCAGGATCTGGCGATGATCCCGCTGATGTCCGTCAGCCGCAATTTCTTCATGGGGAACGAGCCGATAAGACGCATCGCGGGCCTGCCCTTCTTCGACCACGAGACGGCGAACCAGACGACCATGGCCGAGATGCGCGCCATGGGCATCAACCTGCGCGGCCCGGACCAGGCCGTCGGCACCCTCTCCGGCGGCGAGCGCCAGACGGTGGCCATCGCCCGCGCGGTGCATTTCGGCGCGAAGGTGCTGATCCTCGACGAGCCGACCTCGGCCCTCGGGGTACGCCAGACCGCGAACGTGCTGGCCACGGTGGACAAGGTGCGCAAACAGGGCATCGCCGTCGTCTTCATCACCCACAACGTCCGCCACGCCATGGCCGTCGGCGACCGCTTCACCGTGCTGAATCGCGGCAAGACCTACGGCACCGCCGCCCGGGGCGAGATCACGCCGGAGGAATTGCAGGATCTTATGGCGGGCGGGCAGGAACTCGCCACGCTGGAAGGATCGCTGGGCGGAACCGTCTGACCCCTGCGCACATCTTCTTTCGCAACAGATCGATCCGCGCTACCCTTGCCGCTCCGCAAAAGCAGACAAGGATCACCCATGCGCCTCCCCGCCCTCTCCATCGGCCTCGCCCTCCTTCTCGCGGGCTGCAACACCCCGACGCCCAAGGCACCCGGCGCGGATGCCCGGATCGCCGATGCGATGTTCGCCGCGACGGCCACCGCCAACCCGGCGGAGCGCCGCGCGATCGATGCCGCCATGCAGCAATGCCTCGCCCATTTCCGCACCGGCACCTACGACACCGCCGCCCTGACCGCCGCCGGGTACCAACCCTACACACCCCCGCTCAGCCGCGCGGGATTCCGCGCCGTCACGGCCGTCGAGGAAGGGAAGCTGCTGGATTTCGGGGATGTCGAGCGCGATATCAAGCTGTTCTACGGACAGAAGGGCGCTCTGGGCGCACGCACCGGCTGCGACATCGTTTCCACCAGCGCCCTGCTGCCCGGTGCGATGACCGGAATTCTCACCGACGAGGGGTTCACGCGGATGCCGGACCCGCGACTGCACGGCGGATTCGTGTTCGAGAAGGGTACGGAAAGCATCTCCTATCGCGGCAAGCACGACATGAGCAGAGGCACCTACGAATTCGCTTTCCACCTGAACGAATAGCGCGCCCGTCGCCCCGCCCACCGATCTCGATCCGCATGTCGATCGGGCCGTATGTCGATCAGGGTATCCGCGAGCGGGGCGGATGCCGGACACCCTGATCGACGCCCTGCCCTTCGAGTCGGGACCGCCCCGGTATCGGTATCGCGCCCCGCCTCCGGACGATGTTTCTCGATACTTGCAGCCCTGCAAGTCCACCGGCACAGGCCCGCTGTAAACTCCCCCTTAACCCGAAACCCGCTCCGAAACGGCCCGGGGATAAAGGTTATTGCCAGTACCGCCCCGAACCTGCATACTCTGCATCGACAGGAAGCAGAATCGGCGGGCCAGCGAGTCGCGCCATCATGACAGGGGCAGGGCCGCACCATGGCAGAGGGCGCGCTCGAAAGTTATCTGAGGCGGCTGGATCGCGGGCTGGACAGGGCGCTTCCGTCCATCAACCGGCGTGCGACCATGGCCAGCCGGGTGCGGCGCTCGTTCTCGATGAAGCGATGCGCCGACCTGATCGGCGTGTCCTACGCCTATCTGACCAAGGCCGCCGCCCAGATGCCGGGCTTTCCCGAAGGGGCGCATGTGGGCCGCGAGCGGGTCTTCACCCTCGACGAACTGATGCGCATCCGCGCCCTCCTCGCCGCCAGCGCCCGGCAACCGCGCGAGATGCTGGCCTGGCGCAACCCCCTCGACCCCCTGCCCGTCATCAGCTTCGCCAGCCAGAAAGGCGGCACCGGAAAGTCCCTGTCCGCCGCCCATTTCGCGCAGTATCTCAGCCTGCGCCACGGCATGCGGGTCGGCCTGATCGACGCGGACCCCCAGCATACCCTGACGCTCTACTTCCTGCGCGGCGAGGGGAACGGCAGCGTTTCGGCCGACACCCCTACCCTGGTCGATTTCGCGGGCCTCTATGCGGACGGTGAAAAAGCGTATACCGAGCATGATGGCGACACGCTCGACACGTTCTTCACCCCGACGCCCTGGCCCGGCATCCGCATCCTGCCCGCCTCGGGCGAGACGTCCGAAGGCGAACTCCAGATCGCGCGGCTGATCCGCGCCGCCCCCCGGGAAAAGCGGTTCTACCGCTACGTCGCCGACGCGCTCGATACCTGGAAGGCCGCGCATCCGCCCCGCACCGACCCCGCCGACCTGACCGACGGGGCCGGACGCATCGACGAAGCGGCCTATGCGGCGGGGCTGAACGAGACGTTCGACGCCCTCGTCATCGACTACCAGCCTGCCCTCACGATCTTTCAGCTCAACAACCTGCTGGCCACCACGCATCTGGTGATCCCCCAGACGATGAAGGGGTTCGACCTCGCGACCCTGTCCACCTTCGTCAAGGGAATGCTGGGCATGATCGAGGAGATCCTCGCCCGCGACCCGCTGGAGATCGGCCCCGGTACCCACATGCTGCTGCCGACCATTGTGCAGCGCGCCAACGATCAGGATCTGGCCCAGATCGGCAGTCTGATGGAGGAAGCGCCCGGTCTGGTGCTGCCGGTCTTCTACATGCGATCCGACGCCGTGGCCAATGCCGCCGACCTGTACCAGAGCGCCTATGAATTCGACCCCACGCCGGGGCAGAAACGCGGGCTGGCGCGGTTCGTCGAGAATGCGGATGCCGTGAACGACGCCATCGTCGCCCGCATCTGGCCGGGGATCGAGCGCGGGCTGGCCGATGCCTGGATCGAGAAATTCTATGCGGAGGACGAAAGCTGATGGCCCGCAAATCCCTGCCCAAATCCCTGATCTCCCGCGCCGAACAGGCTGCCGAGGAAACGAGCGAACCGGTGGCGGAACCCAAGGCGCTCGGCGGGGCCTGGCGCGCGGGGGCGACGGCGCAACTTCGCGCGGATCTGGAGGCGAACGAGGCCGAAGCCGCCATCCGGGTGCTGGATGGCCGGGCGGAACTGTCGCTCGACCCGGCGCAGATCGACGACCCCCTGGGGTCGGATCGCCGCCCCGACTGGCGCAAGCAGCCCGAATTCACGGAACTGATGGCCTCCATCGCCGCGAACGGCCAGGATGTGCCCGTGCAGGTGACCCCGCTCGACCCCGGATGGCAGCCCGACCCCCGCAACCCCTTCGCCACCGCCGGGGTTCGCTTCGCCCTGCTGGCCGGGCGGAGGCGACTTGCAGCCCTGCAAGAACTCGGGCATCCCGTCCGCGCCGTGCTCGTGCCGGTGGACGGGGAGGGAGCCGCGCGCCATGCCGCGATGCTGGCCCGGCGCTGGCGCGAGAATGCCGAGCGGGCCGACCTGTCACCCTTCGAACGACTACTCGCCATCGGCGAGATGTTCGATGCGGCGAAAGCTGCCGATCCCGGAGTGACGGCGGCGGCGTTCGGCGAACAGGTGGGCGTCTCCGAAAGCGTGATCAGCCGGGCGCGCGCCGTCTCCACCCGGCGTGCGGCGATCCTCGCGGCGGTGCCGGACCCCTATACCCTGTCGAACACCGCGCTCTACGCCCTGCTCCCGCGCCTCGACAGCCCTGCAAAGCCCGCATCCAGGGCCAGACCCTCCGGTCTGGCCGCCAAGCGCGAGGCCGGCGCCGTCCGCCTGAACGCGCGGGTGCAGCACGGCACCCTGACGCTGACCGCGAAGGGATTGCCCGAAGAATTCGACCCCGTCAGCTTCGACAGATTGCTCGACGAGATCGTGAAACGGCTGAAGAAGGAGGGCAGGGCAGGGGGCTGACACCCCGGACAGACATCACCGAACAAAAAAACCGGACCGATCCGGCATACATTCCCAAGGGCAACCGAGGGCGCATACGAGACCAATCCGGCTAGACTGAACACCTGCCGTTCTACGCGCCCCCGACTTCCGCTGCAATGAAAAAGCGCCGACGAGCGCCACGGCGAAGCCATGTCCTGCGAAATAACGACGGAATATCCGCATGAACCTGCGGATATCGCACCGTCATGCCCCGCGATCGGTCCCCGGATACGAGGAACGACCAGTATGACCACGACATCACCGATGTCGGCGGAGGGCGCAGCCATGCCCGATGCCGCACGCCCCGACGCCACATTGCCACCCGGCTGCACCAGCCCCTTCGACCTGCTGCGCACCGCCAAGAGGGCAGGGCGGCGGTTCGGGCTGGGACCCCAGGACCTGCAACTGCTCGAACTCTACCTATCCTGCACCCGGCGCGAGGACTGGGCGGAGGGACGCCGGCCCCTCTACACCCGTTCCGTCCGACGCACGGCCGCCCTGCTCGGCGTCTCGCCCCGGTCGATCAATACCGCAGAGCGGCGGCTGGAGCGGCTGGGCCTGATCCGCCGCGATACCCGGGCCGACGGCGCACGGGGCGGATGGGGTGGCGAGGATGGAGGGCCGCTCTACGGCATCGACCTGACCCCGATGATTGCCGCGCAACCGCGCCTTCTGGCCTGCATCGACGCCGCCACGGCCGAGACGGCCCGGGTCGAAAGCCTGCGCGCCGCGATCTCCCGTCTGCTGGGCGAGGCACGGCGCATCCTCGCCACCCGCACCACCGATGCCGTCGCCGCCCTGTTCCGCAGCCTGCCGAGCCGAACCCCCCAGGGGCGCGATCCTGCGGCCCTGCACACCGTGTTGCAGACGGTCGAGGGCATCCTCATCGCACTCCGGACCCTCGGCACCCCTGTGGATAACCGGCCCGGCCTGACGGATTCTTCCGGCGCATCGGAAGAATCCGGGCCGCTCCTATACAATACTATCCATAATCCTGAAGTATCCTGTAATCGGCACGACCCTGCAAGCTCGATGGTCGGCAAAGCCGGGAATGCAGGAACGCCCGGACCCGATACCGGCCACGGCATCCAGCATCTGAGGGAAAACGACATCTCACAGGTGATGCCGGAGACCTGGCATACGAATGCCGGGACGATGCCGGGACAGTTCCGGTGGCACCGCTTCACCATGGCCGCCCAGACGCGCCTGCTGCCCCTCGGTGTACCGGAGGCGACCTGGCGCGAAGCGGTGGCGGTGATGGGCCAGCATGCGGCGGCGCTGTCGCTGATGCTCCTTGACGTGAACCGGTATCGTCCGGACAACCCGGTGCGCAATGTCACCGGCGCCCTGCGCGCCATGACCCGCCGCGCCGAACGGGGCACCCTGCGCCTGCATGCGTCGGTCTACGGCCTGCTGGCGCGCAAGAATGCGACGGATGCGAATGCAGGTGCGGGCCTATGACAGGAATCGCCGATCTTCCATATAGTTGCATTATGCAACCTACACCCCCGATATGATGTCCGGACCGCTTTTCGCGTTCATACCACGGACCCCGCCGGGCAGGACCGGCTCTCCGGGACGGATCCCTGCGGCAGCCAATGTCGGTTTCAGGCCGGACCTTGCATTTCGTCTTCGGCAAACCGGGACACCCCGTCACCTATCTCCGATCGCCTTCCTCGCCCGCTCGGAATGTTACCCATTCGGGCAATGCGACATCGCCGAATCCGATTTACGGTTTCTTGAAGAGATCAACGGGGCCATCCATGAAATTCAAGAAAGACAGGCGCAGAGCCATGATCGGGCTGGGATCCCTCGGGTATCTCGGGGCTTGCAGTGCGGGCGGCGTATCGCCGGGGCCTGCAAGCGAGAATGCGACGGCGGCACTGCGCATGGTGCGCGAAGGATCGGTCCCCAAGACCCTGACCCCGGAAAATCAGGGATTCACGCCCCAGTTCGTCGATGGCGACGACCACACGCCGGATTTCGTCGAGATCGGCTATTCGCTGCATTGCGGCGGAACGCGCGACTGGTTTCGCGAGAACGGTCCCGCCCTTGCCCTGGACTTGCGCGAGGGGCGAAAGGCGGCGCTCTTCTCCCATATCGCCCGCACGGAACGCGAGATCCCCGTCGGGATCGAGATGATGCGAGCGGGTCAGGAACACTATCCGGAAGTGGTCTACGCGACCCTCGGGCTGGCCCTCCATCTCGACCGTCCTCTCTTCGCGGAGGAAGTGCGTCAGTTCGTCGACGAACTGGGTTTCCCTCCCGCACCGGACTTTTCGGAGGAGATCGCGACTGTCGGGCTGCTCGGCGTGGCCCGGGCCTATCGTGACGGGCTGAAACGACGCACGACTCCCATCATCATCACATCGAAGGTCGGCTGATGCATAGACGTTTTCTCTTCCTGCTGCTGTCATGCAGCGCCCTGGTCTCGCCGCGCGCGGCGCTTGCCTCGGAATGCGATATCCTCGATTCGGACAAGGTGGCGCGCAGCGTCGGGTACCAGATCGTAGAAGGAACACTCAAGGGTGCGGTCTTCGGGGCCATTGCCGCCGGCGTGGTCGCTGCGCTGATTGCCCCGGCAGCGGGCGTCACGCTGACGGTCTTCGCGGGCGTCACGCTGTTCACGGGGGTCTATCCCGCCTATCGCACCGCCACGAAGAATTCGACCGATACGCTGATGCGTGCCGTGGGGGGGTTCTGATGCGTCGATACGTATTTGCCGGTCTGTTCATCCTGCTTTCGACCACGGCCCAGGCGCAGGATTACGGCTTCTGCGCGTCGCCGCCGTCGAGCGCCCTGTCGCAGGTCAGGAACAGCGCCGCCGCAGTGCGCGATTTTGCCCGGTCGCGTTTCTCGGGCATCGCCACGGCAAGCCGGATCGACAACTCGGCCGCTCGCGCCCGCGAGGAACGGCAGGCCCGGACGAGGACCAACCTGTCATTCGCGGATATCGCCAGGGGCCTGGCAACCGGAACCGGAGCCTACACGGCAGGCCGCGCCGCAGAGGCTGCCTCCGTCCGCGACAGCGCCCGTCCAGCCATCGGCCCCCCTCCGCCCGCCGTACCGTACACGCCTTCCAGACGCAGCGCGGTGCCCGTGCAGCAATGTGTCGAATACGGCTATTCGACCGAGCTTTCGGGCGGCCCGCACAGAATTTGCAAGAGGTATAGATGATCATGAAGAAGACCTGCGGATTCATCGCCCTCGTCGCCCTCGGTGCCTGTTCGCAAGCGATTAGCGAGGGGGGCTACGGCCCGACCGGCAAGGGCCTCATCGGAAGCGCATACGGCTATTCCGACGAACGGCTCTCGAACGACACGTTCCGGGTCGAGTATACCGGCGGAACGGGCCTTGCGACCGAAGCGAGGGAAAATGCCAAGCGCCGCGCCGTCGAGCTGTGCGTCGAGAACGGCTTCGTCCGCGCCGATTACGATCCCTCCCTCGACGCATTCGGTGATCGGGTGGTGGCGAGCGGCGTCGCGCGCTGCCTGACGGCATCGGACGATGTCACGCAGCTGAGCGCGAGCGACCGGCTTCAGCAACGGATCGACGAAATCGATACCGAGATCGCGTCATACCGCGCCAGGAACGAGCAGTCGCAGGCGATGGACGGGCTGGACGCGATGATCTTCACGAATCCCGTACTCAGAGGTCTTTCCGCGATGACGAGCCAGGTCGCCCGCAGCGATACCGACAATCGCATCAATGCCCTGGAGCAGGAACGCGACAACCTGATGGCCGAGATGCGTGCGGCATCGCGCGCGGAGATGGAGGCGCTTCGGGCCTCCATGCCGGCCAGCACGGCACCGGCATCCGGCCCGGCGCTGGCCTCGATGGAGCCGGAGGGCAGCTGCGGCTTCGCCGTTGCCGAAGTGACGGAAGATGTGCGCCGCCAAAGCCATGCCGAAGCCTCCAAGAGCCTCGGATTTTCCAGCCCGTACCAGACGATCGACGAGATCGAGGCGGAATTCGACCGGTCGGGTGGTGGCACGTGCGACCAGATCGGGCAGCAGTTCGATGCGATAATGGTCAGCCAGCGCGCCGCCATGGAAGCGTCGGACAGACTTGTCGGCGGCTCGCCCATAGGGTTGCGATGCGATCCGGCGGGTGCGGCCTCGACGGAGGCCGCCTGCACTGCCGTCGCGCTGATGTATACCGCCCAGACGGTATCCGCGCTCTGCCATCGTGTCTGCAACTGAAACCATCTCGTGTGTATCAGAGGCTGCAACCGGAGTTGACGCAAACTGCTATCTTGTATTAGCACTCGATCTGCATGATGGATCTGATCGACAGAATATTCCTGACGGCTTCCACCGGTACCGGGTGGAATGACGTTCTGAATGATTTCGTCAAGGAATTCGATCAGACCTCCGCCTGCATGTTCTCCTTCTCGGAAACGGGAAAGAACGATCTGCGCATGAATATCAGCGACTACCTGCCCCGGCAGGGGGGAGGTGCATTCTACCGCAGCTTCGAGCAGGGCGGGGATCAGGATGACGGGCCGGCCTACAGTCGGCTGCCCGGGATGGCGCCCCGACGTTTTCATCAGGAACATGCGATCCTCGGCGTTTCCCGGGGTGCCCCCATGCCTGAATCCTCGGTCCGTTCGACGCTGGAGACATTCGGGCTGCATGCCCGGTCCGGGGCCATTCTCAACGATACCGGACCGTGGTTTGACGGCATATTCTGCCAGCACCGCACCGATGCGGAGAGCGATATCCTGCAGAGCAATCCCCAAGTCGATTTCCTGTTATCCGTCATCGCGAACTCGATCGGCCTGGAGCGGATACTCGCCACGTTACGGATACGCTGCGGCGCGACGCTCACCATGCTCGATGCCCTCGGCATCGGGGTGTTTCTGACGAATGCGAAAGGCTCGGTCATATCGCACAATACCGAAGCAGGTCGTACGCTGGCCCAGGCCGACGGGCTTCGCATCGACCGTGCCCGGAAGATCACCCTCGACGACCCGGATGCCACCTCCGCTTTGCGCGCGATGATAGCCGGGGCGAACGAAATGTTGCACGGAGACATGGCGGCGACGGAGAACATGCTCTCGGTAGAGCGTCCGTCCGGCCGGTTCGACTACCTCGTTTCCGTGCATCCGTTGAATGATGCGACAGCGGAACTGGAACCCGGGTTGCGCTGCGCCTTCGTCAGCGTGATCGATCCTGAAACGAACAGCCGCCTGACGAGCGAGGGCCTGCGCCTGATCGGCCGCCTGACCGCTACCGAGGATGCCGTGGTCACGCTGCTGCTGCAGGGATTGCGTCCTGCCGAAATCGCGGCACGGCGCGATGTGATGACCAATACCGTACGTGCGCAGCTCAAATCGATCGCGCAGAAACTGCGATGCTCGACACAGGGCGACATCATCCGCGCTGCGGCTGCAACGCGCGTCCCCATGCACAAATCCACCGAGCAGGATGAACGAGACTGATCCGGTGGATCGATTCCGGTTTCCGGCTGCGATGATCCTGCCTGGACGAAGCCCCGGGGGCGGGGCGGTCCGCCTACCGTTCCCGTCGCATCAATACTTCCGCGCGCCCGCTTCGGTCGCGACGCGGGGGACGAGGGCGCGGACGAGGGTGGTCATGTCCAGCGTGCCGACCGCCTCGCCGTCGCGGGTGACGATATAGGCGTGCGAGGTATCGCCGCCCGACCGCGCGATCATGCTTTCCAGCGTGTCGTTGTAGCCGACCTCACCATGCGCACCCGGCGGGACGGGGCGGCCCTCCAGCGGGGTCATCACCGAGCGCACGCGCAGGACGCGGGCGCGGTTGATGTCGCTCACGAAATCCTCGATATAGGGGTCGTTGGGGTTGAGGAGGATATCCTGCGGCTCGCCCTGCTGCACGACATAGCCGTCCTTCAGGATCACGAGATGATCGGCGAGTTTCAGCGCCTCGTCCAGATCGTGGGTGATGAAGACGATGGTCTTGTGCAGTTCGGTCTGCAATTCGAGGAGCAGATCCTGCATGTCGGTGCGGATCAGGGGGTCCAGAGCGGAGAACGCCTCGTCCATCAGCATGATCGGCGAGTTGGAGGTCAGCGCCCGGGCGATGCCCACGCGCTGCTGCATCCCGCCAGATAGCTGATGCGGGTAATGGTCGGCGAAGCCGTGCAGGCCCACCCGGTCGAGCCATTTATGCGCCTCCGGAGCGATCGCGCGCTTCCGGGTGCCGCGCACCTTCAGCGTCGTGCCCGCGTTCTCGGCCACCGTCTTGTGCGGCAGGAGGGCGAATTTCTGGAAGACCATCGACATGGTCTGGCGGCGCAGGGTGCGCAGTTGCTCCTCGTCATAGGCGAGCACGTCCTCGCCGTCGACGTTCACCTCGCCCGCCGTCGGTTCGATCAGGCGGTTGAGGTGGCGGATCAGGGTCGACTTGCCGGAGCCGGACAGCCCCATGATGACGGTGATCTCGCCCTCGCGCATGTCGACATTGATGTCGCGCAGGCCCAGCACATGGCCGTTATGGGCCAGCAATTCCGCCTTGGTCGTGCCGTTCAGCACCATCTCCAGCGCGGCCTGCGGGTCCGCGCCGAAGATCTTGTAGAGATTGCGGATCGCGATCTTGATATTCTGGCTCATCTATCCGCTCCTATTGCTTCTGCGCCGCGTTCACGCGGTCGAGCGCCGCCTTGGTCACGCGGTCGAGGATGATGGCCAGCAGCACGATGCCGAGGCCCGAGACGAGGCCGACGCCCAGTTCCAGATTGCGGATACCGCGCAGCACCAGCACGCCGAGGCCCGGCGCGGAGACGAGCGACGCGATGACGACCATCGCAAGGCTCATCATGATCGT
>ENA-ORXT01001584-ORXT01001584.1-marine-metagenome-genome-assembly--contig:-NODE-1584-length-30074-cov-4.167217_pt1 | contig 30074 bp, 25 predicted proteins | sample MGYA00237868_ERZ511482 | MGnify/ENA metagenome assembly ERZ511482 | reverse complement strand
ACATTCTTCAACAATTTCAGGGTAGGAAATAGCAAAGCCGCCCACTTGCGTTGTCTGAAGGTCTACTGCAGCTTCACCCTTTTCGTTAACAGGTTTACCATCTACACGCAAACGCCATAACAATATTTGAAGAGCGTCTGGTATATCTGCTGAAAAACCAAATGCTCTTTGGAAAAATTCGGCCTCTGTTGCTACATGAAGCGGGGTTAGGCCTTCTTTGTAATTAAATAAATCCGCCATTCACATCCGCCATCAAAACTTTTCTAAAATCAACTATAACGTATTCAAATAATATTTTGACAATTAGATAACTCTGCCGCAGTGGACAAACCTATATTCGTAACTTTTTATTTCTTTTCTTTACATAACAACTATATATTGTGTAGCATCTTTAGATGCAACATGCATGTAGGCGCATCAAGGTTAGCTAGGCGGGTTAATGAAATATACAAATACTGTAAAAAACAGATTATTGTCTAAGAAACTATTGATTTTGCTATCAACCATGCTGTTTCTTGCAGCATCCTTAATGCTAACACCACAAGCAAACGGATCAGCAAACATTGACTTTCATACTCTCAGCACAGGCAGTAGAGGCGCAAATGTACAAGCAGCACAACAGCTTTTAGCTCACAGAAACTATGAGGTTGGGCCAATCGATGGAGCTTATGGACCGTTAACAGAAAAGGCTGTTAAAGAATTTCAGACCAACAGCCAACTTTCCGCAGACGGAGAAATAGGGCCACAAACATGGAACCGCTTAATCGTAAACATCACAGAAAAAACTTCAGGATCGCACGTTAAAGCTCTCACTATACTTCTAAACAAAAAAGACAATAAAGGAATAGCTGAGAACTACGGACCCATCACAACACAAAGAGTCAAAGATTTTCAAAAACATATGGGCATAACAGTAGATGGCGTAGTCGGCCCAGAAACATGGAAACACCTAGTATTTCAATACACTCAACCAGAATTCGAACAACAATCATTATGTAAAGGTCTATCCGGTGCATTGGACACAGCAAACTATGACAAAGAAGGTTGGGGATCCCCAGCAACAGTTGCACATCTTGAAAAAGCAAGCACAAAAATTTATCAGAAACATGGCACGCAAGTAGCGTTCCGAGATTTGTCGTTTGAACTTGGAGGTCAATTCCCAATAGAAAACGGTTCAAGACAACACGCTTCACATCAAACGGGGATGGACATAGATCTAAGACCAATGTCGACAACTGACGCTCATTGCACTACACCCCTAACTTACAGATCCAACAATTACAGTCAACAACGAACCTCTGATCTGATCGCAGAGCTTAGAAATTCCAGCGAAACCCTCGGCACAAATTTGATGAAAGTTACCTTATTTAATGACCCAACATTAATACGTAGATTTCCAGAAGTTAGATATGCAAGCAATCATGACAATCATCTACACGCAAGATTCTGCACTACTTACTATAAATTTGACTCTAAATACGATTGCTGAACGTGAACCCAAAAACGATAACTCCATTTCGATTTTGTATTGGTTCAACAATATTTTTAATATTAATGATCTTTATAGCAACATATGACAAAAACGAAAATTCATTAACAACAAAAGAACAAAAAAAAGAATTCATTACAACTGATGAAAAAAAAGAACAAGATATGTCTGAATTAGACAAAGAGTGGGGTGAACGGATTCTCTCTCCACTTAAATATTCTGAAGTTCAAAAGTCTGAATCCGTAATTTGGAAAGCCAAATTAAATAATCAGATATTGGAATCGCGTTGGGCAAAAAATGGCAGCTACATAGGGAGAGCAAGCCAGTGCACCGTTGGATACAACTCAGAAACAAACATACTCTCGGGCAAATGCGATATAGGCACACCAGGAAACACGACAACGGAGTATTTCGAATGGAGAAATATTGTTTCGTCTGGGTATCACTCAAACAAATTCACTCAAACTCTTACAACAGGAGTATTTCCACCTTTCCTGCCAAATGAAACTCCAGACCTTATCGAAGGTGTTTCATTTGGTGAGGCTACCGAAACCAACCAATACGTTGAAACATATGATTCATGCAAAAGCTGGGATTATGTTAAAGACTTAGCAACATCTTTACCGTTGGCAATCAGATGCACTGGGGATACAGAAAAACTTATAGCAACAGACCTCGCAACAGAAACGCTCCAAAGCTTTGACGAGACACTAAACCAGATTGAACAAAGCGTAACAGATGCGGAAAAAGTTTATAGAGAAGACTGGGGATTCGAACAATTAACGCTAGACGAAGCGCAAACTAAAACATCCTACACAATCCCAAATATTTCCTCAACAATACCTGAATTTGAATTAGATGAAATTTTTTATACAGAAAAAACCAAACTAAGAGAAAATTTTAACCCAAAAGCAAGAGACGTAGTAATTCAAATTTATCGTAATGGATACGAAGAAATAATCATCACATCAAGAGGGACAGATTTTATCGACGAATGGTTTAATGACCCGTTAGCTCTAAGCGGTGAACAATTCCCATTAGATAAAAATCAGGTATCGGAAATAGCATACACTCAATTAGCAACACCCCATTTTTGGGGAAAACATAAGAACTCTGTGATAACCGTAGAGGGATATAACACATCCACTCAAACATTGGAAAATATCAGAACGTTTTTTAAAGATAATTAAATAAACTAATTCAAAAGCTATTTAACAACCCGATAGCTTTCTTCCCCAGGGAAAACCAGGCCAAAATCTTTCCTCGCCCTGCGTTCTATTTCGTCATCGCTTTGAAGATTAATCAATTCTTGTTCCAAGCCTGCAATATCTTCTTCTATTTGAGCCATTTCTTTTTTAGTAGCATCTTTTTTTGCAGTTTGATAAGACCAAGTCCTAACAGGGATAGCGATAAAGCCAACCAGAACTACCAGAGTAAGACTCGAGACTACCCCCCAAATGATATAGGACCTAATAGATTGATACGAAAGATCACGCCTTGCCATTATTTAACACCACCAAATGCCTTTGAACCAAGATACACAGCATCTTGGCCTAAGTCTTGCTCGATGCGTAAAAGTTGGTTGTACTTTGCAACCCTGTCACTTCTTGCAGGCGCTCCTGTTTTTATTTGACCACAATTTGTTGCAACCGCAAGGTCAGCTATTGTTGTATCCTCTGTTTCTCCAGAACGATGAGACATAACACAATTAAAATTATTCTTTTTTGCAAGAGCAATTGTTTCAAGCGTCTCTGTTAAAGACCCAATCTGATTCACTTTAATCAGGATAGAATTTGCGGCCTTTTCTTCTATACCTCGATTAAGTCGCTCACTATTTGTTACAAAAAGATCATCACCTACTAGTTGACATGATTCAGTTAGTGCTTCTGTATGTTGCACCCAACCAGACCAATCTTCTTCAGCCATTCCATCTTCAATTGAAACAATCGGATATTTTGAAGCTAGGTCTGAAAGAACTTCGACCATCTCAGATGAAGTCAAAGTTCGCCCTTCGCTTTCTAAAACATAAGCACCATCTTTATAGAACTCGGTAGAAGCAACATCTGTTGCTAAAGCAATCTGACTACCAGGTTCGTAACCAGCAGATTCAATCGCAGCCATTAACAGAGTTAAGGCCTCTTCATTAGAACTAAGATCTGGAGCAAATCCGCCTTCATCACCAATTCCAGTTGATAAACCTTTTTCAGTTAAAACAGATTTCAACTTATGATATATTTCGACACCCCACTGCAAACCTTCGGAGAAAGTCGAAGCACCAACTGGGACAATCATAAACTCTTGGAAATCTAAACTGTTATCAGCATGCTCTCCCCCATTTAAAACGTTCAGCATTGGAACTGGCAAGGTTACACCCTGTGAATTCCCAACATATTTATAGAGTGGCAAATTTTGACTGACAGCAGCAGCGTGTGCAACAGCAAGACTGACTCCAAGAATAGAGTTAGCTCCAAGTTTAGCTTTATTGTCTGTACCATCAAGCTCAATCATTGCTTTGTCAATTGCTTCTTGATCATAGGGGTCCATCCCAATCAAATTTGGGGCGATTAAATCTTTAACATTATTAACAGCTCCAAGAACACCTTTGCCCAAATAACGTTGCGGGTCACCATCTCTAAGTTCAACCGCTTCAAACTTGCCTGTAGATGCACCAGAAGGCACAATAGCTGATGCTTTATCCCCAGAAGAAAGTACTACCTCTACTTCAACAGTTGGATTCCCTCTCGAATCTAATACTTCTCGGCTTTCTAAACCTTTGATAGTGACCAAAACTTACTTCCCATACTCACGTGGCGTGTTCCGGCAGCCGCCGGTAGTGAGATTCTAACAAATAGTTGACATCCGTGGGGGAATTTACTCAAATAATTTGGAGTTAATATGCCCAATGCAAACATAGCTTCTAAAACATGCTGTAAGAACAAAATATATAGCTAAAAATCTGCGTACAAACACACCAAGCTACTTAAAAATTTTTAAGTTAGTTGATCAATCTCTTCGGTAGCTTGAAGAGCTCTTCTATGAACCGCCCCCAATTCCCGCAGGTTTGTTATAAACAAAAGACCTGCCCCGCCAGCGATTAATGCCCCAATGAGTATTAAACTTATAGTCAGAACACCAGAAATTAATGCATTCAGCAACAACCAAATTAGAATTACACAAATATAGACAATGAGTAATCTAAACACAGCATGGAAATGCCTTCGCACCAAATGCTCTACTAAATAAAAACCAGCAGCAACAAATAGCAAAGTAATCCCTACCCCAATGCCATTAAGCTGAATGTTTCTCCCAAAAAAATCTAGCTTAATTTCTAACCCATTAAACAAAAATACAGATGCCAACGCCGCAAGTATCAGAGGAACGCTAGCAGCAGCCCAAATGGACAATATCCAACCAGATTCTTTCGGAGCAGGAATAGGAATTGCCGGATTATCAAGATGTTCACGAATATCGAATAATACTGACTCACCTTTTATCAGTCGATTCTTCAAATCCGATAATTGAGTCTTATGCCTTAATAAAGTACCAATGCGCTCACCATCATCAGAAACATTTTTACGATCAAAGGCCTGAGCGTTTAACGGCAGACGTACCGAAGCATCAAGAATTTCAGATTCTAACCTAACCATGGCCAAATTTATTTGCTCTATCGTCAAATTACTTGCAGATTTTGAAGGAGCTACAGTGCCGTGAAGTTCTACAAACCCAACGGGGTCAGACCACGAAAACCTAACTTGGCCTTTACGATTAAATTTTGGCCCACCCGGACCCTTTTCGCTTCCAGCTGGATCGCCTGTATCAAGACCCCAAAGACCTTTATAAGTTCCAAAATAGTCTTGATGATCATCAAGATATCTAATATCCCAGTCTTGTATTTCTTTTCCATCACCTATAGCAGTATCAACAAATGGTGCACCCAACGCAGGCCCTAAACCTCGTTCAGCAGCTTGATCTTGAATTCTTAACGCAGACCTAGCCCACCTCTGCAAACGAAGAAGCCAACGCAAACCAGGAACGTCCAACCTTGTTACATAATCACCGGGCAAAAAATAGTGAGCGTGTGACCCTGCCCCACAGAACAAAATAGGACGATCACCTAGTTTAATACACTCATCATCGTGCCAATGTCTTCTAAGATTTGAACCTTTATGGTCATGGTTAGATGCTGCTACCCAGACCGGACGGAGCGTTTCTGGATCACAATAAATCCAGCATTGCTCCCAATCAGCTTCATGATCATTTAAGCCACGATAACTACTTCTCCAATCATTCATAACATAGAAGAAAGAGTAATGAAGCACTACCCACCCAGCAACGTCTACTACACGAGCATAAGTAACGGGTTTATCGTGAATGTTTAATTTCTCTGCTTTAATTGCGGACGCAGCAGTTGTGAGTCGTGGAGTTGTAGGTCTAATTAAAATACTTAATTGAAATATTGCATCTAGAATTCTTCCAAATATTCCAACTCTGCCTAATCTATGTCCAAGTAGGTTTCGCGCTAGCCTTTTTGCTTCTTCTTTAACTACTGCTCTGCGGTCGGCCTCGGTAATAAATTGAAGGTACGAATCAGAGCCCAATGAATGATTCAATAATTCAAGTTTCTCTTTGCCTGCGGGTGAAACTTCAGTATCTTCAACAAACAAGGTTGCGTTCGTAACATAAGTATCAATCTCAGCAGGGAAAAAAAGCTCCCGATTATCAAATCTTAGAACAGGAGCATGTTTTTTAAGAAGCCTTAGTTGATCTTCTCGTTCCACTACTAACTCATTACTTTCGCTCTTATCAATTTCTAGTATAAACTGCTTTTACCAGTGGCAACAGAAAAATATACCAAAATACTATCTTCTACATGATCGGCACTAACAATTACAAATCCAAAGATAAATAATAGTTATTTTATGGGGATACGCATCACTTGACCGATATACAGATTTGCTGCATCAAATAATGAACCATTTGCCGCAATTATTTCTTCAACCATCCCTGAATCTGGAGAATAGGATTCAGCTATTGAATAAATAGTCTCACCTGCCTTAGTGGTGTGAAGTACTGATTTTCCTCCATTCCCATGATTCAGATCTATAACTTCTAAAAGATCTATCTCAAAAGATCTGCGAAGCATTCTTGCTAAGGAATCAGGATCATCTGGTTCGGAATCTAACGGACAAGGAGGAGTAACAAAGCTACGCTGAGAAGGATGCAAATTTCTTTTACGACGTTTTGTTTCTTTTACAAAGCCAAAGATACTCATAACACACCTTTCCTGCTAGCTAGACTAACTTATTGATCAATACTAAATCTAGACTCTGACATATTCTAAATCAAATTCTTAAGTAATTTCACTATTACATTAGTTGAGCTGGCTAGCCTCTATAATAGATGTGTACTAAAAGTTGTTCGTTTTTGGGAAATAATGTTAGAAATATCCGATTTTAAAATAGTTGAGCAGATTCCTACTGATGGCACAACTCAAACCTATAAAATTATGACTCCCCAAAGGTTTGGCATACAAGAGCCATATACCTCCCTTCAAGTTTTTGACAGTCTTTTGAACGAAAGCGATTTTTCTAGAGTTTGCCATCATCTAGCTTCTGGGAATAAAGCAGAATCTCCTTACCTGAGTCAAGTATTTGAAGTTGGTCAATCAAACGGAAAATTCTATGTAACAAGTCAATTCTCCGAAAATTCACTTCAAAGCCCTCCTAGCAATCTATCGAGAGTATCTGTTCTTCAAGCTGTGGCTGACGCTTGCGACGGAGCCCACAGCCTTCATCAAATTGGGATGGCGCATACAGATATAAACTTAGAAAATATAAAACTTGACACTCAAAATACATTAGCTAATTTAGGTATTCTTTCAGTAATAAACCCTGGGCAGACATACTCTGCAATCGCAGCAGTTGCCCCGATTGAATACCAGTCACCAGAGAGAATCCAAGGTGGTAAGCCTTCAAGAGCCAGCGACATTTGGTCTCTAGGCGTAGCATTACACAATTCTTTAACAGCACAATCTATTTTTCCAGATTTACCTCAAGATTCCTTGCTACTGTCAGCAGCACGGCATATTTTGAGTGTGAACCCAACAATGTCTGATTCGCTTCAGAACGGGGAAAGAAACATTATTGAAAAATCTTTGGCTACAGATCCATCTCAAAGATATCTAACAGCTGCTGAGATGTCTGAAGATATACGCCAAGAAGCTACCAGACAAAATGGGATAGGTGCACTGTGAACGAATTAGATGCATTTAAAGGAGAGATCCACAGAGGTGCAGGTGCAGTTGCACGCTGGCCGGGTATCTGCATTGTTACTCCCAGCCATGATGATAATACCGACGCAATTTCTGAATTTTATAGACAGTTAGGAAGTCGCCCAACTCTTGAGTCACTAGAGCTAGTGGTAACTCCATTTTTGCCTCAATTAATCGCTTTTGCTGCAATCGTTGAAACTTCAAATGGTTATAAAGCTATGGCATTTGGCCCAATGATGATTATTGTGGATGGAAAACCAATCCTTCAAGGGTCATCCAAACTTGCAGAAATTGACTTTCATAAAGAAAGCACAAATAAAATTGTTATCAGGCAAGATAATGAGAAACCAAGTACGCCGATAGCTCCCTATGATCTCAGAGAAGGTATCTCACCTGGAGCTGGCTTATCTATTTTTGATCCCAATCCAGTTCTTTCAACCGAACCAGAATCAGCTGAGAATGCGGTCCAAATCACAGAACCAGAATCAGCTGAGGATGCAGCCCAAATCGCCGAACCAGAATCAGCAGAGATCGAAGATCCAAATGATGAAAGTCTTGTTGGCAACCTCCTAAATAATTCAATGGAGAACTCACTCGCAGATATTAACCCTAGCTCAGAGCCAGAAATTGACCAGATTGAAGCTATTTCATCTCCAGAAAAAGAAACTTTTACTAACTCAGTTTTACTCTCCACACTAAATCCTGTTGAGCGAAACTCTCTGCCAATCGCTGGTCAAGAACCTGAGATGGAAGAATCCGAAAAGGCGCCAATTGTCTCAGGAATAATGTGTTCCAGAAACCATTTCAATCACCCTGATGCAGCGTTATGTATGGTCTGCGGGTTATCTACTGCAAGCTCAGATGGAGTACTAATTACACGTCCTAGGCCAACACTTGGGTTCATAATATTTGATGATGGATCAACCTTTGGATTAGACAGATCATATGTAATAGGTCGAAACCCTGAATCTGATTCTGATTTCGAGATCTTAAGACTCCAAGATAATAATGAAACTATATCTCGTAGCCACGCCGTTATAAAGCTTGATGAATGGTCGGTCAAGATAATAGACAAGGGTTCCACTAACGGAACTTTTATTTGGAATAGACAAGACGAAGCTTGGGATCAACTCCAGCCTGATCAAGAGGTAGAAATAATTTCTGGAACAACTATTGCTTTAGGTAGAAGAGCATTTGTATTTGAGAGTGCAAGACAGCCTAAAATAAAGGCATAGCAACAGCTTTAGGCTAATCTTCAAACATCGTTTCAAAAAAGTTAGCAAGAGAATCAAGAATTTTTGAGTTCATAAGACCTAGTTGAAGTTGCTTGCCTTCTGATTGATAGGTTTTTGGTTTTAATTCACTCTTAGGATAAAGCCTGTTTAAACGGATCTCTTTACTAGTCATTAAATTGATAGGGCCCATCTTGGCAATAAACTCTGGGCCTCCAAACCCAGGACCTTTTGTTACAACTAGTTCTACAAACCCTTGTTTTTTGCATGCGAGTTTTAATTGAGCTATTCGTATTAAATCTGCTGCAGGCTTAGGGATCTTTCCATACCGATCAATCCATTCCTGTTTAACAAGCTCAATGTCTTTTTCACTATCAACCTCGGCCAAGGCTCTATAGCCTTCAATTCGCTGAGGCTCCCCTGCTATGTAAGAGACAGGAAGATGAGCGTCTACTGGAATATCTACTTTGATTTCAATTTTTTCATCGTCTGGCGTTTCACCTTTAAGCTCAGACACAGCTTCAGTTACCATGTGACAATAAAGATCATAACCAACAGAAGCAATATGGCCGGATTGACCACTGCCTAATAAATTGCCTGCACCACGGATCTCTAGATCTCGCATCGCAATTTTATATCCAGATCCAAGCTCAGTTGCCTCTCCAATAGTTCTCAGTCTCTCATATGCTTGTTCAGTTAGAACAGCATCTTCACGTGTGAACAGATACGCATAAGCCCGATGCCCAGACCTTCCCACTCTTCCACGAAGTTGATGAAGCTGGCCTAAACCTAGAAGCTCTGATCTATCAACAACTAAAGTATTAACTGTTGGCATATCTATGCCAGATTCAATTATTGTTGTGCACACCAAAACGTCGTATTCTCTTTCCCAAAAATCAACAACAATTTTCTCTAACGTACCTTCATCCATTTGACCATGAGCAACAGCGACCCTTGCTTCTGGAACAAGGTTTCTAATATCCTGAGCTACCTTTTCGATACTGCGAACTCTGTTATGGACATAAAATACTTGCCCCTCCCTCAATAGCTCTCTTCGGATAGCTTCAGCAACAGGACGGTCATCGAATTCGCCAACATAGGTAAGAATTGGTTGCCTATCAGCGGGTGCTGTATTAAGTAATGACAGATCCCTTATACCTGTCAGGCTCATTTCAAGAGTTCTAGGAATAGGTGTAGCTGAAAGAGTTAGTATATCTATATCTGCTTTTAGTTCTTTGATTTTCTCTTTGTGAGTGACTCCAAAACGTTGCTCTTCGTCAACTACCAGCACCCCTAAATCTTTAAACTTTATATCACTAGACAGAAGGCGATGTGTACCAATCACAACATCAACTTCGCCAGTTTCAAGTCCTTGAACAACTTTTTTTGCTTCAGCATTCGTTAAGAATCTACTAAGCACTTCTACACGGAGAGGGTATGGGGAGAAACGGTCGCTAAACGTTTGAAAGTGTTGTTGAGCAAGCAATGTAGTAGGGACAAGGATTGCAACTTGTTTACCATCCTGTGTTGCCTTAAACGCTGCTCTCAAAGCGACCTCGGTTTTACCAAAACCAACATCGCCTACGACTAGACGATCCATTGGAGTTTCAGACTCCATATCTTGTTTAATGCTTTCAACTGCTGTTGCCTGATCTGGAGTCAGTTCGAACGGGAAACTCTCTTCGATCTCTTTTTGCCATGGTGTATCTGGGCTAAAGACAAAACCTTTAGTAGCCAGACGTCTTTGATACAGAACAACAAGTTCTTGCGCTATTTCAGAAACAGCGGACCTAACTTTTGCTTTTGTTTTAGCGAAGTCTGATCCGCCTAGTTTATTAAGTTTTGGGTTATCTCCAGTTGAGAATCTTCGAATTAGCCCAATTTGATCTGATGGTAAATAGAGTTTGTCGTCACCTTTGTATTCAAGTAGGAGGTAATCTCTTTCGCTTCCCCCTATTGCTCTTGTTACCATCCCTGCATATCTACCAACACCGTGTTGGTGATGGACAACGTAGTCACCTGTTTTTAGATCATCAAAATGTCCTTGGGCTTGTGCATTTGATTTTCTTGCAGGCTTATGAGATCGCCTTCTGCCACTTAGGTCAAACTCAGTGAGTAAAGCTACTTTAGAGTCAGAAAAAATAAAACCCTTTTCAATATGTTCAATCACTAAAGAGTTCGAGCCAGCCTGAACCTTGTCTATTGAGTCAACAAATTCTAGGTCTACACCCCAGTTATGTAGTGATTCCTTGACTCTCTTAGCTGACCCAGCGCCTTCAGCAGAAACAATCAGTGTTGACTCATCAGAGCTAAAATTACTAAGGTTATTCTCTATCTGTTCACCAGGTTGTCCCCACGAAGTTGTTGAGATAACCGCAACATCAGGGCTCATTGGAACATTTGAGAGACTTATAACATGTGATGGGCTTTCTGCTAATGTTCGTTTGAAATCAATATGAAGTCTCGGAAATTCCATGGCTTCATCATCTTGCATCCATGTTTTAGCCAAGCTTGAGGCCAAATCTGCTTCTTCTTTTAAAACATCCGAGCCTCTACCTCGGAGCCTTGAAGGCTCAACTAATATAATTAATGAGTCATCATTTAAATCATCGGCTAATGTGGTTTCGGTTTCGCAGAACCAAGGCAACCAAGATTCCATGCCGTCAAACAACTCGCCATTTGCAATTTTTTGCCAATGTTCAACGCCCCAAGGGTCAGATGAACAAAGTTCTAAAGCCTTCTGCTTTATGCGTTCATCAATTAAAAATTCTCTACACGAAAATATTTCTATACTTTCTATGTCGTCATCGGATCTTTGACTGCCTACAGAAAAATTACAAAGACGATCTACTTCGTCTCCCCAAAGATCAATTCTTACTGGCCTTGTAGATGTTGAAGGAAAAATATCTATAATGGAACCACGAATTGAGAACTCGCCACGGTGTTCTACTTGAGGTTCTCTTCGGTATCCGAATTCAACCAATGATCTAACAAATTTGTCGCTATCTATCTGTTCTCCAGAAGAAATCACAATAGGGTCTAAGGACTTATTTGAATCAGCTAGTTTTTGTATTAATGATTTAATTGAAGCAACAACAACCGTAGGAGGCCGATCAGGATTCCGAAGACGAAACAAAGTTTTAGTTCTTTGACCCATTGTCTCGACTGATGGGCTTACTCTTTCGAATGGAAGCGTCTCCCATGCCGGAAATTCGCACACCTCGTCTGAACCTAAGAATGCTGTAAGGTCGTTAACCAGTCTGTCTGTTTCTGCATATGTTGGTACAACAACTAAAATTGGTTTACGTTCAGTTGCTGCTGCAATTGCAGAGATTGCTGCAGCTCTTCCATGCTCAGCTACTGCTAATGCGTTAACGCTGCGCCCAACTAATTTTGTAATAGCAGGATCAACTTTGAGTTTTTCAATAAAAGGAGCAAATACCATATCAGTCAGTTCTTACGAGCATTTACAGTGACCATAGCCTTATCAATTCCCTGTTTAATCAGGAGTTCACACGCCTCTACAGCTTTAGTAACTGATTCAGTAACTGCGGGTAAATCTGATTTAGCTGGTTTACGCAAAACATAATTAGCCACATTTTGCGAAGATTGAGGACGATCTATACCGACTCTGACTCGAACAAAATCTTTTGTTTTTAGATGTTGATTTACTGACTTTAAACCATTGTGGCCTGCTAATCCGCCACCTTGTTTGAGTTTGACAACGCCCACAGGTAGATCTAGTTCATCGTGAATAATCACGACACGACCTGGATCAGAAACTCCAAAAGTATCAGCTAAACGCCGTACAGCTTCACCTGATTTGTTCATATAAGTCAAAGGAAAAGCCAGAATTATTCTTTCACCATCAAGATTAATACCAGCAACCAATGAACTGTACTTTGATTTCTTTAAACGATGTCCTGAATTCTCAGCAATCTGATTTACAACTTCGGAACCAATGTTATGACGAGTACCCACATACTCATCACCAGGGTTACCAAGCCCTACAAAAAGCCAAGAAGCCGAATTGCCCTTAGATTTACGACCACCAAATTTAGAAGCAAACCTAGACAAAGTTTTACTCTGAATCGGACTTTGAATCTTCCCCAGAAGCACCTTCGGCACCTTCAGCACCCTCTTCGCCTTCAACACCTTCAACGCCCTCTTCACCTTCAGCAACAACTGGCTCTGGTTCTTCAATAGCTCTTGGAATAACTGGAGAAACTACAGAAACCTCTTCAGAAACCATCGCTGTAACACCTTCAGGAAGATTAAGATCTCTAACAGCTAAAGCACGATCAAGTGTCATTATAGAAACGTCAGCTTCTATCTCAGCAGGTACTGAAAGCGGTAATGCTTCTACTTCTAGATAGAAAAGCTTCTGCTCAATCAAACCACCTTCACTAGTGACTGCCGTGTCGTCACCAACGACGTTTACGGGAACTCGTACTTTGACAGGTTCATTCGGATCAATTCTTAAAAAGTCTGCATGAGTTACAACTCTTCTAATTGCATCGCGTTGAACGTCTCTCACAATTACAGTTTCAGAGTCACCATCAACTTCAAGAGAGAAAACAGTGTTCATCCCCTGTCCACCCTTTAAAGCATTTTTAAGTTCGTCGTAATCTACAGCTACAGCAACTGGATCTGAATTTAATCCATAGATAACACCAGGCAGTTTCCCAGTTGAGCGCAGACGCCGCGACGCCCCTGATCCTAGATCTCTCTTAGTGGTAGCTTTTACAATCGTCTGAGCCATAACAAATCCTCATATGTTTTAGCCACTCTCAGCTAAAACCAGCTACTTATCATACCTAGAAACTAACAATAATGCGCCGAGGTTACAGAATCTAATAAAATGGGCAATAATTTAGCTTTGATTAAGCCCGTCGAATATGTGACTAACAGAAGTATCTTCAAATACAGCTCTAATTGCATCAGCTAAAATATCGGCGACAGAAATAACCTCTAACTTGTCAAACCGTTTATCATCGGGCAGAGGGCATGTGTCAGTAACAATCACTTTCTCAAAGACAGAGTTTTTTAAACGATCAATGGCTGGACCACTAAACACTCCGTGAGTAGCCCCACCTATAACAGAATGAGCCCCTTTTTCCATAAGCAGCTCAGCACCTTGACAAATCGTCCCGGCTGTATCAATCATGTCATCAATCATCACACATTTTTTGCCTTTGACTTTACCAACGATAGTTTTAGCCTCGGTACTATTTTTTACACCTTTGACACGGCGTTTATGGATAATGGCAAGGCTGGCATCAAGTTTCTGTGAATACCTTTCGGCAACTTTAACACGACCAGCATCTGGAGAAACAACAACTAAATCTTCACCTTCTTGTTTAAGCCTTTCAAGTATGACGGGCATAGCTGTAAGGTGATCCACTGGGCCATCAAAGAAGCCCTGAATCTGGCCAGTATGAAGATCAACCGAAACTAGTCTTGTAGCTCCAGCTGCCCTGAACATATCTGCCAACAGCTTTGCAGTTATAGGTTCACGGCCCTCTGACTTACGATCTTGTCTACAGTACCCATAAAAAGGCATTACCGCAGTTATACGTTTAGCAGAAGCACGCCTGGCTGCATCAACCATTATTAGATGCTCCATGATTGCATCATTGACGCTTCGGCCTTCTAAAGCCCCATGCGATTGAACAATAAATACATCTGATCCTCGGACAGATTCACCAAATTGACAATGAGTTTCACCGCTAAGGAACTGACTAAGGTTCGATTTAGTTACTTCAACCCCAAGGCTTTTAGCGATTTTATCTGTCAAGTGTTCACTTTGTCTTCCAGAAAAAAGGTGCAGTTTTTTAGTAGTTACGACTTTCATTTATTACCAAGCTCTAGACGACTGTTAATCTATAATGCTAGATGGTATTGGGCTTGGAAACACTTTTACTAGAAGTTAAAGACCTCGCCGTCTTCCACTTTGTTCGCACCTAGGTAAAGAGCCTAAAATCTTTCTTAAAGCACCAGAGGATCTAGGTTGATTAGAACTGCTATATTCTTCTACAAAATCTCTTGGATCTAGGATCAGGTGTTGCCCCACAAAGCTCTCGAATTGAATAACTAAGATCTAGGTATGGTTTCCGCCCGAACACATAACGTTTATACCTGAAATAATTTCAGCTACTTATTATAAAACGCACCTGTAATAGTTCCGTCTTCAATTTCGGAACCAGGCACAAGAACCGCATAAGGCCCAACCTTACAATCAGACCCGACAGAAGAACCTTGAATCACAGAAAACTCTACTACTGTTTCTTGGCCAAGAGTAGAAGTCTCAAGCTTTACATCAGGCCCAACGCTGCATCCATCACCAATAACAGTTTTACCTTTAAGAACCGTGCCAGAAAAAAGCGTTACATCTTCACCCAAGACAACTGTACTGTCAATATAAGTGTGATCAGGATCCACCATAGTTACACCAGCCCGGAGCCAATTTTCGTTGATCCTGTGACGTAATTCAGCTTCAGCGGAAGCAAGTTGTACCCGATTTTCAATTGGAGCAATTTCATTCATATCCGTAGTTTGAACTATCGTGCATAAATTGCCTGAACTACTCAAGACCTTAGCGATATCTCTAATCTGTGTATCACCAGTTTGAGGTTCAGCTCTACGAATTGCAGCAGATACTAAATCTTTTTTAACGATGTACAAACCGAGTGCTAGCTCAAACTCTGGAACATTCAACAGCCCAACACTCTCAGCATATTCTGGATCAACAATTTCAATTACTCGATCATTCTTATCACGTACAACAATATCTGCGGTTGGCCAGTTTTTGATTTCTGAAATATCGTTACACCGAAACCCAATTGCGGTACAAGCTGAACCAGAATTTCTGTGAATACTAACAAGTTCCTCGACAGTTTCTGTTCTAAGCAAAGGCATGTCAGCTGTAGTAATAATTAAATCTTCTTCTTCACCAATATCTTCTAAGTCACTCAGACCTAGCAAAGCTGCTTCACCATGCCCAGAAACTTCGGCAACCTCTACAAACCTGAGATTAATATCTGGCGATTCTTCAGACAACCTTTTTGAAATACGAACCCCATCAGCCTGTGTTACAACAGCACATTGTTTAACTCCAGCTTTTGCTAAAGTATCCAACACATACGAACCCATTGGCCTGCCGCACAACATATGTAACGGTTTTGGCCGCTGCGAATGCATATTTTCTTCGGCACGCACCGACAGTATTAAAGCTGACAACTCTCGTTCAATCATAAGGTTTTCCCTAAAAATTACCTACGGCTACTCATTCGGCCTTTAAACACAGATCTTAAGATGTACATTCGTCTATAATCGAACAATGAATGATGGCAAAGAAACAAACTCAGAAGATTCAGACCCAAAAAATATAGTCGTCCAACATAACAAAGCCGTCAGATGGATGCACTGGATAAACTTCCCTTTAATAGCGATAATGATTTGGAGTGGATTCAGAATCTACTGGGCAGACAGACAAGGCCAATTCAATCCAGGAATCCAAGACTACGATTTTCAACTTTTCCCGGCCTGGTTTAACGAAAGCCTAAACCTTGAAAGTAAACTCGCCAGAGGAATGGCCTATCACTTTACTTTCGGGTGGTTATTCATAATTAATGGATTGCTGTTTACTTCTTACACAGCAAAGTCCGGGCACTGGAAAGAAATAATTCCAAGCAGAACAGCTCTAAAAGACGCCTTTCAAGTTTTACTTCACGATCTGAAGCTATCAAAAAAACCACTACCAGAACAAGGCAAGTACAACGCAGCTCAACAAATCGCCTACACAAGTGTGCTGATAATGGCATTCATTGCTGTCTTAACAGGGTTCGCAATATACAAACCCACTCAACTTGGAACACTCACAGCAATGTTCGGTGGTTATGAATCTGCAAAACTAATTCACTTCACAGTAACTGTAATGCTTGTTCTGTTCTTCTTTACTCATATTCTGCAAGTTGTTAGAGCCGGTTGGACAAACTTCATAGGCATGGTGACCGGCTATAACAAAAACAATGACTTACCAGCAATCGCAAGCACACCAGAACAAAATGTAGGAGAAGACAGGTTGCAAGTTCTATCCAGACGCAATCTACTAATCGGAGCAGGTGCATCTCTAGCGGGAGCAGTTGGACTCAACAAACTTGGAAATTCCAATGGCGAAGGAGACCGCATTCCAGCAATTCTCAGACAAGGCCATAAACTAAACGAAAACATATGGCGCAGATTTCACCGAACAAATAAGATGGCAAAAGTATTCCCCCGCTCTGAGTCTTCGCTAATCAGAGTAAATGGAGACAGAGGAATTCAGCAAGAGGTAGACCTAGAAACTTGGAGCTTTGAAGTAATTGGCCCAGACGGCCAAACCTTAGGAACAGAAGTACTGGCAGACATACAAGCTTTACCAAAACAAGAACTAACTCTAGAACATAAATGTGTTGAAGGTTGGAGCCACGTAGTTACTTGGGGCGGAACAAAATTCAGCGAATTCATCAAAAAATACGAAGATGAAATCGGCGAACTTCCCAACTATGTAAATCTAGAATCTACCGACTTAGGAAACTACAGGATCAGAAATGGCGAGCCTACAGAAACTTTAGACCGCTACTATGTCAGCATCGATATAGAAACTATGATGCACCCACAAACAATGCTCACATATGAGGTAGAAGGCAGAGCATTAGATCAAGACAGAGGCGCACCTTTAAGACTAACAACGCCATTAAAGTATGGAATCAAACAAATCAAACGGATTGGTCGAATAGAATTCTCTAACACAAAAGGCCGAGATTATTGGGAAGAACGAGGCTATGACTGGTACTCTCACCTGTAGTCGTTGGCTACCCCACACCCCACAAGAGCCGGCAAATATAAATCGAAGTTCACCGGCTCTCGCAGTATCGGGGGAGATTAATCAATCGGTCAAATTCGAAAAACTTTAAGTTTTCTTAGAATTTAATTCACAAAATTAGCAAAATAGCTGAATTTCATCTAAAAAAAGAAATATCTTAGGGACAATATTGGATTGCCAACATCTTCCCTAAGATATTTTGCTCGCGGGGCAGGGCTCGAACCTGCAACCCCCGGCTTCAAAGGCCGGTGTTCTGCCAGTTGAACTACCCGCGAAGGTCGCTCAGATATCATAGCCTAGCAGATCGAATAAACATTACTTTAATTTTATTGTGTTTTGGGGTGGGTAAGGAATATTGCAAGCTATGATTTGTCTTGCTATGGGATCACTCATTAAAAAACGTCGCAAAAGAATGCGCAAGAAAAAACACAAGAAGCTTCTTAAGAAAACTCGTGTACAAAGAAGAAACAAGAAGTAATTCTTCTTTTTTGTACACATTCGATTTATTCAGTTTTGTTAAATTTCTAACCTTCTTGGCGATTTTGCTAATATGACAGTAAGTTTATAGATGGTATGAAAACTATCAGTCAAGCCGTTCTCAAAATAGTAGATAACGACACGATCATAAAACCACTTGGTAAACGTGGCTTAATTAACGTTTCGCAATATGCAAAAAGTATTAAAAGCGCAATAGAAGATGAGATGCAAACTTCTGTTTCGAACAACTCAATTCAGCTTGCATTAAATAGGTACTTTAAATCTGATAAAGCTATCGCTGATTCCTCTTTCACACTTGGAGGATTACAAGTTCACACCAATTTGACCGCAATATCTTTTGAACGAACAAACCACAGTTCAAAATTTGTACAAAACTTTCATTCTAGTATTTCTGAAGACCCGAACTCATTCATAACTATCACTCAAGGTATAAATGAAGTAACAATAGTTGCAGATACAGACTCAGCTAATAGATTTAATCAACTCGTTTCAGAGGACATAAGCATTGATGCAATATACATAATAGATGGTTTAGTCGGGGTAACTGTAAAAGCAGAACTCGATTACATTAACAAACCAAACTACTTTCATACCATCATCAGTCGTTTAGCTATTCAAAACATTAATATTATTGAAGCAGTTTCAACGGCAACAGAAACAACATTTATTATTGCTAAGTCAGATCTTCAAAGCACTCTTACGCAACTTCAAAGCCAACTAAAGTAAATCTAATATCTAACTGTTTCACAATTAACAAGGCCTGGGCCTTCAAATTTGCCTTCTACAAACCAGGTTGATCCGCTTCCAGCCAATCTTGGTTCTTTCCCAGATATATTTCCTAGTTTATCTTTCCAAGATTGCAGATCAGGAAACGCTACTAAAGCGGCGGGTTCAAGGTCGTTACCATTATCGCCCTTTGGACCACCTAAATCATCCCATTTTTTATATACAGTCGGGGTGCTGCAATTAATTGGTGGGGTTAATAATGTAAATTTTTTGTTTTGAAACTCTAAAGGTTCAACAATTTCGCCAATACCTGAAACCCTAGCTCTTCCTCCAAGTAGACAGAATGCAACATCGGCCCCAATTTCGGCCGCTGTTATGACATCAGAATAACCTGCCCAACGAAGTACAGCCGCTGCATCAGCTGAACCTCCCCCAAGGCCAGCCTTTGACGGAATATTTTTCTCAAGCTCTATCCTAGCTTCGAGGTTGGCAAGCTTTAAAGCTTTTGAAACAGTGTTATCTTCTCCAATTGGAACATCTAAAGTAGCATTTGATAACGCTATTCCAGATTCTCCAGGAGTGATTGTTAATTTATCGAACAAACTAACAGTCACCATTTCAGCTTCAATAAGATGCATTCCGTCTTCTCGGACACCTGCAATCTGTAAAGACAAAGTCAGCTTAGCTGGGGCAATGATTTTTATTGGTTCCACAAATTCAGCTTATACGAAGCAGAAGGTGTTAAACCAGCTTTCTTACCGTTGCCATAGATGTACTCCCTCATTGCCATATCCAAATCAGCTCGTTTTTGTTCGTCTGCATTCAATTAGAAATACTTAGATAAATCTAAAACAAAATAGTTCAAATCTTAGTTTACGGTAGTTATCTGTCAACTGATCCAATTAAATTGCTGCTCAATTTAATTGGCAAGGATGGAACTAACTTGGGATTAAGCCTTGTTTCGTCCTGGAAGAGGTTTGCCGCGGTGCATTAGCAGCAAGGACTCCAGAGTCCCGGCTGGTTGAAGCGAGCTTCATAGAATGAACAGCCGTTGCCATTCCCAATAGGTTAGGATTTAGTTTATTCGATACAGAAACCGTTACTATTTGACCGATACAAGTTGTGTAAGCTGAGCCGTTCTTGACAACCTTAGCCTGATCTCCAATCAGAGGCATGGCAGCTAAAAGCGCATCAGATGCTAGATCGGGAAGAGCCTTGGTAATTCCTCCGGCGAAAACCACGTTTTGTGGGTCGAAACCTTGATGAAGGTTTGTTAGCAAGACGGCGGTTCCTTGAACGAGGACATCATTATAAAACGCAAGTGCTCTTTCATCTGAGTTTCCAAGATCGTTTACTAGTTGTTTCAGTGCTTCTTCGGGGCTGTCTGAATCGGGGCTGTAGTGTTTGCGAATGCCGCCAGTAGCCAGTAACTCGCCCGCTCTCACATTGGCGATCAATTTACCTTCGAATGATGCACTAACAAGAAGGTTTCCAAACAATCCAGCGTTTCCTGTACCTCCACGTATCAGAGTAGTTTGATTTCCCCTTACTTCTGCTGCACCGGCGCCTAGCCCAGTTCCCATTACCAAAGCTACATTTGTACCTGGAGCGCCGTCTTCTCTGCAAACCCCTAGAGCTGCAGCTTGCCCGTCATTCAATACATCTACTGGCCCTTCAAAGCCAACATCTAAGAATGCGTCGCTCCAACTCCAATCTTTATAGGTTGGAGTTCCATCCATATAATTTTGTATCCGTTTGGTAGTTGGATTTACCGAACCAAAAGTAGCTACACCTATCCCATCAAATCTTTGGCCATCTAAAGTTAACCTATTGTAGTGGTCAGTCAATAACTTTTGAAGGTCTTCTGTTGAGATCGGGCCATTAGCAAACATGTGATGGGATTCGTTATGAATCTCCTCGACAGAGAACTCGCCGGATGCTGAAAAAGTAATAACACCAACCTTTAGCGCCGTGCCTCCAAGATCAAAGCAGAGATAAACCCTATCCTGTTGTTTGCTAGCGCCGTTTGATGATGCTTTAGAGAAGTTAGCCATTGGTATCCGCCTACTGATATGATCGGTCGCTAACTGTTAAGTATAAGGGGTTTAGCTATCTTACCCCAAGTCCCTCTGATGTAAGAGCAACTGCTAAAGACGATCAAATACGATCGTTCAGAAAATTATAATGAAATCAACTTAAATTAATGTAGTCAGCCGTTTCCAATCATCGAGACTAAGTGTTTCAGCTCGAGCTTGAGGATCAACCCCTTGGCTCATAATTTCATCAGATGACAGATGCTGCTCCAAAGACTTTCGCAACATTTTACGACGTTTCGCAAACCCAGCTCTAACAAGTAAAGCCAACTTAGAAAATTCTATCTCAGACTGAATATCTAACCTGCGATCAATTCTCACCAATACCGACTCAACTCTTGGCTTAGGATAGAAAAGCTCTGCTGGAACCTTACCAACAATTTTAAGATCAGCCCAATATTTAGCAAGCACAGAAGGTATTCCATAGATCTTTGAACCAGACTCTGCCACCAACCGCTCCCCTGCTTCTTTCTGCACCATAACAACCCAAGTCTTAAGCTGAGCTTGTTCTCTTAGAAGATCAAGAATTATAGGAGTAGCAATATTATAAGGCAAATTAGCTATAACTTTCCAATCGCTAGCGCCTAAAAAACCCCAATCAAGCTTAGTAATATCTTCATTAATAACGTTTACCTGTTCTTGGTATGATCCCTCAGCTATCACGTGACTAAGTGCTGGGATAATGTACTTATCAATTTCGACGGCTTTAACTTCGGCCCCTGCTTTACACAAACCCAAAGTAAGAGATCCAAGCCCAGGACCGATCTCGACTACTTTATCGCCTTCTGCAACATCGCCTAATCTAACAATTTTATCAATCATCATAGGATCACATAAAAAATTCTGACCTAAAGCACGGCTAGGAGCTAACCCAAATTGTTCCAAAAGTTCTTTAATAACTGTTCTGGTTAAATGCATCTACTTTAAACCGAATAACTCAATTGAATTTGCCATAGTCATTTCAGCGAATTTTGCAGAATTTATTCCTCTGAGGTCGGCAATAAATTCACCTACAACGGCAACGTTGGCAGGCGTGTTCTGTTGGCCACGCAAAGGCACAGGGGCAAGAAACGGAGTATCAGTCTCAACAACTATACGGTCATTTGGAATGATCTTTGCTGCATCAGCAACTTCTTTTGCTTTAGGAAAAGTGACAATTCCGCTAAATGAAATATATGCGCCACGATCTAAACATTTACGGGCTTCATCGGGTCCACCTGAGAAACAGTGCAAAACTAATTTTTCTGGAACCCCACATTCGTCTAGAACTGCAAAGGTATCATCCCAAGCATCTCGAGTATGAATGATTAATGGCATACTGAATTTCTTGGCTAATTCAATTTGTTGCGCAAACACAACGTTTTGAATGCCACGGGGTGAATGTTCATAATAATAATCTAAACCACATTCGCCGACTGCTATTACCTTATCTTTTTTTAGCTCTTCTTCTAGGCCTTCAATGCCGTCTTTAGCCTCGTGAGGGTGAATGCCAGCTGAGGCCCAAACATTCATATTCTGCAAAGCAGCCTTACTTGTAGCCTCCCAATCAGACTTTGAACAACCAATAGTGACCATATGGGTAACTGAATTTTCATCAGCTTGAACAACTGCTTGGTTAATCTTGTCTTCTAAATATGAAAGATGGCAGTGAGTATCAAACCACATTATTCTTTCGCTTTCAATCTTGGAAACAGTGGCTCGCTTGGAGTAACTTTGAGTTCTCCAGGGTACCCACCCCAAGCTGCTGCTGCGGGCAATGATTGGCCTGTTGGAGCTCCATCAAGCCCAATGGTCTTCCAAATTTTAGGGCAGGCGTCAACTAAAGCTGGGCTGGAACAGATAGCGGCAATCCTTAGAACTTCAAGAGCATCCCCTAGAACCGCTTTTACTTCATCTGAGCCTTCTTCCATCTTCCAAGGTTCTTTAGCCCCAAGATAAGCATTAGTCTCCCTCAGCAGGTGCCATAAAGCATCAAGCGCAAGAGATGGAGCAAACTTGTTCCAAGAGTCAGCCATCTTTGTATAAGCCTCTTCAGCAATTTGTTTTAACGGGCTCTCAGGATCTGGAGCTGGACCAATACCATCACATTTTTTACCAACCACTGTTGCCACTCTAGAAAGTAGGTTTCCTAAAGTATTTGCAAGATCAGAGTTGTAACGTTCAATCATTTGTTCATAGCTAAATTCACTATCAGGACCAAAAGAAACATCACGCAAGAAATGGTATCTGAAGCCATCAACTCCAAATTCTTCTGTTAGATCTGTAGGCTTTATTTGAGTGAGCCCAGTTTTAGATAGTTTTTTGCCACCAAGAAGTAAAAAGCCGTGAACGTTTACTTGTTTCGGAGGTTCAAGTCCAGCAGCCATAAGCATTGCTGGCCAATAGACACAATGAAATCGTAGAATATCTTTACCAATAATATGGTGGCTGTTAGCCCACATCTCTTCAAAGTTTGGATCATCAGTGCCGTAGCCAATAGCGGTTGTGTAATTTAAAAGAGCGTCATACCAAACATAAAAAACGTGTTCTTCATCCCACGGAACTTGCACTCCCCAATCAAGTGATTTACGAGTGATTGAGATATCTTCTAACCCAAGCTCAACTATCCCAAGCGCTTCTGATGCTTTTCCTTCTGGTTTAACGGCACCAGTTGCGTACCATTCACGCAAACGGTCCTCGAATGCAGAAAGTTTGAAAAAATAATTATCTTCCTCAAACCATTCAACAGGACGTTCATGAACAGGGCAATTGCCTTCAACTAAATCATCTTCTGAATAATATGCTTCGCAACCAACACAGTAGTGTCCAGCATAAGAACCTTTTTCTATATATCCATTGTCTTTAACAATCGTAAGAAACTTTTGTACAGCTTCGTGATGCCGTGGTTCTGTAGTTCTAATAAACTGATCAGGTTTAACGTTTAATTCATCCCAAACTTCTCGAAACCTTGCACTTGTTTTGTCTGCTTGTTCTTGAGGAGTCAATCCATTCTCTTCAGCTGACCTTTGCACTTTCAATCCATGTTCATCTGTTCCAGTCAGAAACATTGTTTTGTCACCTATAAGCTTGTGCCACCGAGAAAGCGCATCAGCGGTTACTGTTGTATAAGCATGACCGATATGGGGCACATCATTTACATAGTAAATTGGTGTAGTTACGTAGAAGGTATTCATAAGTTACAGGCTAACAGGCTTGGCTAATGGTGAGGTCTATTTATATATAGGATTTGATTCATATTTTGCGTCTTGAAGTAAATCTATTTGACGTGAGAATTGACGAACTCTTTGCCCTGATAGTTCATCGAATGCTTTCTGTGCAGAATCTAAACCTTTCCTCATTTTTTCTATTGGTTCATTAAATTTTGTCCACTCGTCTTTAAGCTTTTCAACAAGCCCCAATATTTCATAACTCTGCTGTTCTATTAAGAAGTTATCTACAGCTTGGCGAATCACAGCCAGAACTGCAAACAAGCTTGTAGGAGAGCAAAGCACAACTCTTCTACTTAAAGAGTAATCTAATAACTCAGAGTCATGTTCGTGCAGAAACCCATAGACACTCTCATTTGGAACAAACAAAAGAACATAAGGCAGAGTTAAACCAGGTTCAATATAATCACGATCAGAAATCTCTTTTACTCTATTCCTAACATCAGACTTGAACTTCTTAGCAAACAATTTCTGCTCATCGCTTTGCTTAGAATCTAAAAAGTTCAGATAATTTACGATAGGAAATTTAACATCCATATTTAACTTCTGATCGTTTGGCAAATAGAAAGTAAAATCAGGAACACTTCCTGATTTTTGTCTGACCTGTTTGTCGTAATTAATCCCTTTCAAAAAACCTGCAGAGGTTAAAACATCCTCCGCCATACGTTCACCCCATTGACCCCTAACTCCAGGAGATACCAAAGCTTGAGATAGTTGTTGGGTAGTTTCAGCCAAATTAGTTGAGACTTTAAATGCGTGATCCAAAGTAGATTTAAAATGAGCTGATTGGCTTGTTCTTTCTTGACGTAAAGCACTAACTAACTCACTTACCCTTGCTAGTTCTGCTTTTACATTAGCAACCTCAGTCGAAACAGATTTACGTTCTCGTTCAAGAACATAGTGACCGGCCTGCAATTGCTGGCCGAGCTGACTGGATACCTCGGATATAACTGAGCTGATACCAGGATCCCCAGTTTGAACTGAAGCTTTACGCAGAAGCGTAGTAATTAAAACGCCTGCTACAAACCCAGCTACAGAACCATAAAAAAACCATAAATATGACATGCTGACAAACTAGTAGCAACCTACGACATTATTGATAATGTACTCTCAAAAAACATGATGGGAGCGGACCAAAGCCCACTCCCATCATCAACTATTGAGACCCTATATTTGGATCCATAATTATAATTAAATACTATTTCTGTACAAATTCAACTCTTCTGTTAGCTTCAAGAGCTCCTTCTTCTCCGTGAGGAACCGCAGGATTTGAAGAACCAAATCCTTTAGCAGAAAGCTGCTCAGTGATTGCATCAGCATCATCGCCAGCTTCAGCTACTAAGAAATCGATTACAGCTTGCGCTCTACGCTCACTCAATGTCTGATTCTTGCCAGGAATGTCATCATCAATATTATTTGTATGACCCTGTACCTCAAATTCATCATCACCATTAGCTAAGAAATAAGGCAAAGCTTTGTCTCTTAAACTTGTTTGGCTAGCAGCAGTAAGCTCGAATGAATTATCTTGAAATTCAATGCTTTCAAGACCAAGTTGGTCATTTAAAGAAACAACAACTTCTTCTTCAGCAACTTTAATGTTATTAATAACACTTTCAATGCCATCAATACCATCTATGGCTTCAGCCGCAGCAGTTTGAAGTTCAACGCTATCAACAGTTCCAGTCAGTGTTACTACGCCATCAGCGTTAACTACACCTTCGACATTAGTATCAGCAAGACCATCAACGCCTTCGATTGCACTATCTACTTCGCTTTGAAGAGCTAAAGCAACTTCATCGAGTTCACCAGTGACAACAATTTCGTTGTTAACTTCTTTGACCCCATCAACAGCTTCTGCAGCTTCTGCAGCTTCATCAGAAAGATCTTCAGTCTCCACGTTGCCTGTAAGAGTAACTACGCCATCAGCATCAACTACACCAGAAACACCGGAATCATCAAGTGCTCCATCAAGGTCTAGTTGAATGCCTTCAACATCGATTACTGAAACTTCATCAGTTTCAACTTCATCATCAGAATTACATTCTTTAAGAAGAAGGGCCAAAGCAGCTAGAAGTGCTAAAGCACCTAGAAGCCACCAAAGCCAACCGAGAGAAGATTCATCATCATGAATGACTTCTTTTTTAATAGTCTCTTTCTTTGGAGCATCCTTTTTTGCAGTCTCTTTCTTAGGAGTTTTAGCAGCAGCTTTTTTAGCTGTAGTTGCTAGAAGTCCTTGTTTCTTTAGATCCGCTTTCTCTGCAGACAATAAAGAAGCAACGCCGTCAGCATCAAGATCATCAGCTTTACGAAGTTTTCCAACTACGCCCATGACTACAGGCAAAAGCATTGGAAGAAGCTTACTAAACATGCCACTTCCTAAACCGCTTTTAGAAGCAAGACTAGAAACTAGATCTTCTTTGTTTGAACCAAAAATTCCGTCCAACATACCGTTGCCTTCATCTGGTTTACCCTCAGTAAAGAAACCAGTTAGGTCATCTAAAACAGACCCATCAGAAGAGTCAAGCATTTCAGAAACAGCTTTTGACCCAGCAGGTTTAGAAGATTTATCCGCTAATCCTTTAAGAAGTGCTGGAGTTGCAACATTTATTGCTTCCTTAGATTGTTTTTTATCGCCACCGATCAGATCGGCAACCTTCTCAGCTACATCGCCTTTATTTACAAGCTCTGTAACAGATTCAAATATGGATGGCATCAGCTACTGCCGTCCTTTCTCAATAAATACTCACTTTTTAAGACCATCTCAAAAAGGACTACCCCCTCTTAGCCAATTGACTAATATGGATAGTGATTCAGAGGAGGATCATAGCAACCAAATGTACTTTTGTTTAGCAAAAACCAGTAATGCAGCTGACGTGTAATATAAACGAGAGCAAATGCGGTAAAAATCACAAAAAATGACTCAGAAATTTAACATTTGATATGCATAAAGAAACAGGAATAAAATTAAAATTTGTAGGAACCTTATAATTCGGATTCAACAATTAATACCTATTTATTTGATAAATATATTTCGTATACCTTGTTCTTACCAATTTGATTATTGGAAGCTACTAATTCAATAGCCGATTTTGTACTTTCTCCCTGCTTTAATAAACGTACTAATTCATCAAGTATCTGCTCATCGGAAATATCAATTGCAATTTCGGCCGCATCCAAAACAATCACAAATTCACCTTTTGACTTCGCCTGAAAAACTTCAGCCATATCTGCGATTGTGCCCCGTTGCACACCTTCATGAAGTTTAGTGATCTCTTTAATAACTGCACAAACTCTCGATCCAATTCCAAGCGCAACAAATTCTGCTAACGTAGCTCCAACTCTGTGTGGCGATTCAAATATCACAACCACTGACTGAGTCTCAGCTACAGCTACCAACCGGTCTGATCGAAGTTTTCCCTTTCTAGGAAGAAACCCCTCGAAGCAATATCTAGAAGATTCAAACCCACTAAGGGCAAGAGCTGAGGAAACAGAACAAGGCCCAGGAACAACCTCTACCCTGTAATTTAAAGTAGTAAGGTGATTTATTAATGGCTGCCCAGGATCAGAGACTGTAGGCATCCCAGCATCACTTGTAAGAACTATATTGCTACCATTATTTAGAAGGTCTTCAATTGCCAATAGCTGAGAGTTCTCAGTATGGCTGTTTATAACTATTAGTTTCTTTGATCCAATACCTAATGCAGATATCAATTTGCGTGCTCTGCGAGTATCCTCACACAAAATTACATCTGCAGAGTTAATCGCATCAATCGCTCTCTTCGAGATATCACCGAGATTGCCTATCGGTGTACCGACGATTGACAACTTTCCAGCAGAAGACTCACCTTTATCGTTTAGTTTCAACTATTTGGCCTATCTGTAAGTCCCATTCAGAGAAAGCGCCTTCAGCTGCTTCAATTATTCCAGCAGATCTTATCACCGGAAATATTATCCGATTAGGCTTTAACCTAAGTGTTCGTATAACTTCGTTCTTAGAAGATACAAATGCAATGTCTAAAGTAAACCTCATCCCAAAGGTGTGAACAAATTTAGCACCTTCAAAATACATAGCACCTTCAATTTTATTCCGGCCTATTAATCCACGCATTTTTGCTTTCATGGAAATAGGAACTTCTACAGAAGCCAGAACAACATTGTTGTCACGCACCAGCCACCCTGTCCAAGAAGATTCAGATTTAACCATATTTACCTTTGAGTGTTTAAACAAATTTGTTTATACATTAAACCTAATATCTAAAACGTCACCGTCTTTGACTAGATAGTCTTTACCCTCTTGACGAACTTTGCCTTCGTCCCGAGCCTTACCCCAAGAACCGGAAGCTAAAAGTTCATCCCAATGAATTGTCTCAGCCCGAATAAACCCTCTTTCCATATCTGTATGAATTCGACCTGCACAAACTGGGGCGTGAGACCCATCACGATAAGTCCAAGCTCGGCTTTCTTTTTCTCCAGTAGTTAGAAATGTTCGCAAACCCAACGCTAAATAGGCTTCCTTTAAAAAGACAGGTAGCGCTCCCTCCCCCAAACCAAGAGCATCTAACATTTCTGCCCGGTCTTCTTTATCAAGTTGAGCAGCTTCTGCTTCAAGCTGGATACATGCACCAAACACAGGAGCCAAAGAACCTAGTTCATCTTTTATTGGTTTAACTACAGCATCTAAATCTGCCAATTGGTTTTCATCCACATTAACAATTGCAAGAACAGGTTTATTTGTTAACAGCTGCATTGCATCAATAGCTTCTAGATGATCAGCGCTAAGTTTTGCACGATAAAGAGGTGTACCTTCTTCAAGAAATTTTAACGCAGCTTCAGAAGCCTCCACCTCAGCCAGTAAAGCGTTATTTCCTTTTGCCGCTCTACGTTTTTTATCTAATTGGCTTGATACCGTTTCTAGATCTGCAAGAGTCAATTCCGTCTCAACTATTCTGAGATGTTCAAGAGGGTCAGAAGGCCCTGGCACATCTTCATCTACAAATGCTCTAAGAACAAAAACGATTGCATCAACTTCGCGAATCCCAGCTAAGAATTTATTTCCAAGCCCCTCACCCTGGCTAGCACCTTCCACTAGGCCACCAATGTCATTAAACTCGACACTAGCAAATACAACTTTTTTTGAATTACTCATCTCAGCAAGAGCATCCAGGCGGTGATCGAATACCTTTGCAACACCAATGTTTGGGTCCGTGGTAGCAAATGCATAAGGAGCGGCTAAAGCACTCCCACCAGTTAATGCGTTATAAAGAGATGATTTTCCTGCATTAGGAAGACCAACAAATCCAAATTTTTCCATATGTATAGGCTAGTGGTCAGTTATTACCAAAAAGGTAAAATTTGTGATTAAACACAAATTCTTACGCCTTAGCAGAAACCCAAATAACACTAGCAAAAAGCTAATTAATGAGGCACAAGTGAATACTTAAGATAAAGTGATTGAATGTCGAAAAAAAGAAAAAAGAAGCGACTCAACGCAAGACGCAAAAAAGCTAACCATGGACGCAAACCAACAGTTGGAAGAAACTAAAACTCCTTTACTGATCTTTGACGGTGACTGTGGTTTCTGCACCTCTTCTGCATCATGGATTTGTTCGAAGAACGCTCACATCAATATCTCTTCATGGCAATCGGTTAATCTTTCTTCATATAATTTGACCGAGCCAGAGGTTTCTTCAGCC
>ENA-ORXT01001581-ORXT01001581.1-marine-metagenome-genome-assembly--contig:-NODE-1581-length-30116-cov-6.635274_pt1 | contig 30116 bp, 18 predicted proteins | sample MGYA00237868_ERZ511482 | MGnify/ENA metagenome assembly ERZ511482 | reverse complement strand
GACCGGACGCTTTTCCGTTGGCGGCTGATAAAATTATCCCACGTTTCGTCTAAAGTAAGTGCCATTCGGCTAGCGCCCAAACGGCTCACATTAAAAATCGAAAGCCGACTTATTCAACAGCCCGCTAGCGTCAAAACGGCTAAGAACGTGCGTCGCCACTAGGAGCCTTAGATTGGGTTGCTATTCGCCGAGGACAGATGCCTGCTGAAGGCGATAGAATTCCCAAGGCGGTACCGGATTGGGTTGGGCCCACAAGCCAATCTTTTTGCGCCGAGCGTTTTCGAAGGCGTCGCGATAAGACTGAGCCCCTTCGAATTCGCTGCCGTCACACCAGGCCAACCCGTTTTCGATCATCGTAAGCCCCACATCGGTCGTGCGGCCATCTTCGTCTTCGTAGGTTGCATGACCAAATTCTCGTTTCGAATCGTCGTAGCCATCGATCGTCAATTGTAAAACTTTGCGACGAAAGTTCCTCAGCAGAAATAACTTGGATTGCTTGAAGAAAGGCTGGCCTGGTTCGGGGCAATCGATGCCTGTGATGAAAAAATAGTGCAGCGCGTCGGCGTCTCCGAACTCGAAATTATCGCCTCCCCAGGCGCGGCCGATGTGCCCGACCAATTTTGCGGATGACTCTGCTCGCAAGCCAGCAGGAATAGAACTGGAATTGATCAGCATTCTATCATCGCGGCCAACGACCAAGTAGCAAACCACAAACACAACCATGATGATTGCCATCAAAGCGATCGTGGTGCGCCGAATCAAGTAATTTTCAGAATACGAATTCAACTGGTTTTGCTGCCAAATAATGAAGAGATCAAAGGCCGAAACCGCTGCGCCTTTTACGCGCCCGATGGTGATATTCTTGGCGAAACAACAGTTTTTCTCTATCTCTAATTGTGCTATCAGGCGTAATATTCATCAAAAGCATTTCCGTAGCCGCTAAAGCTCAGATTTCCGATAATAAAGGACAGCCGCTCTCGGCAAAGATTGCCCGATTCAATTGCTCCAGTTCCAAGTATCGCCCTCATGCCCAACGCCGTGAACGATTTCTTTTCCTGATCCATTAGCCGATTTAACGCTAGTCACGGTTCTTTGCACACCGCAACTGTCGCTAGCGCCGAACCGGCTACTAACGTACGTTGTTCAAACAAAAATCTCTTCACGGCGTTGCCATGCCCCATCACAATCTTTCACACTTTGAATCGCGCAATAAACGAGGCCACCGTTTTTTGAGGACTTTGTTATCGAGTTCTTTGTTATTTCTGACGGCCGATCGTTGGCTGCTTGGCACCGTACTGACCTGGGTGGTGGCTACAATGGCTCCGCATGCAGTGACCGGACAGGAAATACAAAGCGTGCTCGACGGTCCAATCCTAAACGCTGCGGGCCAAGCAATTGTCGCCGACGACGTACCCGACTTCATCGAAAACTCGCGGCCAAACGAAGAATCGAAACCGGCCGAGGATGAGGAACTTGGAAACGTTGACGCTGGCGAAAAGATCGACGCGCTGATAACAAAAATTGTGTTGAATAACATTCCCCATGAATTCAACGAAGATAAAGATTGGGGCGCTCAAGAGCCACGTTGGAACGGCGTGAATATTCGCCGCGAGGGTTTAAAGATCCGGACCAATCGCAAAAAGAAAATGGTCAACCACGGAACTTGGAAAAAGTACGATGTTTCACTGCTTAAGCCCGAAGATCAATTTTCGATCTCCGTTAAAAACATGCGTGAAGCAGAAGATGGCAAAATGGCATTTGACGTTTATATCGCCGCCAATCTAAAAATCGACGGCCGGCAAGCGAAATGGGTAAAGGGCGTGCAGCTGTACAACGTTTCCATTGATGGCAAAACCAAAGTCAACGTGAAGGCGACAATCGAACTGCGAACACTGATGGACGTGACAAAATTCCCACCGGATCTGATTTTCCGTCCAGAGGCCACGGCAGCTGAGATTGTTATCGAAGATTTTCGCATCGACCGAATTAGCAAAGTCGGCGGAGAAGTAGCTCAACAGATCACACGCATCGCACGCGACGCGATTGGTAAACGGTTGAAGAACGAGGAAGAAAAAACGGTCAATAAACTGAACGGTGAATTTTCAAAGAATGCTGATAATCTGAGGCTATCGCTGCACGACGCAATGTCCAACAAATGGTCCGAAGCGGCGAAAAAATTCATGCCTGAGAACGTGAAACAGGCTTTAGAGGAATGATCACTCATGGCCGACGAAGCCAAAGCATACCCTTTTTCTTACGACCTACTACAATTGATTTATGATTCCGCCGGATCTGAATGATTCAGCGCTACCAGTTCTATCGTCGATCGACCTTCGCCCAAAGAAAATCAACATGAGTCTCACCCAGCTCAATGCTCCAAAATTTGACTTCAAAGATTACCGATCACTGTCAAATGAACAGTTAAGCCAGCGGATCAAGGCGGTCAAACGAAACCTCGGAGATGCGATGCAGATACTCGGCCATCACTACCAACAGGACGAAGTCATCGAGCACTCCGATTTGCGTGGTGACAGCCTGCAGTTGAGCCAATTGGCGGCTGAAAAAGACTGCGAGGCGATCGTCTTTTGCGGCGTTCACTTCATGGCTGAAACGGCCGACATCGTAGCCAACAGCCCACAAAGATTAAACGACCGCGATGGCCAGCGCGTGAGGGTGATGCTGCCCGACATGCGGGCCGGATGTTCGATGGCGGACATGGCGGCGATCGGGCAGGTCGAAGATGCCTGGTCCGATCTTGGCGAAGTCATTGACACCGATGACATCACACCGGTTACTTACATCAATTCTGCCGCCAGCCTTAAAGCGTTCTGCGGAAAGCATGGTGGCATCGTCTGCACCAGCAGCAACGCTGAAAAAGTCTTGCAGTGGGCGTTCGCACAACGCAAACGGGTTCTCTTTTTTCCTGACCAGCATCTGGGCAGAAACACATCATTGAAGATGGGAATCACCGACGAGCAAATGTGCGTTTGGAATCCGCACGCCGATGCGATGGGCGGTAACGAATCGGCGGTTTTAGAAAACAGCAAAGTCATTCTCTGGCAGGGACATTGCAGCGTGCATCAGATGTTTAAACCTGAACACGTCGCGGCATTTCGAAAACAGCATGAGGGAATTCAGATCTTGGTTCACCCCGAATGCCCGCGCGAAGTCAACGATATCGCAGATGTTTCGGGATCAACGGGCAAGATTATCCAGACGGTTCAAAATGCTCCCGCAGGTACCAAGTGGGCGATCGGCACGGAACTTCACCTGGTCAATCGGTTAAAGAAAGAGCATCCTGAACAAGAGATTCATTTCTTATCCCCAGTAGTCTGCATGTGCGCGACGATGTACCGGATCGACCTCGCACATCTTTGCTGGACTCTGGAAAACTACGCTGCTGGTTCGCCAGTAAACATCATTCGCGTTGACCAAACAACGCAAGAGTGGTCGCTGGTCGCCCTCGATCGCATGCTGGCGCTCAGCTAGTTCCGCCAGCTTCACTGCGTAGGATGGATTTTCAATCCGTTCGCAAATCATTGGTGAAGGACAGATAAAGAACCCATTCTACCTGCGCCGGTATTGCGCATAAAAAAACAGGCGAGCTGTGCGAGGGATGAGATGCACAGTGCCTGTTTTAGGAGTTGAGAGAAGGGTGAGCGAATTTGACCTTGAGACGGCGGATGGGATGAGAACGCGCGAGATCATGATTCGCTCACCGAAAAACAACATTTGCAGGGGGCGTGCCAATACAGGTTGCCTAATCAGAAAAACACTATTCCGCTATTCGAAACCCGTGTTTTCACGTTGGTTTTTCTATTTATCGGCAAGTCAAAATTTTCGCGGCGTGAGTGAAGAGGCCTCAGCAACGAAAATTTCGTCTCGTTATGAGATCCAATTTTCACATCGAGACGCCAATCACCAGACTCATATCTCGGCCAACCCATAAATAGCTGCCTGCTGCAACAGCGCTCGACCCAAAATGTAGAGATGATCGTGTTCAACAAAGGGACAGCGTTACTTTGCGACGTTCATTTAGCAGCCTTTGGACCGAAGGTCCAACCGTTTGCCTAGTGGTTCGTCAGAGCGAAATATTAGGATTAGCCAATAATTGATGAACCGCGACTTTTGTTTTTTGATATTGCCTGCCGATATTGCCTGCCGATATCGCTTGCCCGATCGGCGAAGCTTCGATTTGCAGGGTTGACTCGACTGTCGGTTTTGTGAACGATTTATATTATTGTTTCGCGTAGTATTGTTTCGTTTGAGATCCTTCAAAGCCATCTTCGGTCTATGGAAAGTTCAATGAAGTTTTCACCTATTCGCCTCATTGTCGTTTTAACTTGCTTCACACTTTCAGCATCCATTGGGTGCGCTCAGTCGACAAAGAAGCCATACGGGAACCCTTCGACACCCGAAGTGGAACGCGCAGATAAGGTCGTAAAGACTGATGCGCAATGGCGGGCGCAACTGAGTGACATGGAATACAACGTCACGCGGCGTAAGGGCACCGAGCCAGCGTTCTCAGGAAAACTGTTGAGAATAAAAAAACCGGGCACCTTTACCTGCAAGTGCTGCGATCTTCCGCTGTTCGATGCCAAGACCAAATTTAGATCGGGAACCGGTTGGCCCAGCTTCTACAAAGCGATCGACGAAAGATCCGTTCTCAATGTTGTCGACAGGAGCTACGGAATGGCTCGCACCGAGAATGTATGCAGTCGATGTGGAGCTCATTTAGGCCACGTGTTCAATGATGGACCTGCACCAACGGGATTGCGTTACTGCATGAATTCAGTTTCGTTGAAGTTCGTTCCCAAAGGCGAAGAGAAAACTGAAGAGAAAGATGCCGTCGAAGAACCAACCGAAACCACAGACGACGATGCTGGGGCCGAGGATAAACCAGAGGAGGAATCGACTGAACCACCAACCGCCGCTACCACCGAGGCTGAGAAGTAGCGTAGTAGTGCAATAGTGCCGAATATAATTCCGCTCTACGGTGATAACTGGTAAAAACCAAGGCCGACGGTACTGACATTTTCGCGCGATTGGCTCACAATAAGCACAAATCGGCTACGTGGCAGAAATCGGCTACGTGGCAGATTGGCTACGCAGCAACCACTACGTCTGATTTTCCATCGCATATTAAGAACTAGAAGCTAATGGCATCCGAACATCGCATTATTTACACATTGACCGACGAAGCGCCCGCGTTGGCGACACGATCATTTTTGCCCATCGTTTCTGCTTTCGCGAACGCCTGCGATGTGAAGATTGAGACACGCGACATTTCTGTAGCGGCACGAATCTTATCGGCCTTCCCCGATTACCTGTCCGAAGACCAAAAAAAGGCCGATGCGTTGGCCGAACTGGGGAAACTGGCTAAAACACCAGAAGCCAACATCATCAAACTGCCCAACATCAGTGCTTCGATCCCGCAAGCCAAAGCCGCGATCGCGGAACTGCAATCCAAGGGCTTTAAGGTTCCTGATTTCCCTGACGATCCTGAAACTGACGAAGAAATTAAAATTCGCAGTCGTTACTCAAAGGTGCTTGGTAGCGCCGTCAATCCTGTCCTGCGTGAAGGCAACTCCGATCGTCGTGCTCCCAAAGCCGTCAAACAGTACGCTCGCAAGAACCCGCACTCGATGGGCGCTTGGTCGGCCGATTCAAAAACGCATGTCGCCACCATGTCAGCCGGCGATTTCCGCTACAATGAAAAATCAACGACGATCAAAGAAGCGGGCGAACTTAAGATCTCGCTGGTAGCAACCAATGGCACAGAGACGGTTCTCAAACCATCGGTTCCGGTTTTGGCCGATGAAATCGTCGATGCAACCGCGATGAACGTTAGCAAGTTGAAGCAGTTTCTGAGTCAAGAAATCGCGGATGCGAAATCTCAGGGCATTCTGTTTTCCCTTCACATGAAAGCCACGATGATGAAGGTCTCTGACCCGATCATCTTCGGTCACGCGGTGAAAGCTTTTTTCGCCGATGCAATCGCCAAACATTCGGACCTATTGGAAGAGGCCGGCGCCAATCCAAACAACGGGCTGGGAAATGTACTTGAGGCAATCGCATCCCTGCCAGCGGATCAGAGATCGGCCATCGAAGTCGATATTAAGACCGCAATCGAAGATGGCCCCGACCTGGCAATGGTCAACTCGGACAAGGGCATCACCAATCTTCACGTTCCCAGCGACGTCATCATCGACGCTTCGATGCCGGCGATGATTCGAACTTCGGGGCAAATGTGGAACAAGCAAGGAAAACAACAGGACACCAAAGCCGTCATTCCTGACAGCAGTTACGCCGCGATCTACCAAGAAACGATCGACTTCTGTAAACAGCACGGCGCGTTCGATCCCACGACGATGGGCAGTGTTGCCAACGTTGGATTGATGGCACAGAAGGCAGAAGAGTACGGTTCTCACGACAAGACGTTTGAGATCGCTGAAGCAGGTACCGTGAAGGTGACAGACCAATCGGGTGCAACGATTTTCGAACACGATGTCGAAGCTGGAGACATCTGGCGGATGTGTCAAGTCAAAGACGCGCCGATTCGCGACTGGGTGAAACTGGCAGTGACACGGGCCCGCGCGATGGACTCTCCCGCCGTATTCTGGTTGGACAAGAGCCGGGCTCATGACGCACAATTGATCGAGAAGGTTAACACTTACCTCAAAGACCACGACACGACGGGCCTTCAGATCGAAATCCTTTCACCGGGTGAGGCCACTAAATTTACACTCGACCGGATCAAAGACGGCGGAGACACCCTCTCTGTCACTGGCAACGTGCTGCGAGACTACCTGACGGATTTGTTTCCCATTCTGGAGCTTGGCACCAGCGCGAAAATGCTTTCCATCGTGCCTTTGATCAACGGTGGCGGTCTGTTTGAAACGGGAGCCGGTGGTTCGGCGCCCAAGCACGTACAACAGTTCGTTGAGGAGAATCATCTGCGTTGGGATTCCCTGGGTGAGTTTCTTGCCGTGGCGGTATCGCTGGAACATTTTGCCGATGTAGCGGGGAACCCCAAAGCAAAAGTCCTTTCCGAGGCACTCGACGTGGCAACGGAGAAGCTACTAGACGAAGGGAAATCACCCTCACGTAAGTCTGGAGAAATCGATAACCGAGGCAGCCACTTTTATCTCGCACTGTACTGGGCCCAAGCACTTGCCGCCCAAGACACCGATGCTGATTTGAAAGGGAAGTTTGCGACGTTGGCAAAATCTCTATCTGAAAACGAAGCCAAAATTACGAAGCAACTTACCGATATACAAGGCCAACCCGTCGACATCGATGGATACTATTTACCGGCAGAAGAGAAAGTTGCAGCGGCGATGCGTCCGGCGGAATTGCTGAATAATTTGCTGGGCTCAATTTAGCGACGGGTTCGGTTTGTCGTGTTAGCGGCCCCGTTCTGGCCACTCAGTTCTTAAGTGTCTGGTGCATTGCAACTTGCTACGCAGTCGTATTCCGACGTTTCGCAGGCGTATTGTTGCGGCGGCTGATGTTGCCGCGGGCGCGACGGGTGCAAAGGCAGTTAAATCAGTCAAACGGCGTCTCAATCTGCTATTGGCTGAATTGAGTTCCCAGCAGAGGTATAGGATTTTGAACGATAGACTCTCTACAGCGATTATCCGTTTTTCATCCAGAAAAAGATTGTATCGAGCTAAGCAAATGGTTAGTATGTTTCAAAACAGCAGGTGTTAACAATTTCACCGAGCTAATATCTTCTACTTTTCGAACCGTTCAGCTCGTCACTTTCGGAAGCACATTGCGTTTCAATGCTCAGGGACTTAGAGATTCATTTGTGTGTTCATGACAAAAGTAACGTTGCAGCTTCGTTCGTCTCCACACTTCGTTTTAGATTCAACAAGGAAATTCACATGAAAAAATTATCTTTATTCGCATCCACAACTCGAAGGAGCCTAAAAATGTTTAAGTACTCATTTCTAAAATCGATCTTGGCCGTGGTGATGCTCGCAGGTTTTTCGCACGCGGAAGTTGCCGATTTCGACTCTATCGACGATGGTTTCGGATTCAACGGGGAAGTCGATGACATCACGGTGTCAGGTAATTTTTCATTGACTGGACAAGGTGCAATCCAAGAAAATGGAATGGTTGCATTTTTGTTTGAAAATGGCGGAACATCCACTTCATTGACAGGCACCTTGGAAGTCTTAGACAATCCTGGCGATGCTCCACAAATCATCACGATTAACAGTATCGCCGTTATTTTAGATGTGGACACGACGCTGACCGGTTTTAGTGCGGGCGGCGTAGTGGAGTGGCAACTCAGCGGAGCAACCGGTGGGGCATTGCAGACATTTACGGCCCCCACAACCGGATCGTTCGCAAACCCGGTCAATACTCTCGTTTGGGATCAACCGAATTACGTACAGGGCGAGTTTCCAACCAATCTCGACTTCGTCGATTTTGACGTGGTTGCCCCCGCGCCGGTAGCAGAAGTTTTCGACTTCAACTCTATCGATGATGGACTTGGATTCAACGGTTTGATCGACGATATCTCAGCGTCGGGTAATTTCTCATTGACCGGTGCAGGATCCATTCAAGAAAATCCCACTACGATCTTTTTGTTTGAAAGTGGTGGAATGTCTACTCAACTAACAGGCACCATGGAAATCTTGTCCAACCCTGGCGACGCTCCAACAAGCGTCACGATTGACCGAATCGGTGCTAAATTCGACGCCGACACGACGCTGACCGGTTTCAGCGCAGGCGGTACGGTACAGGAGTGGCAAATCAGCGGAGTTACATCGGGCGTCCAGACGTTTTTAGGGGCCACAACCGGATCGTTCGCTAACCCTATTGATACTATCGTTTGGGATCAACCCAACTATACACAGGACTCGTTCCCGACGAATCTCGACTTCATAAATTTCTTCGAAGCGACCCCATCGGTCGTGCTCAAGGGAGATGTTAACTTGGACGCAAACGTCACGTTCTTGGACATAGCTCCATTCATTACGGTTTTGTCCACTGCTGGCGCGTATCAAGCTGAAGCGGATTGTGATTGCGATGGAGACGTTGACTTCTTGGATATACAACCCTTTATCGATATTTTGGCCGGTCCATAACCATTATTGACTCAAGAGTAAAATGTTCAATCGCACGCTGGAAGCTGAATTGATGGACACTCTCGAGGACGCGCGTCAGTACAATCGCATGGACCATGCGGACGTCAACCGACAGTTCGTTGCCGACTTGATTGCGTTCGCCGACCAATGCCAATCCGATGGATACGATGGATTGGCAAACGATGTGGTGGATTTGGGCACCGGTACCGCATTGGTTCCAGTCGAATTGTGTCGGCATATTGATTCGGTCCACGTCTTGGCCATCGATGACGCGGTCAATATGCTCGACCTTGCGATCTACAACATCGAAGCGGCCAACTTACGCGAACGCATCACTTTAGCCAGAGGCGACGCGAAAGCGCTGGTCTACGAAGACGAATCATTCGACACCACGATTAGTAACTCCTTAATCCATCATTCACCTAATCCTCAGCGGTGCTTCGCCGAGATGCATCGCATCACGGCCGCTGGCGGGTTACTTTTCGTGCGTGATTTAGTGCGGCCTGCCTCAAGCGCCATAGCCCAACAGTTGGTGCAGCAATACGCCCGAGACGCTACGGATTATTGCCAGCGATTATTTCTGGATTCGTTCCACGCCGCGCTGACGATCGACGAAGTTCAACAAATCGTCAGGGATTTGGGATACGACCCACAAACGGTTGCCATGACCTCTGATCGCCATTGGACTTGGGCTGCGGTGAGAACTTGAATGTAGGTCCGCGGAGTATGCTTCCAACTTGCCTTGCGCGACAATAAATTGGATTCCGCGCGACAAGCAAAAAGTTGATCCCATGAAGAATCTATGAAACTGATCCTCGCCATTATCAAGCCCTTTCTGGCTGAAAAAGTCGTCCAAAATTTGTCCGCCGAAGGTATCGAGCAAGTCAACATTCGCGAAGTCAAAGGCTACGGGCGTCAGAAAAACTACCTCGAAAGCTACGGCGAAAATGAGTATTCGCTGGCCTTCGTCCCCAAGGTAGAAATCTCGATCTGGGTGGAAGACCAATTCGTGGATGCCGTTTTCGACCGCATCGTCGAAGTGTCTCGTACCGGACGTTTGGGAGATGGGAAGATAATGATTTTGACGGCAGACCAAGCACCTTTGCTGTGATTTGGGAGAATCTGACCACCCAAATTGCGAAGATTATGCTTTCTTAGCAATAATCCGACGATAGAATCGTTAAATAGTTTTAAGTAAAATGAATGAAAACTGGGACTAACGACAGTCGTCAGTTTCCCCTTCCTATCGGACGATTAAGCAAATTTGGATTTTGAAATGAAGATGCCACTGACCACATTTATGTCTTACCTGTTAGTGCTGCTTGCCATGTCGGCATCAGCACTGGCCACAGAAAAGATTGATTTTGAATCACAAATTAAACCGATTTTTGATAAGTATTGCCTTGAGTGCCACGGCGAAGAAAACGAAGAAGCATTCCGAATAGACGTCAACAGCGACATGTTGCTGTACGTTAACGAAGGTCATCCTGAAACTAGCGACTTGTATAATTTCATGACGCTGGAAGAAGAGGACGACATGCTCATGCCACCTATCGATCATGAGCCTCGGCCAGAAGGATCTGAGATCCAATTAGTGAGTGCTTGGATTGCTCAAGGTGCTCAAACGGAACCTGCCAATGAGAATAATGTTGACTCAGCTTTGTTCAGCGAAGATGCCGGCGCGGACGAAGTAGGCGAAGGGGCCGCTGCTGTTTCCCCTGAAACACAGCGCATGTATAACGCACTTGGTTCTCTGCACACCGCGGCGGTTCACCTACCAATCGGTTTACTGTTGGGAGCGGGTTTGTTCGCGATCTTTAGCCTTGGCGGCAGTTTTGTGATGAGTGACTGTGCCTATTATTGTTTGTGGCTGGGAACCTTAGGCGCGATTATCGCGGCAGCCTCTGGATGGTACTACAGCCCGATGGAGCATCGCGGCACTGTCACTAGCGTCGCTGATTTTTTGGACCAGACACAGCCCGTTTTCTGGCACCGATTGGGTGGAATTATCGCCACAGTTCTTGCGTTACTACTTTGTCTGTTCGCCAAAGCGGCTCGTGGATGTAATCCCGACGATGGGATGATGTGGAAACTGGGCGCGATTGTGTTGGCGGGTGCTATTGGCTGGGTCGGACATACCGGCGGCGAGCTAACTTATGGCGAGGACCACTACAAGGATCTCAATGAACTGGTTGATTCATTTATCGACCCAGGTGAAAGAGATGCTACGCCAAAGGCTGAAAGTACAGATGCCGATGAAGTAGATACCCAAGATGAAGTAGATACCCAAGATGAAGTAGATACTGAAGATGACGTAGATACTGAAGAGGAAATTGATACCGAAATCGAAATCGAAGGTGTTGAAGAGGGCACCTTGATTTCACCATCGGATATATAAGTAACGCTGACACGTTTGGGGTCATTAAAAAACGAATACGACGCTCTCTCTAATGCTGGTAAAGAATTCACTCGCTTGCACTTTTTGAAGTTGCACTTCGCATGCCTTTTCGGACCAACGGCCCAGTAATTTACCTAACTCAGCCCGAAGGGCTGGGTGTTGTGTCCGAACTATTATTAGGGCCAAAGGTCCGGCCATTTACGATTCTACGTTTCCACAGCCAATCAGACTGCCAGGCCGTTGGCCCTAAATATTTCTAATTCAAAACGAGCCCAGCCCTGCTGGGCTAGGAAAACCACCACAGCTTTGCCTCTAACACAATTAATACAACTTTAAAACTCGCGCCCCAGACTTGTATAGGGGCAACCGGTGTCCTTAGTTCTCCATCGATGCGTGAACTCTAACAGGCTATGGATGAGAACATGGAACTGCCTGCACAAAAACAGATCATCGCAGATTTGAAGAGCGATCGCGAAGAAGCGCTCGCCAAGTACTTTTCACAAATCCGCGGTCGCCTGGAAAAGATCGTCAAGTTTCGACTGGACTACCGCTTGAACGGTCGAATCAGCCAATCTGATATTCTCCAAGAAGCTTACGTCCGCGCCGCCCAGCGCCTGGACGGATACTTGAAGAAACCGGAGATGCCATTCTTCGTTTGGATTCGCTTGGAGACACAGCAACATATTTTAGACATTTACCGCAAACACTTCGAAGCCGAAAAACGCGACGTCCGTAAAGAGATTTCCTTCAGCCGACCGCAACACGATAACGCTGGACAAACTTCGATGGCGTTGGCGGCCCACTTGGTCGCGGAAATGACTTCCGTCAGCCAGCTGATCGAGAAGTCGTACCAGATCGAAAAGCTACAGGACAGCCTTAACACGATGAGCGAGCTTGATCGCGAAGTCATTGCGTTGCGTCACTATGAAGAGCTTTCCAACATTGAAACAGCTGAAGTTCTGGGAATCGAAACCTCAGCTGCCAGCAAACGATACTTACGTGCACTGAAACGATTAAAAGAAATACTTGAGGAGAACCCTTCAGCCTGAGAAGAAGCAGGGACGGGTATACCGACACGAAGACACGATTATTTCACTCATGGAAGCGTCAAACATTCTGAGTCACCGCGATGAAACAGACGCCAAAGCAAATCGACGACACGCAGACGCTCGAAGATATCGTCGAACAATTCACCGCAGAGATCCGCGCCGGTCAGACGCCCGATGTCCAGAAGTACGCTCAGCAACACCCAGCCCACGCGGATGAACTTCCTGACCTTCTGTCTTCGGTCGCAATGATTGAGGGACTGAAAAACTATTCGCCCAATTCTGCCGTCCCAGACCAACGGTTTACGGACATTGACGTTCCTGATTTCTTGGGCGAGTACCGCATCGTCCGCGAAATTGGCCGTGGTGGCATGGGAATCGTCTTCGAAGCCGTTCATGAGACGCTCGGCCGGCGCGTAGCGATCAAGGTCATGACCGCCGGATCGATCAGTAACACGAAACACCTCGAACGTTTTCATCGCGAAGCCGTTTCCGCAGCCAGTTTGCACCACACCAACATCGCCAGCGTCTTCGGAGCCGGCGAAGATAACGGGCTGCACTTCTACGTCATGGAATTTATCGACGGGCAATCGCTCAGCCAGATTCTCAGTGGTGGAACGTTGGGCTTAAGCGAAACCGTCAATTTCCAAGCCAACTCTGAAACACGAAAACAATCACCTTCTCCCTCCCTAGAGGTCCATGGAAGTGATGAAGATTTGATCATCGGCGACCAAATAGTAATGGCAAAAAACCGTTACAAATGGGTGGCCGACACAGGGCAGCAAATCGCTGATGCATTAGCCTATGCCCATGAGAAGAACATTCTTCATCGCGATATCAAACCTGCCAATCTTGTCATGGACTTTCATGGGACTGTGTGGCTGACAGATTTCGGATTGGCAAAAAACATCATCGACGATGCGTTAACCAAAACGGGCGACATCATCGGCACCCCTCAATACATGGCCCCTGAATCCTTCTCCGGCAACTATGATTCCCGTAGCGAAACGTACTGTTTGGGACTAACGCTGTACGAGATGGCAACGCTAAAGCCAGCGTTCAAAAAATCTTCCCCCGGCCAAGTCATCAAAGCCATTACGACTTCAAGACCGCCGGCTCCCAAGAAAGTGGATCCGCGGCTACCACGAGATCTCGCCACGATCGTTGAAAAAGCGATATCGCGCGAACCTCAGTCTCGTTATCAAACGGCAGCCGAAATGCGAGACGATCTTCGCGCGTTCATCGAGGATCGCCCCATCGCAGCACGCAAAATGTCCGTCTGGGACAATGTGGTCCGCTTCAGTCGACGCAATCCGCTGGCCGCCGGATTAGCCGCGTTTTCGATGCTGACACTGGTGCTGTTGGTCGTGACCATGTCGATCGGCTATGCCGTCACCAGGTCAGCGCTCAACCGCGCTGAATCGAACGTGGACATCGCCTTGGAAGCTTTTGATCAAACGTTTCAACAGTACATCACTCAAGGCGACAGCGAATCCTACGCCAGCGACGTCTACGGTTTCGAACAGATTGGAGGCATCGAAAAAGCCATCACCAAAGAAGACGCTCAGTTCGTTGAAAAGATGTTGCAATACTACCAGCAGTTAGCGATCGACAACAAATACAGCAAGGATGTCCAAACTCAAGCCGCGAACGCCAGCCGTTTGGTGGCCAATGTGCAACGTTTGATCGGCCAACCAGACAAAGCGCTGAAATCCTATCAAGAAGCGCTGAACGAATTTGAAATTCTGGCCAAGAGGCGGTCACGTTCGCTAGATACGCTGCTGATGGCCGTTTCGACGCGTAACGAAATGGCCAGCCTGCAATCTTCCACCGGCCAGTGGAAACAGGGATTGCAATTATTGTTTCTATCCAAGGAACAACTGGAAAAGCACCCTCGATTCAACGACCCCGCCATGAAACTGAAGTGGGTGCAAACAATCAATCAAATCACTTCTGGCCATGTGAAAATGATTTTTGGATCTGACTATTCAACAGCAGCATCCCAAACACCACAGGACACCAAAGGTTTTGATCTGAGCCATCCCCTAACCGATGGCCGATTGGCTCCAGGTTCGTTGGCCAACATGCTGGATCAAATTACCGAACTAGGACGTGCTGCAGCACGCGCAGCTGACCGACTGACAACAGCCGACCCCGACAATCAACGTGTTCGTGTCGCTCGCGCGGAAAGCTATTGCCATCTCGCGCTGCACGAAATCCGTGAGGGTGACACGCAGTCAAATAAATCCCTGCAGGTTGCCATTGATGAACTCAACACGCTGATAAAGATCTCGCCAACAAATCCCCAGTATCACTACCTGTTGGCGTTGACCCAAGCCATCGTTTCCAAAGGCCAAGGCAATATTCGCGCTTTCGCTGCGCTGAAGAAAGCAAAATCCTTGATCGCGGAACTATCGAAAAGGTTTCCAAAGATGCTGGCCTATCGCCAACTTTTTGGATCGGTCTGTATCGAACTCGGTGGACTGCAAATTCAGCGGGAAGATCTGGACGACGCCGAAGCAAACTTGCAACTGGGCAGCGAAATTTTGCTGCAATTGGATTCTGAGATGCCGCTGGATTGGAGCGCCAAGATCAACGGGCTCAAGTTAATCAAACACTTGGAGTCGCTGGCCGGTCAACGAGTTGCCAGCGGTGACGCCAATGACACGATCGAAATTCTCATGCGGATTAACCAACTCGAAGAAGCGCTAAGACTTCGAAAATTCGAATGAGAAGTGGACCTCGTCGATCGCGCGACCGTTTTGCTCCTATCAACCTCCCCCCTGCCCTGCTAATCTGTGGCGATGAATGCTACACGACGAAAACCGGAACTCATGGCTCCCGCCGGACATTGGGCTCAATTACAGACAGCCATCGAGGCAGGTGCCGATGCCGTTTATTTTGGGCTCAATCACTTCTCCGCCCGCGCCAAAGTCGGTTTCGATCTGGAAGAGCTTCCCGAAGTCATCGAAACGCTGCACCAACGTGACGTAAAAGGTTTTATCACATTCAACACCTTGGTCTTCGATCATGAAATCCGCCAGGCCGAAACAGCGATTCTAGGCATGGCCGCTGCCGGATGTGACGCCATCATCGTCCAGGATGTTGGCATCGCGAAACTGGCCAAACAGATCGCACCGGATCTCGATATCCACGGCAGCACCCAGATGTCGATCACTAGCGCTCAAGGGGCTGACCTGGCGGCTTCGCTGGGATGCAGTCGCGTTGTACTGGGACGCGAACTGAGCACGACAGACATCCGAAAAATCGCCAGCCAAACCGACGTCGAACTGGAAGTTTTCGTCCACGGTGCATTGTGTGTGTCTTATTCGGGGCAATGTTTCAGCAGCGAAGCGTGGGGTGGACGCAGCGCTAATCGTGGAAAATGCGCACAAGCATGCCGCCTTTCCTACGACCTGATCGTCGACGGTGAGAAAAAGGACTTGGGTGATCTCAGATATTTACTTTCACCCGGCGACCTCTACGCGATCGAACAAATCCCAGAACTGATTGACATTGGCGTCCACTGTTTGAAGATCGAAGGCCGGTACAAAGACGAAAACTACGTCGCCGTCACAACGGCCGCTTATCGGCAAGCAATCGACTTGGCCATGATGGACGTTGAAAATGAAATTAGCCCGGAGGAACTCAACGACATCACGCAAGTCTATTCGCGCGGACTCGGCCCCCACTTCATCCACGGAATCAATCACCAAAAAGTCGTCGACGGGCGTTCGCCACGCAATCGCGGCGTGCGTGTGGGTACCGTCGCAGCGGTAACAAAAAACTCGGTGCACATGGAAGTCATTCAACCGACCAAACGTGGCGATGGCATCGTATTCGACGCCGCCGGGTGGCGTAGTCCCGATGAACCAGAGGAAGGCGGGCATGTCTACGAAGTCACTCGCATCGACGATACGCATGTAAAGCTGGAGTTCGGCAAAGGCGAAATCAACTTCAGCCGCATTCGCGCCGGCGATTTGGTTTGGCGGACACGTGACGCTCAATTGGTTAAACAACTCAAACCGCTGACCCAGCCAAGTTCTCCCGTTCGCACCAAACCGATCAGTTTCCATGTCGTGGCGAACGTTGACCAACCGATCGCCGTAACGGCTACTTTAGAAAACGGACTGACGGCGTCTTTCACCGGCGAGGATCCATTAGACGCGGCTCAGAAACGCGCACTCGACGCCGAAGCGCTTAGAGAGAAGCTTGGGCGGCTCGGGGGAACGCCGTACCATTTGAACGAGATCAATTTTGAAAACGACAGCCCCGTTTTTCTCCCGACCAGTCAGCTGAATCAGATTCGTCGTGAGCTCGTTGATAGCCTTTTCGAACAAAGCGGGCAAATTAAACCTATCGAAGCGACGCCAAAAATTGACACGCTGTTGCAGCAGCGCGGTCAACTTCCCAACCAGCCCGATACGGCCACGGGTAAAGTCAACTTACACATTTTGGTACGTTCGGCCGACCAATTGGACGCCGCGATTGCCGCCGAACCAGCGTCGATCACGCTGGACTATTTGGAACTTTACGGGCTGCGTGATTCGGCTGAGAAAGTGACCGCCGCCGGTATCCACTGCCGCGCCGCGAGTCCGCGCGTTCTCAAACCAAGCGAACAGAACGTAATCAAGTTCTTACTGTCGCTGGAGTGCGATATCCTAGTGCGTTCGGCGGGACTGCTGAAAGATTTGGTAGAGGACCCTCGTTCGATTGGAAAACTGATTGGCGATTTCAGTTTGAACGCGGCTAATTTTCTTTCGGTGGAAGCCTATCTGGCGATGGGGCTCAAACGCATCTCGCCGACTTATGACCTCAACGGCCAACAGATTGCCGAACTTACGACGCAGATTCCCGCTGAAAAACTGGAGGTGATTGCCTACAGTCACTTGCCCGTCTTCCACATGGAGCACTGTGTCTTCTGTCGATTTTTATCCGAGGGCACCGATAGTTCTAACTGCGGGCATCCTTGTGAAAAACATCAGATCTCAATCGAAGACAACCAAGGCCGTAAACACCCCGTCATGGCCGATGTGGGTTGCCGCAACACGGTCTTCGGGGCCGAAGCGCAGTTTGATGCTCAGTGGGTCGAACAGTGGTGGCAAACGGGCATCAAAGATTTTCGGATTGAGTTCGTTCATCAATCCGGCGAGCAGATCACCGAAGTGATGACCGCGTTTAAGTCGTACTTCGCCGGCACGATCACCGCCAGTGACTTGGAAACGATGCTCAACACCGACCAAGTCCAAACCACACAAGGCAGTTTCTTCGTGCCGCATGATTTCAAGGATTTGGTAGAGCTAAAGTAACGTGGTGCAGGTTTTCAACATGCTATGCGCGCCCTCCTTCGGTGTCAGCGTTAGGTGAGCCAACGGTGACGCTGGGACTCACGCAGTCAGGCAGTTCCGCCAATCTAAAAAAGCGTCCTTTGGCCAAAATCGACTCATCCAAAGACCATCGAAAGAAATTTCACGCTCTCAAAGAAGAGCTGATTCAGTGGACAAGCTGGGGCTGTTCTATTGAAGCAAAAATGCTGATGATGAAACTTCACGAAAACTGAAAACCAAGGATGACGCTGTGAAGCCTCGCCCCCGCTAAGCCCCCTAGATAGTGTGCCTACTCCCAATTTTTTTCATCATTCCGGCACTAAATCGCCTTTCTTAAAGCATCCACATGTTTTCCTGATAATCTGAGACCGGAAAAAGCGGTTACTTATTTGAGGAGGTGCGTTTACTCGATATTGAATCAACAGATGTGATTCATCCCAATAACGGGCAAAGGCGAGTGCAGGCTTAGTACGATTTTGATCGTACTTTTTTTATGCGCAGACTTAGTGAATCAGGAGCTGGCAATCGCAGCGGGAGAACGAACCGAACTATGGCGTTCGGGGATTTCGATAGTTTTTTTTACAAATAGGGGACGAGAATGATCTACCAAGCAAATTTGACAGAGCTGGCGAACTTTAGCGATGTGACGGCAGAGTTTTACGACTTCTACAGAGACTTCGGAGTCTTTGAAGGGTATTTCCATTACACGAAGTATCTCGATAAATTCCTTGACGCTGCGGGCGAAACAACTCGGGACGCGGAGGCAATCGCCGCGATCAAGTGCTGCATGGACGCAGGAACCAACGAAATCGACAGCGACGATGTTGATGACACTTTGAACGAAATCGCGTTCATTCGCAACATGTCGGTGTTAACAAAACAGAAGTTGTTGGAAGCTGACTTTTCGACTGGAAAAGGTGTTTATGCACTGACAGCGCTCGGAGCAGTTGAGGTGATCGGACTATGTCCGAATACTTTTGCCCAAGAAAGAATCGTCTTTAATGGTGGCGGCAACGCGGCACCGTCGATTCCCGATAGCCAGCGGCAGTACGATGGCGATAACGCATACGACTACTGCGAAGAGTATGAGGAGTTCTAAAACTTAAGGGCCATTTGCCGGTGCAGAGTTCTTGACATCACGCCTTGTGTCACACCGGCCCAGAACCGGCATCATTTCTGACTACCGAGATCGTATTAAATTTCACTCCCAACTAGATCAGGTACTATTTTGAATCGTCTGCAGAACAAATTTTTCGCTTCGACTTTGGTCTTTTTCAGCTTTCTCTTTCCGGTATTGAGCGGAAGTCAATGCCAGAGTGTCTTTGCCGATGAATTCGCGACTTCCTTTATCGTGTCTCCGAAATCATCAGGTCCTCTACACAGAGAGTGGACGTCAAAGAACGGTCTCCACAAGCGAACTGGCACACTAACTAGAGTTACGGAAACAACGTGTCAAATTTCCATTGGCACCACGTTAAAGACTATTTTTCACAGTCAACTTTCTGAGCAGGACCAGTTATTTCTGGCCGCCATGGAGAATGTAGATCTTGAGAATGCAACGCAAGTTGAAGAAGGTCTGTTCCGAATCTCAAACAAGTTTGACTATCCAAGTGCGGTTCAACAGTTGATAGGTAGGCCGATTGAGGTCACCACCTCCGCTGGTGTCACCTACTCTTGTTCTGAGTTGCTGGAATTGAATCCACGAAGAGCGCGGTTTCAAGACGGTAAGGCACGACCCCGAAGTATCAACCTGTGTGATTTTGATTCATTTTCTAAATTCAAACTCCTGTACAACCGTTATTGGGCGGCGGAGTACAGTCGCAATTTTAAAGAACTGGCAAAGGTCGCCAAACTCGCAAAAAGGAATTACTCGTTTGCGTGGAAGAATGGCTTGGCTTCACCCAGCTACTATTTTCCAACCGGAAAATCAGCAACGTCGCAGGAAAGCTGGGGACTGGAATGGTCACCTTCATGTCTCTCGCGTGGATCAGTCGTTGAGGATGGGTTTTCGTCTGGCTGGAGCGTTAACTATTTCGGTGGTTGGGAGAATCATGACTTCACGTCAGCGAAGAGGAAAATTTCCGAATCCAAAAAACGCGATAGAAAACTTGCCGCCGAAACAGCCCGATTGAAAAAGAAGGCTTACCTTGCAAGTCGCAGTAGCTATTGGAGTTACCGATCGTCGACTCGCTCCAGAAATAGCGGACGAGTTTCAGTAAAGGGCTATTATCGCAGAGACGGCACCTACGTCCGGCCTCACACTCGGAGTTACCCGAGACGCTAGGGGAACTTCACGGGGGCAGGTTTGGTTTTCGATTTTTGGTGTGGTAGACTCTAAGGAAACTTGATTTCCTGTCTTTGGGGAGTTGTCATGCATCGTAAGCCACGTGTTCAGTCTCCCGGTGCGATCTGCCATTATCACGCGAACCCCCTCGATCGAACTGCGCATCCCGTTCTGAGCTCCAACCGACAATGTGATTCCACAGAAGATCTTACCTTTGCGAAAACCCGTAGAAATTTAATTCTGCATCCCCCACTTTAATACGTAGCTCTCGCCTGAGAGCGATGATAAACTCGCCCGCATATGAACGAAAAAGCAACGACTAAAATTTACGACAGCTGGAATGTTGACGTGCCGAGTCGCATTCGGAATACGCTTCTAAAGAACAAAGTCTATTCGCCTGCAGATTTAGAAACTGCGGAAATAAAAATCACAAGTGGAACAAAGAAACACGGAGATCTATTAGGGCTTCGGATGTCGCTTGGATTTTCGGATGTTAAACGAGAACAATTCAGAAATGATCTGCCAGAAACGCTGCGAAGTGTTAGCTGGAAAGAAGTCGAGCTGAAAGTCAGCCCTCGAATCGAGAGAATACTGGAACGATATCAGCTTGACACTATCGAAGATATTGCAAGGTTCCTCGATCTAGAATCCGCTACTTGTCCGGACACTTACAAAACTCAACATGTAAGCGAAATTTCAAATTTTGGTAATTCGTCATTCGGTCAATTGAAAGAGGAGTTCAAACGGCTTTGCAAGTTGGGTCTTGATGACTTTCGCAACGATGGACTTCAGAATGTCAGCACTGCTGCGGATTTGATTGATGCGATTTGCGAAAAGCTTACAGTTCGCGAGAAAGAAATCTTCACTTCCCACGAAAAAGGTAGCGTACTCTCCAAAAAACTTGGGGTCGCAGCACCAAACATCACCCGGACCAAAAATAAGATCAAAGAGAGCATCACTGCGAGCGAGCGCGAAAAAGCGAGGGAACTTCTGGACAAGTGCTGGGGGCCGAGTGGAACGCTAATAGCTGTTCAGATTAACGAAGCTGTTGCGATGACAGGTGCAGAGCATAAAGACGAGGTGCGACTTCTGCACAAGATATCGGATGCCGATTGCTTTTGGGATGAAGAGGCCGAAGTGCTTTTCAAAGTCTCAAAGAAACGGAAGCAAGAAATTGCCGGCGAGTTAAGCAGAATCGACAGCAGCGAAATCAATTTCAACCAACATGGAATTTTTCATTTCCAGCAGAACAACGGTCTGGTGCAAGAGATCAATCGCGAGGAGTTTCGATTTCTGTTGGGAGCCGAGCCAACCGCGAGTAAGTATAAGTCGCAGCTTTCGAAAAAAATGCCTTGGGGAAGGATTTCCTCAAATGGTGTCGACTTCACATTGCTTCGGCCTTCCGGTCTTTTCAATGAAGCAAAAACACTGGTCGCATTCTTGAACGAAAATCTAAAGAAGGACTTTGATATTTCCCCTAGTGGTTCAGTTCGGAGAGTCAGTGACACCACAGAGCGGTCCGACGAGGTCGTCCGCGTGTTGAAGGATGCTGAGGGGGCTCTTACTAAGCAGGAGATTAATGATCGAGTTAAAGATCGAACTAATTATGATTGGCCCATAACCCACTTGGGCAACGAGCTCAATGATCGACTGGAAAGTGTACTTACGGGAGTTGGAAACTACATTCACATTGAAAATCTCGGATTGACTTACGGCAAAGTCAACGTGCTGGGCAAATGGGCCGAACAAAGATTGCTGAACAAGACTGGGCTAACGACATTTGAGGAACTGTTTAAAGAATACAAGACTGCTCATGATTTACCTTATGTCGAAAACGTTTACCAACTTGCATCATGTGCACTCAAGCATCCAAAAATAGATCGCGAAGGCAACAAAGAGAAACTATTTCACGTCGAATCACACGAAAGGAAGCAACGCTGGCACTCCACAAATATTCGCGAGTTTGTCAAAGATCTGCGAGAAAATATAGACTCTCTTGATCCTTCCGAGCGCCAAGCAATCTTCGCTCATAACGGCATTTCCAACACAACGGGACGGCACGTTGAATTTCTAAACAATCTCCGCTCGGGCTCCCTGCCTAGCGAGGCCATTGAAGATTTTTTGAAAGAAAAAGACGAAGTCGGTGAATCAGAAGATGCCACCGATACAACCGAATCGCTAGGCACATTGGCAGAAAAAGACAATGACGAAATTGGCGAAGTCGGAAACGAGGCTCTCACTAGTTCGGCTAGTGCCAACGACGAATCAAGCCCAAGCCCCAACTTACCAAGCGTTTCAACGACTTATGCATTGGCAGCAATGGACAACAAAATTGTCCAATCAACCGACGGAGAGACTGCCGAGTTCTTGATTGAGAAAGCAAAGGCGAAAATCTGGAGGCACGCCTACCTTGATGAGGAGCAAGCGTCTGAAGAGCTTCGCAAATTCAACACCGAGGGTGAGTATTCGCAACGCGTTAAAAGAGAATTTCAATCGGAATACGACTCGGCGAAAAATCTTGTAATTCCTGATGGCTATTCGTTTCAAGTTGATGGGAAAATCGCACAACCCAACCTGATGCAGCGGCACGTTGCGTCCAAGGTTAAGCAACTTCGTAGGTTCGGGAATTGGTCTGGTACTGGAGCGGGAAAAACTCTCTCTGCCATTCTCGCAACGCGGGTGACGAATTCGCGATTAACTGTAATTTGCTGTCCAAACGCCGTCGTCGGAGATGACAGCGACGGCTGGGTGAACGCAATTAAAACGATTTACCCAGATAGCGAAGTTCAGTCGAAAAGTTTTGAGCCAGTTTGGAACTCAGAGGATTCTTTCAAATACCTCGTCTTGAATTATGAGCGATTCCAACAACCAGACTCAGAACCCAAAGTCAAAACGTTTGTCGAAACCAACAACTTAGATTTTGTTGTCATTGATGAAATACATTTCGTAAAGCAACGCGCTGGATCGAGCAGGAAGGAACAGAAAGAATCGGACAAGAACGCATCCAAACGGAGAAGGCTTGTTCAAAAGATGACGATTGCCTCAAGTAAGAAGAACCCAAACATGTGTGTGTTGGGAATGTCGGCGACGCCAGTGATCAACGATTTGCGGGAGGGGATCAGTCTGATCGAAATGATCTCCGGTGAAGAACATGACGACTTGGAACACCGCGCAACATTGAAAAATTGCAATCGACTTCATCAAAAGCTTGTTGCTCACGGCACTCGGTGGAAGCCCAACTATAAAATTGGATTCGAGACGCTGTACCCCGAAGTCGACTGTGCGGGCTTTGTCGAAGATATTCGGGAACTGGGGCCGAAGGCAACGCCGCTTGCCATCGAACAACTCCTCACTCGCGCAAGATTGCCTGAGATTCTAAAACATTTATCCCGCGACAAGCCGACGATCATATACACGTATTTCGTAAGTGAAATTGATGAGGTTCTTCGTAAGGCGGTTCTTGACGCTGACTTGACGGCTGGCTTCTATACCGGAAAACACAAAGGTGGGCTTGAGTTATTCAAGCAAGGCAAGATCGATGTCTTGATCGCTTCGGGGGCAATTGGTACCGGAGTTGATGGCCTCCAGAAATGTTGTAGTCAGTTAATCATCAATGTGCTGCCGTGGACGAATGCGGAGTACGAGCAATTGATTGGAAGGATTTGGCGTCAGGGGCAAGTGGACGAATCCGTCCAAGTGATTATTCCAGTGACTGGTGCAGTTGTCTCCGGCGAATTTTGGTCTTATTGCCAATCTAAACTTGATCGAATCAACTACAAAAAGACGGTCGCTGATGCAGTAGTCGACGGCGAGGTCCCCGAAGGACGGCTTCGGACTTCAGCCCAAGCAAATCGTGATGTCTTGAGTTGGTTAGAAAGGCTCTCAGAAGGGGAAACGCACGCAATCACACGGCGCAAGATTGAATTACCACTGTCCGATGAAGCCGCAGAAGAAAAGCGTCGCTTGGGCCGTTACGGTGACTTTCCGCAGATGAATGGCACTTGGAATCGCTCCAGAAGTAGCACCTTGGCGGAGAAGTTAAAGAAAGACCCCGAACAGTGGTACCACTACCATACGTTGTATCGCCAGGCGCGAGAAGATTGGATCGTCGTGCCATTCCAAGAAATGATTCGCTGGTGCAAAAAGCGACCGAGGAAATCCATCGTCGTTGGAGATTTCGGCTGTGGGGAGAATCTATTGATGCAGGGGCTTGAAGATCATCAAACGGTTCATGCGTTTGATCATGTTGCAATCAATGACCAAGTGACAGCGTGCGATATGTCATCAGTTCCAATCGAAGACGAAACGCTCGACATTGCAGTATTCTGCCTATCTTTAATGGGTGCGAACTTTACTGACTATGTGCGAGAAGCCCATCGAACACTTAAGGTCGACGGTACGCTGCACATTTGGGAAGCAACATCTCGGTTTGATAATGTCGATGCTGGTAATCTCGATGCGTTTCTAAGAGGATTGTCGCGACTTGGCTTTCTCCCACACCCAGCGGAAGAAAAAGGTAGCTTTACACATATCCAAGCAAGGAAAGAGCCAGCCCCTCCATCGCAAGATGTTGAGTTAACGTTTGGTAGCGGTGGGTAAACCAAAGTACGGGGGCTTCGCGGCCGCAGACTTGGTTTTCGGAGTGGAAAGCGACAGTTGGAGACAGCCATAAACCAGAATCAACGTTTTGATCTTGGTTCTGGTTTGTGGCTGTCTCTGAAATTCTTAACCGTTTGCGAGGTGTGCTGACTGGCAGGTCAAAAACGTTTTTAACCTGCCAGAGAGCCCATTCCAGAATGCCGGCAATGGCAGGTTGAAAACCTGCCCCACGTCGCCTTTATTTAAAATTAGGCTGACTTGCTCAGCATATCCTTGATCAGGCCTTCCAGTTTCACGATGTCAGCGGAGAACTTGCGGATGCCTTCGGCCGTTTTCTCGGTCGCCATTGCGTCTTCGTTCATCATCCAACGGAAACATTTTTCGTCGCAGTGTATTTTTGCGATGTCCATGCCCTTAGCAACCGAGGCATCAAGCTTTTGTTTGATCGGTTCTTCGGTGCTTTGCAGCACCTCAAGCAACTTTGGGCTGATCGTCAAAAGATCACAACCCGCAAGTTCGGTGATCTGGCCAACATTGCGAAAACTGGCGCCCATGACTTCGGTTTGGTAACCGAACTTTTTGTAGTAGTTGTAAATTTCGGTGACCGACTGCACACCCGGATCTTCTGCGCCTTCGTAATCGCGTCCTTCTGATTTCTTAAACCAATCGTAAATACGACCCACAAAAGGCGATACCAGTTTGATATCCGCTTCGGCACAAGCGATGGCTTGGGCCAGTGAGAACATCAGTGTAAGATTGCAGTTAATCTTCTCCTTCTGTAGCACCTCGGCCGCTTTGATCCCTTCCCACGTCGACGCGATTTTGATCAAGATTCGACTGCGGTCAGTGCCAGACTTCTCGTAAAGGTCGATCAGTGTTCGTGCTTTGGCGATGGTGCCCTCGGTGTCGAAAGACAAACGTGCATCGGTTTCGGTCGACACGCGGCCTGGAACGACCTTGAGAATTTCATTGCCGAACAAGATCAATACACGGTCAATGATTGATTCAACCAACGCATCTTCGGCACCGCCATCCCCCTTCAGTTCATCAACGGCCTGTTGGACTAAGTACAGGTACTTCTCGTCTTGGGATGCTTGGAGAATCAACGATGGGTTGGTCGTTGCATCCTGAGGCTTGTATTCGGCCATCGACTGAAAATCGCCGGTATCGGCTACAACGGTGGTCCACTGCTTAAGTTGATCTAATTGATTCATTTCTGGGTGCCTTCGTAAAAGAAATTGATGCCTTAGTTTTAGCAAAGATTCAAACCGACGGCAGGATACCTGCAGCGATATCTGCCTCGTTGACAGCGAATTTGGATAAATATCACCAAAAATTCAACAGCCAATCTTCACCGGTTTTTAATTGCCAGCAACCATGTTCCAATCATTTCATGCTAACCCCACATGACATCCTTGGCGAAGGCCAGAAGATCGCGAAACGGCTGGACGCGTACGAACATCGCGGTGAGCAGATCGAGATGGCCGATGCGGTGGCCAATACGATTGCCAAAAAACGCCATCTGATCGTCGAAGCCGGAACCGGTGTCGGCAAGAGCTTTGGTTATCTCGTTCCCGCGATTCTTAGTCTGGCCGAAAACCAAGCCGCCAAGGACGAAGGCAAAAAACGCATCGTCGTCTCCACTCACACGATCAGCCTGCAGGAGCAGCTGATCAACAAGGACATCCCGTTCCTCAATAGCGTCATTCCGCTTGAGTTCTCCGCAGTATTGGCCAAAGGGCGGGGCAACTATGTCAGCTTGCGGCGATTGCAAGACGCTGCCAAGCAAGGCAAAACTGTTTTCTCCAGCGAACAAGAGTTCGATCAAATCCCAATGCTGAAGAAATGGACCCAAACGACCAACGACGGGTCACGCAGCGATTTGCCGATCAAAGTCTTGCCGCAGGTGTGGGACGAAGTCCGCAGCGACAGCAGCAATTGCCTCGGCCGAAAATGTCCGATGTACTCCGACTGTTGGTATTTCAAGGCGCGGAATCGTTTGCAAAATGCTGACGTTCTGATCGTCAACCACGCCCTGTTTTTCTCCGACCTTTCACTACGGCGGTTGGGCGTGAACATTTTGCCAGACTACCACACCGTCATTCTGGACGAAGCCCATACGGTTGTTGATGTGGCGAGTGACCATTTGGGGATCAGTATCACGATGGGGCAAGTTGAGTACACGCTGAAGCGTCTTTACAACGGAGCCCGCAACAAAGGCCTGTTAGTGGTGCACGGGCTTGGCGAAGCGCAGCGGATGGTCGTAAAAACGATGGCCGAATCGGAATCGTTTTTCTTGGACTTACTGGGGTGGGTAGAACGTAATTCCTCCGACCGCGGTCGCCGCAGCAACAGCACGCGCATCACAAAACCTGGCATTGTGCAGAACAAACTTTCTCCGATGCTGCACGAACTGAGCAATTCTGTCGAACAGTCTGCGGAAAAAATCGAAGACGCGTCAGCGAAGCAAAATCTAGTTTCGGCCAGCGAACGATTGACGGCTGTGGCCAACGCGATCGAAAGCTGGCGACTTCAATCGCTGGAGGGCGGAGTTTACTGGCTGGAGCAGTCACTCAGCCGGCAAGGCAAACAGTTAATCAGTTTGATGGCCGCACCGATCGACGTTGGTCCTGAAATTCGCGAGCACTTGCTGAACAAAACGGACAGCGTGATCATGGCCAGCGCCACGATTGCCACTGGGGGCAGTTCATTTGACTTCTTTCGCAATCGCGTTGGGATGACGCAAGGCGATGTCCTGAAGCTGGGTAGTCCGTTTGATTATAAGACTCAAGCAAAACTGATCCTTGTGACCAACATGGCTAACCCATCGGAGAATCGGGAACTACACGAACGTCAGTGTGTTGATGCGATTAAGGAGTATGTCAAACGGACCGATGGACATGCGTTTGTGCTGTTCACCAGCTACGATTTGCTGCGGCGGACGGAGCGCGATCTGACGCCTTGGTTGTCAGAAAACGATTACGGGATATTCAGCCAAGCATCGGGAACTCCGCGCGGTCAATTGTTAGACCAATTCAAATCAACGCCGCGCAGCGTGCTGTTTGGCACCGACAGTTTCTGGCAGGGAGTCGACGTTCAGGGCGATGCGTTACAGAATGTGATCATAACCAAGCTGCCCTTCAGTGTGCCCGATCAACCGCTGCTGCAAGCACGTTTGGATGCGATTCGCGAAGCGGGTGGGAATCCGTTTAACGAATACCAAGTACCCGAAGCGGTGATCAAATTCAAACAGGGTTTCGGCCGATTGATCCGTAGTAAAACCGACACGGGAATTGTGGTGGTACTGGATCCGCGGATTAAGACCAAACAGTACGGAAAGATCTTTGTGCAGTCGCTGCCAGAGACTGAGATTGTTTTAGAAACGATTTAGGTCTGAGAACCAAATAGCCACCAAGCACAGGCATCAACTTAATTACGCTCGCTCCCCGCGCCCCGTGAATTCGGAGGTGGAACCATTGCTTCAAGTACAAACGTTGGCCGAATTCACGGGCAATTGGTCCACGGTCAAAACCCCTCACCCCCAACCCCTCTCCCCACAAATTCGGATGACGTTTGATTCAGTGTAACGGTTACAGATCCGAATTTGCGGGGCGAGGGGAGCGAGTATGGAGGTGTGCGAGTGTCGTGTGGTGGTGGTAGAACCGCGTTAATTCTACTAATTCATTAATGATGAGCTTTCGCGATCAGAAGAAGGGGGCCGCTCGTTCTATCTACGACGACCATTGGCATTAACAAAAAAAACGAATCCCACACAATCTACGCTCGCTCCCCTCGCCCCGTGAATTCGGACGTGTAACCATTGCTTCAAGTACAAACGTTGACCGAATTCACGGGGAGAGGGGCCGGGGGTGAGGGGATTACATCAGCCCTTCATCAATCGCCGCCAAGACAACGCGCGTCTCATTGGTAACTTGTGAACAGGTAAATCGTAGCACCCGAATTCCCTGCTCCGCCATCCACTGATCGCGCGCTTCATCATATCGCTTGGCGTCTTCTGATAAGTGGCTCGAACCATCGACTTCCACCACCAGTTTCGACTCAATGCAGTAGAAGTCAGCCGTGTAATCGCCCAGCGGATGTTCTCGGCGGAACTTCTGATTGCAGCGTTGGCGGTTTCTCAGCAACTGCCACATCAGACGCTCGAATTCGTCAGCCATTTGGCGACGCAGACGAGCGAATTTAATCGGGTCGAGTCTGTCATTCATGGGCAATTGGTCCACGGTCAAAACCCCTCACCCCCAACCCCTCTCCCCACAAATTCGGATGACGTTTGATTCAGTGCAACGGTTACAGATCCGAATTTGCGGGGCGAGGGGAGCGAGTATGGGGGTGGGTACAGTTTGAGGTTGAATTGGTACAACTTCGTTGATCCTACCACTTCACTGGCGACAAATGACTCGGCGCGATTACGCTGTCGTATTCGCTGGTGCCGGGCGCGACTACACCGTAGTCGTTTTCGAAAATCGCATCCTCGCCAACCGAGTCACCTCGGATGAATTTGACGGCTCCATCGCCGAATAAACAGTTCTGTCCCCAACTGCCGTGATTGGCACTGTGACGACCAGGCTGATTTAAGGAGGGCATGTCGGCGACCAAAACCGTATTCGTCAAACCTCGATTGGCCAGCGGTTGATAACGGTCTTCGTTCTGGTATCCCATCGAATAACCATAGTTACCCGACATCGTCCGGCGAAGATGATCCAGTTGGCTGCCGGTCGCGGATTGGATTTGAGCAGTGCTGGGAATGTGAACCGGTGAAGCCTCACCCAAAGCAGCTAGACCGGCACACGAAAATACGTTGTCGTCGTCAATCAAACCGGCTTCCATCAACGCCGGCGCAAAATAGCCGCTGGCCGACAGGTGACCTTCGGAGGGAATCGCGACGAACCTGCCGTCGTTGATGTCGCTGTATTGCAACAAAGCGTGACCTATTTGACGCATGTTATCCTGGCAGGATAGCAAGTGACTGTTGTAGCGCTGGTATGAAAGCGCTGGAAATAGCATGCCGCCCATCACCGCTAGGGTCGCGACGCCAGCCAACGCGTCGGTCATCGACCATGTCGTGGGATGCATCAACTGAAACTGGCGCTGAGAATTTTCTGCGACATGATTGCCAGTACGTTCTTGGGAAAAGCTCTGGTCGCTGGCGGTGCGGGAGGCGTTGGATGCTGACGGTGCATCGACAAGGGCTCCGGCGATTGATTCGATATGATTGGTGTCTTTGATTTGGTGGGATTGAGCAAGCTCCGGATCTTTGTCGACTCCGGCTACCCATTCGCATGTTCGACGAGCCATCCCCGGACGCATGCCGGTGGGAGTTTCCAATGCCTCTAACGGCAA
>ENA-ORXT01001580-ORXT01001580.1-marine-metagenome-genome-assembly--contig:-NODE-1580-length-30119-cov-4.647560_pt1 | contig 30119 bp, 23 predicted proteins | sample MGYA00237868_ERZ511482 | MGnify/ENA metagenome assembly ERZ511482 | reverse complement strand
GCTGCCTTGGGGTAGGGACGAGGGTCCCTCCTCGTCCGGGGAGGAGCGAAGCGACGGACCGCCGTGACGCAAGGTAAGCGGTGGACGGTCGCTGGGTGCTCCCTCGCGGAGGCGCAGGGACGCACCTCCCTACCTATGCTTCAGCTGGTGGCGGTCGAGTTGCGCCGCTCGAAGGCATTTAAGGCTTCGGCGTAGCAGTCCTCGAGGGCGGCAATTCGACTGGGAAGACCGAAGTTCTCTCGCACGGAAGCGGCGGCGCCGGTCGAGAGTCTCGCGAGCAAGGCAGGATCCTCAAACAGGGCGCGCAGGTGGGTGGCCAACTCTTGCGGCGATCGCTCGGCAGCCAGAAGTCCGTCGAGGTCGTGGGTGATTGCCTCAGGGATGCCGCCGTGCCGCGTGGCGACGACGGGCAGTCCGTGCGCCATGGCCTCGAGCATGGCGTTGGGCACGCCTTCCTGGTCCTGGCCCTTGGTCAGTTCGCTGGGATGCACGAAGACGTGAGCTCGCCGGTAGGCGGCGATCAGTTCATCCTGACTGGTCCAGCCAAGGAGATCGACCGCAACGCCGAGTTCGCGGGCGCGGGTTTTGATCTTTTCCCGCAGCGGGCCGTCGCCGCAGAGCACGAAGCGCATGCCGGGGTAGTCGGGTTGCAGCATGGCGAGCGCCTCGAGCAGGGTGAGGATGCCTTTTTTTCCGATGAGCCGACAGGCCTGCAGGAGGATCCATTGGCCGTCGGCGGGGGGATGGACGGGGCCGGGAAGTTGCTCGGAGAAGGGGATGGGCGTGCGGTTGAGGCGCAGTTTTTCCACCGGGCAGCCGAGGGCCTCGAGGCGCTCGAGTAGCGAGGCGCTGCGGGCGAGGACGAGTTCGGCCTCCTGGAAGACGCGTTTCATCTCGTCGTGGTAGCCGGGTCGGTCGAAGAACTTGACGACGTCGACGCCGTGGAAGGAGACGATCCAGGGTCGTCCCCAGGCGTGGAGCATCCTTCGGTATTTGACGGCTTTATGGCCGTAGTAGACGTGCGCCAGATCGACGGCGTCTTCCTCGAGCCGGTCGACGAGGTCGTAGGGGTGGTAGTATTCCGGGGCCGGCTCGCCGATGGGTCTGGGAGGCGGCCACTGCTTGCGAACGTGCTTCCACCAGTAGCGCAGGATGAAGTTGCCCTTGGCGCGCGGCCGCTTGCGTTTCTGCAGTTCGACGACGCGTTCGAGCGGGAACTGCGGGTCGCTGGTGACGGTCTCGGCGTAGGCGTGAGTTCGGAAGCGCCGGAGGTTGGCGATCTGCCGGTAGATGCTCTGCATCTCAGGCTTGAGATAGGTGCCGCAGAGTGAGGCCACGAGGGGCTTTTCGACGGGGGGCGTTCCGCTCATGCCAGACTGCGCGCTTCCTCGTAGAAGGTCTCGAGCCGGTCAATCTGGGCGCCGTGCTCGTAGCGGTCGCGCACCTGCCGGGCTGCTTCGGCGCCGATGGCCTGCCAGCGGTCCGGGTGGTCGGCGAGTTCGTTGAGCCCGGAGAGGATGCCTTGCCAGTCGTTCTCGGGATAGAGAAGTCCGGCGGCTCCGGCTTCGACGGCCTCGGGGATGCCGCCATGGAAGGTGGCGACGACGGGCAGCCCGGTGGCCATGGCTTCGAGCATGGAGTTGGGAACGCCTTCCTGGTTCTGGTCGGAGGTGATCCGGCTGGGATGGAGAAAGAGATGGCTCCGGTGGTAGAGCTCGCACAGGGAGGTCTGGTCGAGGAAGCCGTGGAAGTGCACCCTGTCGCCGATGCCGAGTTCCCCGGCGAGGGCGCGCGTCTCTTCGAGGAGTGGACCTTCGCCGGCGAGTTCGTAGGTGGCTTCGGGAAAGCGTTCCGCGAACTTTGCAAAAGCGCGCAGCGAGATGTCGAGGCCCTTTTTCTCGACCAGACGGCAGGCCTGGACGATGCGCCAGCGGCCGTCCGCAGGAAAAGGACGGTCGGCGAGGGGATAGGCGTCCATCGGGATCCCGGTGCGGTTGAGACGGATCTTCGACTCGGGGCAGCCGAGGTCCTGCAGGCGTTCGGCGAGAGAGTCGGAGCGGGCCAGCACGAGGGGCACGGTCTGCAGGAGTTCGCGGAGCTTGTCGAGGTAGCCGGGCTGGTCTTCGCGCGGCTGGACGTCCATCCCATGAAAGGAGACGACGGAGGGCTTTTCCCAGCGCTGCAGGAAGGGCAGGAGATGCACGCCGGTGTGACCGAAGTAGACGTGGAGCAGGTCGCAGCGACGGCGGGTGAGGATCTTCTCGAGGGTGCCGTATTCGCCGCGGTAGACGATGGGCGGTTCCTTGCGGACGTACTTGAGCCAGAAGCGCCGGGCGAAGTTGCTCTTCACCTTTGGCTGGATCTCGACTTCGTCGAAGGGAAAGCGGTCGCTGTTCTTTCTGGTGCGAGCGACGACGAAGGTGTCGTGACGCTGCAAGGCCGAGATCTGCCGGTAGACGTGGAGCATCTCCGGCTTGAGAAAAGTCGTGCAGTAGCTGGCTACGATCGGTCGGTCCGACATGAACGGCGAGAAGAGCGGTTAGGCGGGCCGCTGTCCAACCATTTCCGAAAGCCGCCCGCGCAGTTCCGGAAGACCGGTGCCTTCGGTGGCGGAGATCGGCAGAATCTCGAGGTTGGGAAAGCGGGTGCGGAACATGGCGAGATTCTCTTCCGAGCCTTCGACGTCCATCTTGTTGGCGATGACCATCCAGGGGTGCTTGGCAAGTCCCTCGTCGTGGAGCTTGATTTCCTTGCGGAGCGTCTGCAGGTCGGAGATGGGGTCGCGTCCCTCGAGGCTGGCCATGTCGATGACGAACAGCAGGAGGCTGCATCGCATGATGTGCCGGAGGAAGTCGTGTCCAAGACCGACGTCGCGGTGGGCCCCCTCGATGAGCCCGGGAATGTCGGCCACGGTGGCCCGGTGAAAGCCGGGAAAGTCGAGCACGCCGATCATCGGCTGCAGGGTGGTGAAGGGGTAGGCGGCGACCTTCGGTTTGGCGGAGGAGAGGGCGCCGAGAAGGGTGGATTTCCCAGCATTGGGGAAGCCAACCAGGCCGGCATCGGCGATGCGCCGCAGCTCGAGGAAGAACCAGCCCTGCTCTCCGGGGGTGCCCTCGGTGAACTCGATGGGGGACCGGTTGGTCGAACTCTTGAAGTGCCAGTTTCCCTTGCCGCCGTCGCCACCTGCACAGAGCACGATACGCTCCCCGGGTTCGACGAGATCGGCGATCAGTTCCTTTTCGAGATCATGCACCGAACCCACCCCGGGTTCGTCGCCTTCGAGGCGGTAGATGACGGTGCCTGGAGGCACCTTGGCGACAAGCGTGCGACCCGACTTGCCGGCGCGGCGGCGCATCCCGCCGTGCAGGCCGGAGGTCGCGAGCAGTCGGCTCTTGTAGAAGAAATCCCGCAGGTTGTCGGTGTTCTCGTGGACCTCGAGGACGACGTCACCTCCGCGACCGCCATCGCCGCCGTCGGGACCGCCGCGGGGCTCGAACTTCTCACGGCGGAAGTGAGGGACTCCGTTGCCGCCATCGCCGGCGCGGGCGAAAATTCTGATGTGATCAACGAACACGTTCCACCCTTGTCCCTGCGCCCCAAACGTCAACGGCGCAGGTGCTCAGTGAATGGAGCGATCCCGGGAGAAACGGGTGCGCAGGCCCGCGCCTAGAACTTCTGAATCTGCGAGACGATGGTGCCTGCAAACTGCCGGAGCTTCTCCTCTTCGGCGACGGTGTCGGTGAAGACGACTTCGCTCCCGACGGATGGCGGGAGATAGCGGAAGATCGACACCATGCCCCATCGATGATTGACGTTTCGCAGAAGTCCGTCCCGGTAGGTGAGGTAGACGTGGTGCAGATAGCTAGGGGTCGAGACGTCCATGCCCACGTAGTAGTACAGGTCGTAGGCTCGTTGTCGGACGATGTCGCCATTCTCGTCTCGGGAGTCCTGAAAAAGCTCGAGGAGAGTGGCTTTCTGCGAACCTCCATCGGGGCGGGGGACGTCGACGACCCGACTCTCGATAATCTTCCATCCCTGGCTCGGCAGGCAGACCTCGGGCTGGTGGAGGCTTCGCTTCACGGGTCCGCTCATCACGATGGTCGTCATGAACTGGGAACGGTCTTCCCGGCGGGTGTAGAGCCAGCGGCTCAGCTCGACGCCTTCCTCGAAGGCCTGCCGCTCGACGGTGGACATCTCGAGCTCGTTGACCTGATAGCCGGGTGCCTGGGGCAAGGCTGACATGACGACGCCCATCGGGCTGAGGGATTTGGCGACAGGAGTCTTGATGCAGGCGTAGATGGTGAGGGCCGCTAGCAGAGCCGCCACGGTGCCGCGAACGAAGATGCCGGCAGGGGAGAAGCTCTCGCTGGAGGGTTTGGCAGGCTTTGGGCTTTCAAGGCCGCGCTCTCGCAGTTCGAGAAGACGGCTGATCGCGAACATGCCGGCCAGAGCGACGGCGAAGACGACGAGGCCCGCGAGAATGTGGAATCCGCTCGGGTGCTCGTGGCCTTCGGGGTCGGTGATGCCGACCGCGAACTCCGAGCCCCACCACATGGAGCCGAGGGCAAGCATGACGATTCTCACGAAGTTGCCGAGTAGCGCTAGCGGCACCGAAGAGCAAAACAGCAGGAAACGATGGGCGGGGTGCTTGAGCGAGAGGTAGCCGTACAAGGCGCTCAGCATGACCAGGGTGAAGAGCGAGTTGATTCCGCTGCAGGGGTCCTCGACTCCGAGGCTGAACTTGGCGCCTTCCTTGAGACCGAGAGCGGGCTCGGCAGCCGAGTGAAGGGTCACGCCGATGCGGGTCGTCTCAACTCCGATGAGATTGAGAAAGACTCCCCCCATCGTGGAGCTGATGTGCTTGAGCGGGTTGGAGAGGATCGCGTCCAGCGGCGGCATGGGCCAGGTGAACACGAAGAACATCCAGGGGAAGAGAAGGACCTTGAACCACCGCCAGCCGCAGAACCAGAGGATGAGAGCGGCGAGAAGTATCTGCCCGGACAGAAACCCGAGGTAGCGGACGTCGGCCTTGTAGCCAGCCCAGTAGATGAGGAGACCCACCAGCAGAAGGACGGCACCGGTGTAGCTGCTCTTGAGCGGAAGCGCGAGGAGTTCCCTCTTCCGCCGCCAGGCGAGATACCCGGCAATCAGAGGGACAGCCGGGCAGAAGATCCACTCCACCTCGTGGCGCACGAGCATGAGAATGCCGTTGGCGATGCTCGTGCGGAAGTCGAGGTGACCGTGCTGATAGGGCCAGAAGAAGAACAGGGCGGCGAGAAAGGCACCCGCCGTAAGGGCCGCGATCATCAGACCGGGACGATGACTCTCGCGGGCCGCAGGAGACGGCTTCTCCGCTTGTGAAGAAGATGAGGAAATGGCTGCGTGGGGTTGTTGTTTTGACGCGGACGAAGGGATCGCATAGCCTCACTTCTGCAGGATGGCGGCGAGCCCTCCAAACCCTAGAACCGATGAGCGAAGAGAATCAAGCATGGAAGACGTCTTCCGCCGAGGAAAACCGAGCGCAGTTGAAGGAGACTTTGCGGCGGCTTGAAGCCGAAGCGCCCCAGCCTGCGCCGATTCAGGCGGCGGCTCCGCCCCCGCCTTCCGTGCCGGGGCAACCCATTTCCCATTCACCAACCCGGCCGGCCGCACCCCCTGCGCCTATCAAGTCAGGGGGCAGTCTCTCGGCTGCGCAGACGGTGGAACTGGATTTGCGGCCTCCAGTCCCAACGCAGCCCCCGGCCCCGACGCAGCCCTCGGCCTCGACGCAGCCCCCGGCCTCGACCCAGCCGCAGCCGGCAGTTTCACCGACGAGTGTGACACCGAAGCCGGCGGCCAAAGCGAAGCCAAAAACCGAGGCTTCTCCAGCCGTGATCCGGACCGATCATGATGCGCCAGCCGAGTCACCTCCCAAGACCCGCCGTACAAGCGCTCCCGGCAAGGCCGCCTCTCAACTCAGCATCACGGAGCCCGACCCGGACAAAAAAATCCCAGCGGCTGTCCCCACGGAGGCGGCCGTCCCAGCCGTCAAGACCGAGCCCACCGCCGACACCCCGCCTGTTCAGGCCCCGAAGCCTGCGCCCGAACAGGCGGCGAAGGCGCCCGCTGCTAAAACCCCTCCGGCGAAAGCACCGCGGACGGAAAGCACGGACAAGGCTTCAGCAGAGACTCTGCCTAAATCTCAGGCCAAGACTCCGGCGTCTCTCTCTCCGACCAAGGGGGCTGACGCTGTCACGGGAGCCTCCAGCCACATTCCCTTGTCTGCAGCTCCTGCAGCATCGGGATCCGGGGGTGGGCTTTCCTTTCGCGACCTTCTCCTGCTCGGCCTCACCCAGGGCCTTTTTCTGCTCCTTCTTGGTGGACTCCTGGCCTGGTGGTCCGGGGTTCTCCTGGAGCGCTTGCATTCGTCTGCGGCGCTGGCGGGGACAACCGTCCGGCAAGAGGCTGCAGAAACGGAGGCGTCCGGCAGTGAACTTGCCTCGACGGACCTGCCAAAGCCGGTCGACGTCCGCGACTCCGCTCTGCCCAAACTGGCCGCAGCCGCGGCAACCCAGCCTCTCATGCCGTTCGACGAAGCCACCCTTTCCGAGGAGGTGCGGAACGAGCTCATCCTTCTCAAGGAACGGAACCGGCTCTCCAGTTATGCCGACTCGGCGATTGGGGGAGGCGACCGTCAGGCGCTGGAGGATCTGATTGCTGTGTTCACCAGCACGGATGCCTCCACCCAGCGGCTTCGCGGGGCAGCTCTGAGCGAGTTTCTGCGGGCCAAGTACTTCCACATGTCAGCGGATCTCAATGCCGGTTTCCAGCTTCCGGTGCGTGAGCTGTTCAAAGACGCTGGCATCCTCGACGAGCGCGATCTCGGCACAGGACAACTGCTCGCCCTCGTGGCCGATCAGGGAAAAGACTGGCGTGTCCGCAGTCGGGCCGCCCTTCTGCTGCGGGGAAGCAAGAGCCCCGAGGTTCTTCGCGGACTCGCCCAATCGATCCGCACCGACCCTCGCCTGGAGGTGGTGCGCGATAGCTACATCAGCCTTCTGGTCGCCCTGCCGGAGGGAGGCGGGGGTTCACCCGGCGACCTTTTCAGCTTCATCGACTTCGAGGCCTGGTGGAAGCAGTTCAGCAAGACGCTTCCCAAGCCGCAGAACAGGTAGTCCCAAGACTTCCCATGCGGGGGTAGGATTCGATCTCGCTCCCCTGCAAACGGTGAGCCTCCGCCTTTGTCAGGGCGGACTGTGAGGCGGGACCATCGGGATGGTCTTTCCATTGGCTACGACGAGGCCGGTCATGACCCAATGACCACTGGCGCCTGGTGAAGGGCACCCGTACCTGCGCTAAAGTAAGGTGGAGCGTGACGTCCCGGCGCGCTGGCGTTGCCAGAGGGCGAGGGGCGAGGGGCGAGGGGCGAGGGGCGAGGGGCGAGGGGCGAGGGGCGAAGCCGGCTTCGCCCGCAACTCGCCGGGACGTCGAGTTCCACCCCAAGGCATAACACTCGTGCCCGATTAAGGAGTTCGAGACGACACCATCGCGGCGCTGCGTGCTGCCCCGCAGGCCTAACGGTCTGAGGCCGCTTGGACCGCAGAGGTCTGGGGCGGCATGAGTTCGAGGATGTCCTCGAGGACATGTACGGACTCGCGCTTCACCGGATCAAGCCCGTACGGGTGGTCGTCAGGTCCAAGCATGTCCTCGTCATCACCGTCGTTCTTCTTGGGAGCACCGAGACGCATGCCGGTGGAGTCTTCATTGGAGTATTCTGCGGCGGGCACGAGGCCTTCGGAGTCGACGTTGTCGAGGTTGAGCTTGAACATCGTGTAAGGGCTCTCGTCGGACGTCTCGAGTGCGACGAGGCGCTCCTTGCGGATCGTGTTGCGCTCCTTGCGGCGGGTGCGGTTGTCCTCGGATTCTGCGAGCCGGGCTTTCTTGTTAAGGGAGACGCGGTTCTCTTCGAGGCGCTTTCGGAAACGCTCGGTATCCTCGATGACGTACTGAAACTCGGGCTCGGCCTCGATGCGGTTCTCAAAGCGGCTGCGAAGTTCGTCGATGGGGAAAGGACCCTCCGGCCACTTCTTGTAGGTGAGACTCGGAATCTCATCGTAGACGAGAGGGTTCTCGAGGGAGTCCTCGCCAATCTCGAGGACGTCGCGCATCGAGGGAAAAACCAGATCCGACTCGACTCCCTTGAGCTGCGTCGATCCGCCGGCAATGCGGTAGAATTTCTGGATGGTCACCTTGAGCCGTCCGGCGCGGTCGCCGTCGCCGATCAGGGGCATCCAGCCGCCGACCGGGATGATGGTCTGCACCGTTCCCTTGCCGAAGGAAGAGGAATCGCCAAGAACCAGAGCCCGGCCATAGTCCTGGAGGGCCGCCGCCAGAATTTCCGAGGCCGAAGCACTCGCCTTGTCGGAAAGCACCACCATCGGACCGTCGTAGAGGGCGTCGCGGCTCGGCGAGTCGCGGTGGCGGACTTCACCCGCGGCATCCTTGTGCTGGACCACGGGGCCGCGGGAGATGAAGAGGCCGGTCATGCGGATGGCTTCCTCGAGCGAGCCGCCGCCGTTACCCCGCAGGTCGAGAACGAGACCGTCGATCTTTTCGGCGATGAGACGTTCGAGGATACGCTGCACGTCGTCGGTGGCGCGCACGCTTCCGCCTTCCATGTCGGCGTAGAACGAGGGGAGAGTGATGACTCCAAAGCGCTTCGGGGCGGAGCCCTTGGGCGCGCTCGCCGCGGTGTGCTCAATGAGTTCACCGCTGGCGAACTGGTCCTTGAGCTTCACTGCTGCACGCTTGATGACGATTTCCTCCGTGATGGAGGGATCGTCGGCATTGGCAGGGATCACCTTGAGGCGGACATAGGTGCCCTCCTTGCCTCGGATCTTCTCGACGATCTTCTGGAGCTTCCAGAACATCACGTCGGTCATCGGACCCTCGAGTCCCTGAGCGACTCCGACCACGCGGTCGTAAGGTTTGAGTTCACCGCCCTGGTCAGCAGGTCCGCCTACGACGAGGCCCCGGATTTCCGCAGCGCCTTCCTCCATCGAGAGGAGGGCTCCAATGCCGATGAGCTCGTTCTTCATCGAGATCGAGAAGTTCTCCATCTCTGCGAAGCTGAAGTACTCACTGTGAGGATCGTAGGAGGCGGCGAGGGCGGAGAGAAAGTAGTTGGCGATCTCCTCGCTGTCGGCGGCTTCGAGGTCGCGGAGATAGTCCTTGTAGCGCTTGAGGATCTTCTCGGCGGCGTCCTCCTCCTCCTCCTCCTGTTCTGCTTCCTCCGCCTTGGGTGCCGCTTCCTCGGTTGGCTCTTCCCCAGATGCTTCGCCTGCCTCCTTGGCGGCGTCACCATCGGTTATTCCTGCCGCCTCAGCCTGCTCGGCCGCCTCGGCCTTCTCAGCCGCCTCAGCCTTCTCGCGCTTGCGCTTCTCGACGGCATCGCGAAGGAGATCCTCCGCAAGCAGATCCGCCTCGATGAGGTTGCTCCAGAGTTGGGTGGCGGCTGCATCATCGGCAGGCCATGCGGCATCTTTCCTGCGCCATTGGATGCTCCGGTCGCTGGTGAAGTCGAACTCGGGGTCCTCCAGCCTGGTCTCGATCCAGGCAATGCGGTCCTGCACCCGCTTGAGAAAGATGCCGTACATCTCCATCGCCGGAGAGAGGTCTTCCGCGTAAATGTATTCGTGGAGCCTGGTCTCGTATTTGGACTCAAAGAGGTCGATGTCGGCCTGAGTCAGGTAGACGCGACGGAAGTCGAGGAAGTCGAGATATCCCTTGAGTAGTCTCGCGGAGACCGTGGCGTCGAAGTCCTGCTGACTGTAGTGATGGCGGCTGAGGAGACGGGCCACTTTCTGGCCGACCTGACCGAAGTCGGTGCCGTTGGACGACAGGCTGTTCTGCCCGTTGGACACCGAGGCGCATTGGGTACCGAGGGCAACCGCCAAGGTGATGAGGGCAAGACGAAAGAAGGGCATACTCGGACTCATGGGTGGGAACAAGATAAGGGCGGGTTGGCGGGGCTGCAAAGCGCAAAGGAGCGCCAGGGCGTTTTTTCCGCGAGCTGCGGTCCTCACAGTGGTAGGTGTCTTTCATGCACGTCTTCTCATTCACCGGCGGTCTTGCCTCCACCAACGCCTGGCTCCTCGAGTTCGAGGAAAAGCGCATCCTCTTCGACGCGCCGACGGGAACCGGAGCCTGGCTCGACTCCCTCGGGGTACTGCCTGATGCCATCGCGCTCACTCACCAGCACTGGGACCACGTGCAGGACCTCGCGGCCGTCGTTGCGGCCACGGGAGCCGAAGTCTGGGCCTGGGACCCGACCGGCGACGAGGATCTGACGCTCGCGAAGCGCTTCGAGCAGAACTTTGGGATTCCCTGTGCAGTGCCGGCCTACGCAGTGGATCACGTGTTGGGTGGGAAAAGCGAGACCGTCATCGCGGGCGTGCCGCTCGGCCTTCGTCACGTGCCAGGACACTCGCCCGACAGCGTCTGCTTTCTCGCGCAAGACGCATTGGTCTGCGGCGACACGCTGATGGCCGGTTCGATGGGGCGGACGGATCTGCCCCATAGCGAACCCGACCGGTTCATGGGTGCCATTCGGGAAGGAATCCTCAGTCTTGGCGACGCGGTGCGGCTGCTACCCGGGCACGGGCCGGAGACGAGCGTCGGCCACGAGCGGGTAGGGAATCCCTGGCTGCAGGGTTGACCGGATTGGAGTGTTGCCCCGGGCTTCGCTTCATCACGGAAAGAAGAACCTTGTTCGGGGATTCGAGGTCGCTTGGGGCGGCTTATGGCGCAGGCCTTCCGCCTGCGGTTTTGTGGACACGTGTACCCAGGGCGGTGCCTTGGTCTAGTATGCGATGAGCCCGTTGAGCTCATAGGTCTAATCGCTCTTGATCTAGCCACCTTGGACTTTCACGATGAAGAACAGTCGAGGATTTCCCATGCGTGGTAGGGCGTGGGCCTCCGGACCCGCCGAAGGGAGCGCCCAGCGACCGCCTCGCGTTGCCTGCTGCCACGACGGCGGGTCAGGGATGCCCCGCCCTACCATTTACGCTTGATCCGACCGTTTACGGTCCTTGTAGATTTTGCCGAGTATCACTCTTCACCAAGCGTTGCTCCTCCACGCTCTCACGAGCGCGGCTGCCTCGGAGAATGCTGCCCGTCTTGTCCCCCGACATTGGGCCGAGGGGAAGCTTGCCGGGGGCTGGCGAGCCCCGCAGCGACGCTATTTCCTGACGTCGTAGCAGTGAAGAAGTTCCTGATCACGCAGGAAGAGCTTGCCACCGATGACGACGGGGTGGGTCCAGATCTTGCCCTTGACGTGACGCTGGTCACTCTGGGGCGACAACTTGAACTCGCCTGCCTTCTCGAAGCCGAAGGGGCTGGCCTTGACCAGCGTGACGGTGCCGTCTCCCTCGTTGAGACAGTAGAGCATGCCGTCGGCGTAGTGGACGGCGCCCTTGCTGAGAGTCTTGCCGCTCTCGTTCCAGACGAGTTCTCCGGTGTCGAGCTTCTGACAGACCAGTCCCTTGTTCTTGCGTCCGTCGGAGAACCCGTAGAGGTGGCCGTCGAGGAGAACGACGCCGCCATGGTGATTGACCATGACGCCTTCCTCGTCGTCCCAGACGACGTCGACGCTGCCATCGGCCTGGATTTCAAACAGCTTGCTCCCCGCCTTGTAGCCCGAACTGACGTAGACGCGGTTGCCATCGATGATGGGGGTCGGTATCACGGCGACACCGCCGCGCGGCCATTCTGCTTTCCAGAGAAGCTTGCCGTTGCTCGCATCCACGGCGGCGACTTCCTTTTCGAAGAAGCGGACGTACTGCGCCTTGCCGTGAATCGTCGCCTTGAGCGGGCTCGCGTACTCGGCCTTGCCGGGTGTCACCTCCTTGGAAGTCCACACGGTCCTACCGGTGTCGGCGTCGAGTGCGACGATGCCGGTCTTGCTGCCGCCAGGGCCGACGATGACCTTGCCGTCGTCAACGAGTGGGCTCTCCGCAAAGCCCCAGCCTCCGGCCTTGCCATCGAAGTCATCGGGAAGGCTCTTGCTCCAGATCGCCTTGCCGCCGGCCGCATCGAGGCAGGCGAGCGTACCCTTGGGTCCGAGAGCGTAGACTTTGCCGTTGGCTACGGTTGGAGTGCCTCGCGGACCATTGCCCCACCCGGCGTTGTACCCCTTGGCGTCGTCGATGCCGATCTTGGTGGACCATTTTTCTGCACCGGAATCGACGTCGATGGCGATGACGACAAGATCTTCACCACGGGTTCCCATGGTGTAGAGAAGTCCGTTCACTACGGAGAATCCGGAGTAGCCGAGTCCGGCGTCCTTGAAGACCCATAGCTGCCGAGGGCCGCCGTCGGGCCAGCTCTTCAACAGGCCCGTGTCGGGGGAATGGTCGTTCTGGTTCGCGCCACGCCATTGAGGCCAGTCGGCGGATTGCGCCGGACAGAGGCTGGAGCCGAGGATGCACAGGCTCGCGCAGAGAGCGGGTAGAGACGGAGTCATATGAACCTATATCGCGTTGCAGGAGGATTTCTTGCAAGCCTTCACGGCAAGCTTGGCTAGAGTGAAGTCGTGAGCGGCGAAGCGAGCAGCACCCAGAAGATCGAGGGCAGCGTGGAGCGCGTTGTCTTCCACAACGAGGAGAACGGCTACAGTGTCCTGCGGGTGATCCTCGACGGTCGCACCGATGCCGTCACGGTGACCGGCAAGGTGCCGATGATCGTCGCTGGAGAAAGGCTCGAAGGCAGCGGGGCCTGGACCGAGGTGCGAAACTACGGCTCGCAGTTCGCGGCCACGGAACTGAAGGCGCTTCCTCCCGGGTCGCCGGAAGGAATCGAGCGCTATCTCGGCAGCGGCCTGATCAAGGGCGTGGGCGAGGTCTACGCCAGGAAGATCGTTCGGGTCTTCGGCGCGGAGACCCTCGAGATCATCGACAAGCACTCAGCCATGCTCGAGCGGATCGACGGGATCGGTCCGAAGCGCCGCAAGGAGATCAAAGCGAGCTGGAAAGCGCAGAAGGGGGTCCATGGAGTGATGGTGTTCCTCCACGATCACGGGGTCGGCACCGCACAGGCGGCTCGCATTCAGAAGACCTATGGCGACGAAGCGCTCGAGGTGCTTCGCACGGACCCGTATCGGATGGTCAAGGATCTCGAGGGGGTCGGCTTCAAGACCGCCGACCGGATTGCGACCAAGGTCGGACTCGACCAGGCTTCGACGGCACGGGTGCGGGCGGGGGTGCTGCACCTGCTCGAGGAGGGAGCAGGCGAGGGGCACTGCGCCGTGCCCAAGGCCGAACTGGTCGCGAAGGCTCAGGAGCTGCTCGGTGTCGATGAGGAAAGCTGCCTGCGGGCGGTCAGCGACCTTCACGGGGAAGGGGACGTCTTTCCCGAGGACCTGCACGAAGTGCCGCATGTCTTCCTCGATCGACTCCACCGGGCCGAGATCCGCATCGCGCGACAGATCAAGGCGCGCCTCGGTCATGCCTCACGGCTTCCGCCTTTCGACGGTGAAAAGGCGCTCGCATGGGTGGAAGGAGAGACCGGCATCACCCTGGCCAAAGGTCAGCGGGAGGCCGTGCTTGGCGCCTTGAAGGAGCCGGTGCTCGTCGTCACGGGTGGGCCTGGTGTCGGCAAGACCACCGTGCTCGACAGCGTCATGCGCATCCTGCGAACCAAGAAGGTGCACTGCGTGCTCGCCGCTCCGACGGGTCGAGCCGCGAGACGGCTCGCGGAGGGCACCGGAGAGGAGGCCTCGACGCTTCATCGGCTCCTCGAATTTCAGGGCGGGGTCGGCTTCAAGCGCAACCGCAGCAACCCGCTCGAGGGCGACCTGTTCGTGGTCGATGAGAGCTCGATGATCGACGTCGTGCTCATGGGCAGCCTCCTCGATGCGCTCCCCGAAGAGGCGCACCTGCTTCTTGTCGGCGACAATGACCAGCTCCCCTCGGTCGGTCCGGGCCGGGTTCTCGGCGACCTCATCGACAGCGGCACGGTGCCCGTGGTGCGGCTGACCGAGATCTACCGCCAGGCTGCCGAGAGTCGGATCATCTCTTCCGCCTATGCCGTCAACGAGGGTCGGGTGCCCGATCTGGCCCCGTCGGAGGGTGGCGACTTCTACTGGGTCGAGCAGGAGGACCCCGAGGCTTCCCTGCGCATGATGGAGAAGCTGATCCGCGATCGCTTCCCGGCAAGGTTCGGGCTCGACCCGGTTCGTGACGTCCAGATCCTCACGCCCATGAACAAGGGTCCGCTCGGCACCCAGGCTCTGAACGAGCGCTTCCAACGGGTGCTCAATCCGGAGCGGGAGGGCGGCGAAGAGTTCGAGCATTCGGGCCGCACGATCCGGCGCGGCGACAAGGTGATCCAGACCCGCAACAACTATGACGAGGACGTCTTCAACGGCGACATCGGTTTCGTCGTCGCCATCGAGACCGACCCGCTGCGGGTCGTCGTCAATTTTGAAGGCGACCGCCAAGTCCGCTACCCGAGCGAGGGCCTCAACCAGCTCCAGCTCGCCTACGCGATCACCATTCATCGTTCGCAGGGCTCCGAGTTCCCCGCAGTGGTCGTGCCCGTGAGCACCCAGCACTTCGTCATGCTCCGCCGCAATCTCCTCTACACGGCGATCACCCGAGGCAAGAACGTCGTCGTCCTCGTCGGGCAAGAGCGCGCCTTCGGCATGGCCGTGCGCACCGGCGGCGAGCGCGACCGCATCACCGGCCTCTCGGAACGGCTGGCAGGCCAGTCGTAGTCGAGATCGTCAGACTTTGGCAGGGAGGTTGATTCCGCCAGGGTTAGGCGTGGGCCTCCGGACCGGCAGAAGGGAGCGCCAGCGACCGTGCGCGTTGCCCGCACCCAGGAAAGCGACCGCATCCCACTCGCTGCAATGGCGCTTGGATAGCGGGTGCTCGAGCGTTTTGCCTTGAAGGTGGAACTCGACGTCCCCGGCGAGTTGCGGGCGAAGCCCGCCCATCGCCCTCTGGCAGCGCCAGCGCGCCGGGACGTCACGCTCCACCTTAAGGCAGGCAAGGTCACCGGGGTCTCTTTATATGCTTCTCTCGGTGAGAGTAGATCCCCATGGCGAACGAGGGGGTGCCTCTTAACCAGGCGCCATGGCCACTAGCTCGACCTCGACAACAACAGCTCGCGGACTTGTTCGGCCTCGAGGGTCGTCGCTCGCCCGAAGCCGCCGACGTAGTTTCCGCCAAGAGGCGCGCCGCTCAGCAGCTGAAAGTCGCCCAGACCAAAGAGCATCTCCGAGTCGGGGAGCTTCGCCAGATAGCAGGCTGCGAGTTCTGCAAAGCGAGGGTCGTCGCGCGGCACTCGATCAACGCGGAGTTTCACCGAGAACCGTGGCAGGGTCTGGGGATTGCCTTCCCCCGAGTCGGGCACTCCTATCAGCAACGAAGCTTCGGGTCGTTCGGCGAGATTCCTCGTGTGTTCCGCGAGTCCGCTGAGGAGAAAGAGAAAGCGGCCCTTCGCGGGGTCGACGCCGAACGCCACCGCCGAGGCAGACGGATGACCTTTTTCATCGAGAGTGGCGAGTGCGCCCCAGCGTTGGGAATGGACAAGATCCGTGATCTCCTGCATGGGTGCAACCCTAGCTCCGACCGCTCGCCCCGTCATGCCCATCTATCTCGACAGCAACGCGACCTCGCAGATCGATCCGGAAGTCATCGAGGCGATGCTTCCCTTCCTCCGCGAGCACTACGCCAATCCTTCCAGTGCCTATCGCATGGCCAAGCCCGCCCGCGACGCGGTCGCCACCGCCCGGAGAGAAGTCGCCGCGATGCTCGGCGCTGATCCCGACGAAATCGTCTTCACGAGTTGCGGCACGGAATCAAACAACACCGCGATCGCCTCTGCCCTCGCGCTCTATCCAGAGAAGCGCCACATGGTCACCACGGCCGCCGAACACGATGCCGTCTTAGCCCCTTGCCAAGCTCTCGAGGAACATGGGCTCGAGGTGACCTATCTTGGCGTCAATGAAGGGGGGCTGATCGATCTCGAGGAACTCCGTGCGGCACTGCGCCCCGGCGAGACCGCACTCGTTTCCATTCTGTGGGCCAACAATGAGACGGGGGTCATTGCCCCGGTGGCCGAAGCCGCAGCGATCGCTCACGAAGCGGGGGCGCTTGTCCATACGGACGCGGTTCAAGCCTTCGGAAAGATCCCGGTCAGTGTCACGGAGGCAGACGTCGACATGCTGTCGCTGTCGGGACACAAGTTTCATGCGCCCAAAGGTGTCGGCGTTCTCTACCTCAGCAGTCGGGTCCGCTTTGAGCCGCAGCTCCTTGGCGGCGGTCAGGAAAGCGGTCGCCGCTCGGGCACCGAGAACGTCGCGGGCATCGTCGCCCTCGGCACCGCCGCTCGCCTCATGGGCGAACACGATGAAGCCGAGGTCCAGGCCCTTCGCGACCAGTTCGAGAATGGTCTCCGCACCCGCGTCCCCGACTACGAGATCAATGGCGATCCCGCGCACCGGCTCCCCACCACCTCGAGCCTTTACTTTCCCGGCATCGACGCCGCAGGACTGCTGCTGCTGCTCGACGACGAAGACGTCTGCGCCTCGGCCGGATCGGCCTGCCACACCTCTGCGCTGCACTCCTCTCACGTGCTCGCCGCGATGGGCTTCGACCGGCGTCGCGCTTCGGGCACGATGCGCTTCTCGTTCTCTCGCTTCAATGTCAGCGAGGAGGTCGAGCAAGCCGTCGAGATCATCGCCTCGAAGGTCGAGAAAATGCGCTCCCTCAGAACGAGCGGCCCGATTCGCCGAGCGTAGCGATTTTACCATGAGCACCCATTCCACAATTGCGGCAAAAGCCGTTCTCTTCGACCTCGACGGCACCCTTGTCGACAGCCTCGGAGATCTCGCCGCGTCGGCGAACGCCGTCCTTCAGCGGAATGGGCATCCCGAGCACCCTGTCGATGCCTATCGTCACTTCATCGGTGATGGCGCCCGGAAACTGGTGGAGCGAGCTGTGCCCGCAGGGACGACCGACAAAGACATCGACGACCTTCTCGCGGAGTACCTCGTCGAGTACGCCGCGAATGTCGGCGGCTCGACCTGCCCTTTCGACGGGATCACCGATCTCGTCTCGACTCTCGCCGACCGTGGTGTCCCCATGGGCGTCGCGACCAACAAGCCGCACGACCTGACGCTGCCTTGCCTTGATCACTGCTTTCCTTCGGCTCCCTTCGGCGATGCCGTCTGCGGCGCGCGCGCCGGGCTGCCATCCAAGCCCGCGCCGGATGCCCTTCTCGAGGTGGCCCAGAAGCTCGGCGTTGATCCCGCCAATTGCCTGTTCGTGGGTGACTCGGGCGTCGACATGGAGTCGGCCGTCGCGGCGGGGATGATCCCCGTCGCCGTCCTCTGGGGCATGCGGGGACGCGAGGAACTGACGGCTGCCGGTGCTCTTCATTTCGTCGAGCATCCCCGCGAGATTCTCGACTTCGTGGAGTCGTAGACGTTTCGTCACATCATGGGTGGAACTCGACGCCCCGCGAGTTGCGGGCAAAGCCTGGCAAGGCCCGCCCCTTGCCCTCTGGCAACGCCAGCGTGCCGGGACGTCACGCTCCACCTCAAGGAGGGCACGGTCTCAAATGCTTCTCTCGGTGGCAGGAACTCCATCAGCCCTTTGGGCTGAGAGCTCGGTACTGCAGCACACAGTCCATTTTGCGTTCGGCTACATCCCCTGCTCCGCCAGCACGGCCTGAAGCTTGCGCTGAAAGGCAAGGAGATCGGCCTCGGAGGGGCGGTAGCCCGGCTCTTCGGGGTCGAGCCCGAGACTTCCGCCCTGATCGATATACCAGCCGCTGCTCTTGCCGTCGGGAAAGACGACCTTGCCCGAGAGCATGGTGCCGGGGACGTTGATCTGATCGATGGTCACCGAGACGTCGCCTCCCTCAGCGGGCGCGGCTTGCCCGTCTTTCTTGGCAAACGGGTTGCCGCCTTCTTTGGGCGCCGTCGCTTCTGCGGCTCCGGCGAGAGCCTCGGCCCCCACAGCTTTCTCGCCCCCACCGATAGAAGCGGGTTCGTCCTGCGCCGGTGCTGTCGCTTCGGTCTCCTCCACGACTTCCTCCTCTTCCTCGACCTCGTCTTCTCCGAGCTCAATGCCGAGGTCGTCGATCAGGAAACGCGTGTCCATGAAGGTGAGGCGAGTCTCGAACTCCTCCTCGATCTTGTTCTGGATGTCGCCGAGTTCGAGGCCCTCCTCGGCCCAGGCCTTGAGCTGCTCGACTTGTTCGGGGCTGAGATCTTCTGGATTCATAATGACGAGTGTTTCGAAAACTAGGAGGTAGTGATGCGGTCGACCAGCTTCTGGAGATTGCGACCGTAGTCGACGTAGGTCTGGTACTGAGCGGCCGCTATTTCCTCGGGGTCACGCGTATCCTTTCCCTCGTCATGGAAGACGACGGCCAAGTGTGGCTCAATGGAAACGTAGCCATCGTAGCCCGAGCACACGAGATCGGCGAGCGTGCGCTCGACCTCGCCGTCGCCTTCACCCGGCATCTTGTAGTCGCAGTCGTTGATCGCCGGATTCCAGACGCCGTCCTTCACGTGGACGTGGGCGATATGCTCCTTCACCGCCTCGTAGTAGGCCCAGGGATCCTGCCGGTGGCCGGGGTTGTCGCGGTCCTCGTTGAAAACGGGGTTGCCGGTGTCCCAGACCCACTTCAGGCCGGGTACGTTTTCGAGCAGTTCAAGGGCGTGTGAGATGCTCATGCCGCCGTAGTTCATGCAGTTCTCGTGAACGGGCGTGATGCCGGCATCGAGGAAGCGCTGGGTGACCTCGCGCATCCGGCGGAAACGCTCTTCGGCATGCTGCTCGGGAAGGTCGACCTTGTTCTCGTCCTGCTCGATCTTGTAGGACATCACCCGGACGAAACTGGATTCGACGCGCTGCATCCGGTCGATGCAGCGGCCCACCTCGTCGAGCGTGATCTGAAAGTCATCGAGCACCGAATGCTGCCAGTTGCCGATGGTCGATCCCACCGCAGCCACGCTCAGGCCGGCCTCCGAGAGTGCGGTCATGCCTTCCTCGAAAAGTTCCTCGGGGATCTCGTGGAAGCTCCCGCTGTCGCCAGAGCCAACCTGAAGGAAGCGCGACTCGATGGTGTCCCAGCCGAGTTCCTTGTGGGCTCGGATCTGAACCCCGATGGGGGCGCCTGCTTCGTCGGAGATTCCGGTAAGTTTCATGCGCCTCTGCTAGCGGATGCGGAAGGGAAAATCAACCCGCGAGCACTTGCTCACGAGTCACGCCGCGTAGTTCGAAGACCTTGAGAATGGTTTCCTCGATGAGGTTGGCGGGGCAGGACGCTCCGGCGGTGACGCCGACCACGATGGGCCCATCGGAGGAGAGTTTCTCGACGTAGCCGGAGACCTCTTCGTGCTGATGGAGATCGAAGTGGACGATTTCCTCGAGCGACTTGATGCAACCGGAGTCGCGGATGAAAAAAGTGGGGAGGTGATCGCTGCCGATTTCCACGAGGTGGGTGGTGTTCGAGCTGTTGTACCCACCGACGACCAGCAGGAGATCCATCTTGCGCTCGAGCATTTCGAAAAGCGCATCCTGCCGCTCCTGCGTCGCGCCGCAGATCGTGTCGAAGGCGGCAAAGGACTCGGCGGCTTTTGTCTCTCCATCGCGATCCTTGACGGCAGACTCGAGGCGTCGCTGGAACTCCTCGGTCTCCGACTTCAGCATCGTGGTCTGGTTGGCCACTCCGATCGTCTCGAGGTGGAGGTCGGGGTCGAAGCCCTCCGAGGCGGCGGCCCCGAAGCGTGCGAGAAAGTCATCGCGGTCGCCACCTTTGCGGATGTAGTCGCAGACGTAGTCGACGTCTGCCAGCGTAAGAAGAACCAGATAGTGCGATCCTTTCGTAACGAGCGCCCGCGACGCGGTGGCCAGCGTCTCCTCGTGTTCGGACTTGCCGTGGATGATCGAGGTTCTTGCTTCGCTGGAGTATTTGCGCACGCGTTTCCAAACGCTCATGACGTCGCCGCAGGTCGTGTCGATCAGGGTGCAGCCCTGGGCGGCGATGCGGTCCATCACCGAGGTCTCAGAGCCGAACGCGGGCACGATGACGACGTCGTCTTCGCCGAGGTCGTCAATCGAGGCGTCGCGGTTCGGTCCCGCCAGGTTGAGGATCCCCATGTCCGACAGCTGACGGTTCACCTCCGGGTTGTGGATGATCTCGCCGATGAGGTAGATGTTTGCCTCGGGAAACACGCGCCGCGCCGCATAGGCGAGATCGATGGCACGCTCGACGCCGTAGCAGAAGCCGAACTGCTTGGCGAGGCGTACCGTCGTGTTGCCGAGTTCGAACACGCCCCCAGCCGCGCGCACCTTTTCGACGATCTCGGATCGGTAGTGATCCTCCACTTCGGCCTGGACGCGCTCCATGACCTCCGGGCGTCGCACGTTGACGCGCTTCGCTTTGGCAGGTTTGGCGGGTTTGGCAGGTTTGGCGGGAGTTGACATGGCGTGTGGTGCAGGAGCCGAGACCAGGACGAGCAGCGGTGGCTATCGGTAGGTCGGCGTCTGGTGCTTGGTGAAGTAGCCGTTGCCGAGCATGAACTCAGGAGAGTAGTCGGGGAGGGGACCCGCATCGGGAGGACGGGGGACGTTCCGACCGATGGTGGCGTCCTCGGGCTGCGAGTGGGCGATGTTCACCGGAGTTCCGATCCGGGTCAGGCGCCAGAACTTCGGAGCGACGTTCTCGTGCATGCGAATGCATCCCTGGGTGCAGGGGGCGTTCTTCATCCAGCCAGTGTGGAATCCGTAGACCTCGCCGATGAATCCCGACCAGTAGGGCATCGGCGTTCCCTTGAAGGACCAGCCCGCCGGCTTCTTGCTGAGGTAGGTCTGCTTGCTCTGGCTGCCGCTGTAGGCGTAGCCATGAGTGTTGGCGCGGTGGTAGTGCTCGCGGTTGGTGATGCGATAGCTGCCGGTCGGGGTCGGCGAGCTCGCTTTGCCCACGGAGACCGGCATGACGAGGAGCGGCTTGTCGCCTTCCATCACGTAGGTCATCTGGTTCGAGAGCGAGACCTTCACCCTGACGTTCGCTGGATTGTTCGGAAGCGAGGCCGGGCGGTTGTAGGCGAAGTAGGCGCCTGCCGGGGAGGAGCCGCCCGAGCGGGGCGCCGTGCTGCTGCAGGAAGAAAGGAGCGAGGCTCCAAGAGCGAGGAAGAAGAAGGAGAGTCGTTTCATGGATGGGTCGGTTTCGGATCTTTGAAAAACTGCGCCAGCGTGGACCCGCGCCTTGCCAGACGCAACCTCTTCCCTTTTGTTATGGCATGAAGCTTTTGCCCATTCTCGTCCTGGTGTTGCTCGCTGCTCCTCTCCTGCAAGCCGAGGACAAACCCGTGGCAGAAGCCGACCCGAAGGAGAAGAGCTCCGAACCCGCCGCTCCAGCCAAGAAGAAAGGCAAGGCTCTGTTCAACGGCAAGGATCTCACCGGCTGGGAAGCTCTGGAGTTCGGCGGAAGCGGCGAAGTGCTCGTGAAGGAAAACGGAATCCTCTCGATCGGAGAAGGCAACATGCTGAGCGGGGCCAAGCTCACCAAGCTCGACGCGATTCCCGTGGGCAAACCCTACGAGATCCATCTCGAGGCGCGCAAGGTCGCCGGGGTCGATTTCTTCTGCGGACTCACCTTTCCCGTCGATGACGTCGACACCTGCGCCACGCTCATCCTCGGCGGCTGGGGTGGGGGACTGATCGGCATCTCCAGCATCGACGGACTCGACGCTTCGGAAAATTCCTCCACCGAGTTCATGCGCTTCGAGAAAAATCAGTGGTACAAGATCCGGCTCCGCGTGACTCCCAAAAATCGCCTGCAAGCCTGGATCGACGACAAGCGGGTCATCGACAGCGACATCTCCCACAGCAAGGTCGGCATGCGCCCCGGTGACATCGAGATGACCATGCCCTTCGGCCTGAGCACCTTCCAGACGGAAGGGGAATTTCGCAAGCTCCGGGTGGTTCCGGCCGAGAAATAGCCTCGCGATCCTGCTCCGAGTGGCCCCTATTCTGCTAAGAAAAGGAGCGTGGTGCATCCCCCTGCACCTGAAAGCGTTCGACAAGACTCGCCTCCTGCCCTAATTCTGCGAGCCCCTGATCTCAGTCCCTTTCCCTTCCCGTCATGCAAGTTTTCGCCGTCAAGGAACTCGAAAAAAGTGAGCGCCGCGCCGCGCTCGATCCCGCCGGTGCCAAGAAACTCGTCGGCCTCGGCCTCGACGTCGTCGTCCAGTCCGGGATTGGCGCCGGCAGCGGTCACTCCGACAGCTCCTACAAGGATGCGGGGGCGACGATCGCCAAAAGCAGGCCCGCCGCCCTTGGCAAGGCGGACATCGTCATGCGGGTGCGACCCGCTGACCTGAAAGAGATCCCCGCACAGAAGAAGGGTTCTTTCAGTCTGAGCCTCCTCGATCCTTTCAACTCTCCCAAGCTGGTGCCCGCCTTTGCCAAGGCCGGCGTGACCGCGGTCAGCTTCGAGATGATGCCTCGGACCACGCTCGCCCAGAAAATGGACGTGCTTAGTTCCCAGGCCAACCTCGCCGGCTACAGCGCCGTCATCCTCGCGGCCGCGGCGAGCAACAAGATCCTCCCCATGATGATGACCCCTGCCGGCACCGTTTCGCCGTCCAAGGTCTTTGTCATCGGCATCGGGGTTGCCGGTCTCCAGGCCATCGCTACTGCGAAGCGTCTCGGCGCACGGGTCACCGCCTTCGACGTTCGCCCCGAAGCTCTCGAGCAGGCCGAGTCTCTCGGAGCCAAGGCCCTGCGCATCGATCTCGGCGGTGACACCGGCGGGACGGACCAAGGGTACGCCAAAGAGCTCACCCCCGAGCAGGTCGAGCGCCAGAAGGAGGAACAGGCCAAGGTCTGCGCCGACTCCGACGTCGTCATCACCACCGCCAAGCTCTTCGGACGCCCCGCGCCGGAACTCGTCGATGCCCACACCGTTGCCTCGATGGCACCCGGTTCCATCATCGTCGATCTCGCGGCTTCACCCCAAGGCGGCAACGTCGCCGGGTCCAAGTTCGGAGAAGACGTCGTGACCAAAGATGGAGTCCGCATCTTCGGGCCCGACACCCTCGAGGGTTCCGTCTCCACTCACGCCAGCCAGGTCTACGCAGCCAACTTGGTCAACTTCGTCGAGCACTTCTACGACAAGGAGGAAGCGACCCTCCCAATCGATCTCGAGGACGAAATTCTCAAGGGCTGCGTCATGACCCACGGCGGCAAGTCCGTGAACGAGTTCTACAAGGGCATCATGGAGTCCAAGAAGCCCGCGAAGAAAAAGTCCGCCGCCAAGAAGGCGACCAAAAAGACCACGAAGAAGGTTGCCAAGAAAACAGCCAAGAAAGCCGCCGTCAAAAAAGCGGCCACTAAGAAAGCCACAGCCAAGAAGGCACCCGCCAAGAAGCGCTAGGCACCACGCTTCGTCGTTTCTTCAAGTATCCCACATCCTTTCCCGCCATGCTCCTGCTCCTCCTCTTCATCCTCATTCTCTCGGCCTTCCTCGGCTTCGAGCTCATTCAAAAGGTCCCTTCCCAGCTGCACACCCCGCTGATGTCGGGGTCGAACGCGATCTCGGGCATCACCATCGTCGGCGCGATCATTGCCTCCGGCGTGGGGAAAACCGACCTCGGCAGCTGGCTCGGCTTTGCCGCTCTCGTCTTCGCCACGATCAACGTCGTCGGCGGCTACCTCGTGACCGACCGCATGCTCGGCATGTTCAAGAAGAAGGACTAAGCACTCCTTTACCGACCACCCTTTCCCAGCACTTTCCCAGACTTCCATGGAAACCTTCCAGCAGATCGGCTACGTCGTAGCCTCGATTCTCTTCATCCTCGGCATCAAGATGCTCGGTTCCGCCGAGACCGCCCGAAAAGGCAACTTCATCTCCTCGATCGGCATGCTCGTGGCTGTGATTGCGGTCCTTGCGGGCGGCGACAAAGGCACGGGAATCTCTCATTGGGGCATGATCGTCGGCGGCCTCGCGCTCGGCTCGGTCATCGGCATCGTCTGGGCCAAGAAGGTGCAGATGACGGGAATGCCCGAGCTGGTCGCGCTGTTCAACGGCTTCGGCGGCATCAGTAGTCTGCTGGTCGGTTCCTACGAAGCGCTGAAGCGCATTAAGATCGGCGATCCTGCGACCAATCTCAAGGACGCAAGCGACGGCATCCTGGACCTCTACTCCACGTCTGCCAGCGACAAGGAGCCCTCGACCATCATCGACGGCGTTCGAGGCATCTTCACCGAATTCAGCCTCGACGTGCCCCCCGCTTTCGTCGCGGCCGCCGTCGTGCTTGCGATCATCATCGGCGGCATCACTTTCACCGGATCGATCATCGCCTGGGCCAAGCTCTCCGGCAAGATGCCCGGCGCGCCCCTCCAGTTCCCCGGCCAGAAGGCCGTGAACATGGCGGTGATGGCTCTGCTCGTGATCCTCTCGGTCGTCTACGTCTTCAATCCGGGCGGCTGGCTTCTGATTCTCATCATCCTGCTCTCCCTCGCGATCGGAGTGCTCGGGGTCATCCCCATCGGCGGCGGCGACATGCCCGTCGTCATGTCCTTCCTGAACAGCTGCTCAGGCCTGGCCGCCTGTGCCGCCGGTTTCGCCATCCTCAACAACGTGCTCATCGTCGCCGGTTGCCTCGTCGGTGCCAGCGGACTGATCCTGACCATCATCATGTGCAAGGCCATGAACCGGACCCTCGGCAACGTCCTCTTCGGCGGCTTTGGTTCCGGTGGAGGCAAGCAGGTCGTCGAAGGCGAGATGAAGGCCCTCAGCGTGCAGGACGCCTACTACGTGCTGGAGGCCGCCAACAGCGTCGTCTTCGTGCCCGGTTATGGAATGGCGGTCGCTCAGGCTCAGCATGCCGTGAAGGAACTCGGAGAGATCCTCGAGGAGAACGGCGCCGAAGTGAAGCACGCCGTCCACCCCGTCGCCGGTCGCATGCCCGGTCACATGAACGTCCTCCTCGCCGAGGCTGACGTCCCGTACGAGCAGCTCGCCGAGATGGACGACGTCAATCCCATCATGCAGAACGTCGACGTCGCCATCGTCATCGGCGCCAACGACGTCGTGAACCCCGCTGCCCTCGAAGATCCCGACTGCGCCATCTACGGCATGCCGATCATCAACGTCCACGAGGCCCGCACCGTCTTCGTGCTCAAGCGTGGCCAGGGCGCCGGCTTCTCCGGTCTCGTCAACACCCTCTTCTTCCGCGACAACTGCCGCATGCTCTACGGCGACGCCAAGGAGACGATTACTTCGCTGGTGGCGGAGTTTAAGGGGTAGAGGAGCGCACAGCGCTTCGGACGGCCTCTACTGCTGAGGCTGCTCTCAAATCCCGATCAACCTTACACCATGTAGGAGTCCCGCACCGTCGGGACGATGGGAGCCGGAGCTGCCAAGCTCCGGCGGACCGCCCAAGCCACAAAAGCTCCGACGGTGGGTTCTCTCGCCTCGAAGCCGAAGCCATGAGAGGGGGAGTCAAGCCCGGCAATCGCTCTCCCGCCCTACTTCTTTTTCTTCTTCGAAGACGAGGAACTCGAGCGCTTGATGGTCTCGCCCACGCGGTTCTTCAGATCGACCTTGCTCAGGTCATAGCCGCGGCTGGTGTACCAGCTCAACGGGTGCGAACCAGTGGGGCGCTTCTTTGATCCGGTGGATCCACCGGTGATCTTGTACAGATTGTGGTCCTCGGCCTTGTGCCCGACGTGGCGCACCGAATCCCGCGAGGAGTGGCTCGAACGATACGACGACCCGCGCGACGAGCAGCGGCAGCTCGAGTAGCGGCAACGAGGACAGATCACAGGTCTTGAATACCCGTACCCGTAGCTGGGCACGCTCCGGTAGGTCTGCGGATAGTAGGTGGTCTGCGGGTAGTAGGTATTCTGGACCGGCCGGACATGTTCAAGCTGACCGTAGGGAACCGCGTGGGGCATCATCAGCCCAGCGGTGTCGGTGATCAGACATGAATTGAGAAACACCGCGCAGAGCACGGCTGGAACCAGGTTCCGGACAAGAAGGAGCAATGATTTCATGGCGATAAGACGAGTGGGGACCAGAGAATATTCATTCATCGTGGCGCAAAATCGCCCCAGAAGTAGCCGAATTCCAATGGCTTGCAATCCTCGCGCAGGCCAGAGCCAGGCTCGCGCTCGCGGCAGCCACCCATTTCCCATTGCGATCCCATGGTTTTAGGCTAAAGACAGCCTCCGCCCGATTCGAGGCGTTGAAACAACCCAGGAAGACATGAGCGCAGACCTCACCAAGTACCGTAATATCGGAATTTTCGCCCACGTCGACGCGGGGAAGACCACCACGACCGAGCGTATTCTTTCCCTCACGGGCAAGATCCACAAGATTGGAGAGGTTCACGACGGTGAAGCCACCACCGACTTCATGGATCAGGAGCAGGAGCGCGGCATCACGATTCAGTCTGCTGCCACCACCTGTTTCTGGAAGGACTACCGGATGAACATCATCGATACTCCGGGTCACGTCGATTTCACCATCGAGGTGTATCGCTCGCTCAAGGTGCTCGACGGCGGCGTCGGCGTCTTCTGCGCTTCCGGCGGAGTTGAGCCCCAGTCCGAGACGAACTGGCGCTACGCCAACGAATCCAAGGTCGCCCGGGTCATCTTCATCAACAAGATGGACCGCATCGGAGCCGACTTCTTTCGCGTCGTCGATCAGATCGAGAACATCCTCGCTGCCAAGCCTCTGGTCATGGTGCTGCCGATCGGCGCCGAGGACGACTTCGTCGGTGTGGTGGACCTTCTCACCGAGAAATCTCACATCTGGTCCGACCCCAAGGATCCCCTCAGCCTCACGATCGGCGATGTCCCTGCGGACATGGTAGATGACGTGAAGAAATACCGCGACCTCCTCATCGAGACCGCCGTCGAACAGGACGATGACGTCATGGAGAAGTACCTCGAGGGAGAGATGCCCGACATCGAGACGCTCCATCGCTGCATTCGCAAGGGCACCATCGAGCTCGCCTTCTTCCCGACCTACTGCGGATCCGCCTTCAAGAACAAGGGAGTCCAGGTCATCCTCGATGCGGTGGTCTCCTACCTTCCTTGCCCCACGGATGTCCCGCCCCAGCCTGAGACCGACATCGATGGCACGCCCACCGGCGAGTACGCGATCGTCGATCCCGATGGTCCCCTCCGTGCGCTGGCTTTCAAGATCATGGACGACCAGTACGGCGCCCTGACTTTCACCCGTATTTACTCCGGCAAGCTCGCCAAGGGCATGACGGTGCTCAACACCGCCACCACCAAGAGCGAGCGGATCGGGCGCATCGTCGAGATGCACGCCGACGACCGCAACGAGATCGACTCGGCCCAGGCCGGCGATATCGTCGCTCTGGTCGGCATGAAGCAGGTTCAGACGGGTCACACTCTCTGCGATCCGAAGAACCCGGCCACCCTCGAGCCGATGGTCTTCCCCGAGCCGGTGATCTCGATTGCCGTCGCTCCCAAGGACAAAGGTGCTGCCGACAAGCTCGGCCAGGCGCTTGGCAAGATGCTCGCCGAGGATCCCTCCTTCTACTCCGAGACCGACGAGGAAAGCGGCGAGACCATTCTCAAGGGAATGGGCGAGCTTCACCTCGACATTAAGATGGACATCCTCAAGCGGACCCACGGAGTCGAGGTCACCCAGGGCAAGCCCCAGGTCGCCTACCGCGAGGCCATCACCCAGTCCATCAACGACAGCTATCTGCACAAGAAGCAGTCCGGTGGTTCCGGTCAGTACGCCAAGATCGACTTCACCCTCGAGCCTCTCTCCGAAGAGGAGAAGGAGGAGCACGGCGACTTCATGTTCGAGTCGAAGGTTGTCGGAGGCAAGGTCCCCCGCGAATTCTGGCCGGCCGTCGAGAAGGGTTTCAAGACTTCGATCGTCGAAGGTCCGATGGCGGGTTACCCGTTGCTTGGCCTCAAGGTCACGCTCAACGATGGTGACTCCCACTCGGTGGACTCCTCGGCCGTGGCTTTCGAGACCGCTGCTCGCGCTGCCTACCGTCAGTCGCTTCCGAAGGCGGGTCTTCAGATCCTCGAGCCGATCATGAAGCTCGACGTCTTCACTCCCGAAGATCACATCGGTGACGTCATCGGCGACCTCAACCGTCGTCGCGGCCTCATCCAGGGTCAGGACAAGACACCCACCGGCATCCGCGTGAAGGCCGAGTCACCTCTCGGAGAAATGTTCGGCTACATCGGCGACCTTCGCACCATGACCTCCGGTCGTGGTCAGTTCTCCATGGAGTTCAGTCACTACGCACCCTGCCCGCGCAACGTCAGCGAGCAGGTCATCAAGGAAGCCGAAGAGCGCAAGGCCGAGCGTCTCAAGAACAAGTAGGTTTCCTTTGTTTGGTTTCATCAGGCCGGGCCTTCGGGTCCGGCCTGCTTGCGTTTTCATGTCGGCGCTCTTGCGTGCAGGCGTGATCCCGCTGACGATCAGGGCGTGAAGACCCGCGATCGCAAAGAGAACGAGCCCCTCGGGCAGTGGGCCCTGCGCCGGGCGCTGACTTGGCCGCCGCTCTGGTTCGGTTGCGTGTTCGGGGTAGCCGCCGCCATGCTCCCGCTGTCCATGGGTGCTCCCGTGATCTTCGCTCTCTTTTTTGGGATGATCGCCACGATCGCGACCACAGTGATTGGTTCGGTTTTCTACGCGGCGTTGGTCGGCGCCCAGAAGGCGGAGAAGGCCATCCGCGGAAGACAGCTGAATCAGCCGGGAATCAAACTGCGACAGGAGCTTTCCAGCGCCGGACTGCACGAGGAGGCAGGATTGCTGGTCGAGATCGAGGGTCTCTTCAAGCAAATCGAGGAAGAGTGCCGTTGGACGGATCCTTTGCCGGAAGCCGCGGCCCGCACCGCAACTCTGGCGACCCAGATTCGGGAAGCCGTGCACCTGAGGAGCCGGGAGCTGCTCGCTCTTTCAATGTCCAGCGAGAGTGTCACCGAGAACGAGAAAGCTCTTTCCAACGCCCGTGCCGAGATCCGCAAAGCCGCCGAAGGTCTGCGCCGGGCGAAAACGATCCTTCCCCTTCAACTCCGACCTCCAGCACTCGAAGGGGAAGAGGAGTCGCTGGCCGATCTCACCGATCAGCTTCGCGAGGAGACCGACTTCACCCAGCGCCTGCAAGAGCGTCTCGTCCGCGATGGCCTCGCCGGCGACTCCCTCGGAAGTTCCACTCTTGGCTCAAACGACGATCAGTCGGGGGGAAGCCGGAGCCAGAGCCGGAGCCGCGATTTCTAGTGGAGGTCGAGATCCCGCACTCCAATCCCCATCCAAACTAGGAACAGGCCCTGGCCAAGCGATTTCCACCTAATTCCGTCTGATGAACGTTCACCCAAGCATTCCCAAGGATCCCAATCGTCGAAGAATCCATGATTTTCCTAGGAAAACACTCACTCATAGCTTTGAAACTGAGTGTGATGTCAGCTCTCGCAGTGCGGTCGCGTTCTGCGAATAGGTGGCCGGGCCTACTAATGACAATAGTTGTCCCCTCCACCTAATAAACTGCTCGGTTAAACCATGAGCCTTGCGACAGACATCGTGATTTTCCTCGCGTGGCTAGCCGCGACAATCGCGCCAGCTGGACGGCTGGCAGTTGAGGATGCGGAAGCTGGAACTCCCAAGGCGCAACAAAGGGGAGTTACCGTTTTCCCAATATGGCCCGTCATTCCGATGCTCGTCTTGGGCGGAGTCCTTCTTCTAGCCCGCTGGTTGGGTTCATGGGTTGAGACGGTGAGCACAGTCCTACATTCTATTCTCCTGATTGGAGCCACTGCCAGCTTTGCTCGGAACCTCAAGCGTGCAAAAGCAATCGAGCGCCGAACCACCGAACAAAAGGATGGAGTGGACCCCCGTCCCGTGAATCGTGATCGACACGGTTAGGCAGTGAGCCTATCTTCCATTCACGCCTCGGTCTCCCTCGCGGGGGCCACTCATCACGGGCGTTAGGCAAAGAAGAGCATGCTTGAACTCCTAAAAGACCATTGGCCCGCGCTGATCTCCATCGGTGGATTTGCGATAGCAGTGTTCAGTTTCGTCCTTGGATGGGACAACCGTACACAACTTCGGAGACT